>Ga0129324_10002343_pt1 | contig 11720 bp, 8 predicted proteins | sample CPBDNA_7_FD_96879 | JGI IMG/M metagenome (GOLD analysis project Ga0129324, IMG submission 96879) | Freshwater to marine salinity gradient microbial communities from Chesapeake Bay, USA - CPBay_Spr_15_0.2_DNA | ecosystem: Environmental > Aquatic > Marine > Coastal | place: USA: Chesapeake Bay... | reverse complement strand
TGCCCATCACTTTATCCGCAAAATACTGATGGATGACCTTGGTCTCCAGGGAGATCTGACTCCAATACTCTACGGAGGATCCGTAAAGCCTTCCAACGCAGAGGGACTTCTGTCGCAGAAGGATATTGATGGAGCTTTGGTAGGAGGAGCAAGCCTTAAGGGCGAAGACTTCTCTCAACTGGCTCAAATCGCCTCTAAGTTAATGAAATAACAAGGTTTTCTTCAATAAAAGGTTTACTCGATTTTAGGGATGAACTTGTCAAAGACAGCTTTATCAGGTACTTAAGTCTATTATTACTTTTATAAAAAGTTCTCAGAGTCAAAAGGATTTTAGAAATGACTACCACATTGATGATTTTTCAAGCCGCTGTCTCAGTTTTACTCATTGTTCTTGTTCTTCTTCAGTTTGGAAAAGGCGCAGAGGCCGGTCTTTTATCTGGTGGCGGTGAAAGTATTATGACGGGAGCTCAACAAGGAAATATTCTTAGTAAAGCGACTGTTATTCTCTCTATTCTTTTCATGGGAAATTCTGTTCTTCTTTCAAAAATCCAAAGTGAAAAAGCAACCAGCTCTCTACTCGATACAGAAGCTCCTGTTGCAAGACCTTTAAACTCTGATGCAATCGATACAACAAATGCACTTCCTGCTACGAAAGAGGCTCCAAAAGCTGATGCAAAAATGGAAGATAAAGCAGCAACAGAGAAAAAAGAAAAATAATTTCGTTTTTCTTTTAAAAATATCATGAAATTTGAAACCGTAGAGCTCATTAAAAAAGAATTTCATCATCTCGATACGATCTTTTTTAATAGCGCCTACTTTGGTCCATCTCCCTACAGTGCCAAGCAAAAGGTAAGCCGTGCTGTTCAAAAGGAACTGGACCCTTCCTTTTATAGCTACAACAACTGGATGGGGATCCCTGAACGAATCAGAGAACAAATCGCCGCACTTCTAGAGTGCTCCCCAGACAATATAATGCACTCTACTTCGACTAGTGATGTGATCAATATCGTTGCTCATGGGCTAGACTTTAAAGAGGGTGACATTGCCTGCGCTATTGATAAGGATTATCCCTCTAATGTGTTGCCTTGGATGAGAGCAGCAGAAATCACGCCAGTAACATTTCAACTCTTAAGTCTCGGTGATGAAGTTGTCCCAACTGCTAAGTGGTTGGCCAAAAACCTTCCCAAGAATTGCAAAGTTTTTGATATGTCCTATGTGACTTTTGACACTGGCAAAAAGATGGATATCTTAGAAATTGGCAAGCTTTGCCAAGAAAGAGATATCTTCTTTATTGTCGATGCCACTCAAGCACTAGGTGGTATGGAGATTACTAAAGAAGAGTTAGAAGTTATAGATGTCCTTGCCTGTAGCTCTTACAAGTGGATGCTAGGCCCTTACGGTCACGCCTTTGGTTACTTTAGTGACAAGGCCATTGAAAGAGTAAAACACAGATGTGGTAATTGGATCTCTTCACCAAACTCAAAAGTTGTTTACAACCTTCTTGATTACACGACAGAGACACTACCAGGCGCCCGTAAATACGATAGGGGCCAAGCTCCGAATATGCTTGTTAATGCGTGCCTAGAAGCAGGGTTAGAGTTTTTGCAAAGTGTGGGACTCAAAACCATTCAAAAACATAATTCAGATCTACGAGATTATTTTTTAGATAACTATCCGAAAAATAAGTTTGAAATTATCACTCCAACAGAACATATGGCCAATATCCTGTGTTTGCGTGCGACAAAGACTGACCCCATAAATTTAGAGCGTGAGCTTAAGTTTAGAAATGTCGATGTAAGTATAAGACAAGGAAACGTTCGCTTAAGCTTTCATATCTTTAATACTCAAGATCAGGTCAATGAACTTTTAAGAGCACTAGATATCTAAGAGTTTTTAAGGATTTTTAAGACGCTTTTTTCTTTTTGTTGGAATCTGCCTTCACCTTGCCAAAATCATCCTTATCCTTATTAATAAAGTCAGAACGCTGAATCTTTGGTGCGGCTTTTGCTAGTGGTAAAACATTTTGTGGCTGACAGGGATCAAATGAATCGGGAAGTTCCTGATGGCTTTTCCCATCCAACATTACATTTACATTTTTACGAAATACTTCAAAAATCCTTGGATCAATTTTTCGACCTACCGAACGTGACATTACTTCGAGGGCGTCCTCAGTAGAGAGAACCTCATGATAGGAACGCTTGGTTGTAATAGCATCGTAGAAGTCAGCAATGGCCGTAATTCTGGCAAAGACACTGATGTCTGTTCCTTCTAGCTGGTTGGGATAACCTGTTCCATTATAATTTTCATGATGCTCGCCCACGACACGCTTGATGATATCAAAGTTTATTTCAGCATGTTCACAATGATGTTCATTGAGAAGCTCTAAACCATAGTTAGGATGTTTTTTAATGATTCCAAAGTCTTCGTCTGAAAGCTTACCAGGATTATTAATGATACTTGTCGGTATCTTTACTTTACCAAGGTCGTGAAGAAGTCCACCCATACCGGCCATTACTAAATCATGGCGTGAGGCCTCTGGTTTTAAGGCCTTCATAATTGATATCGAGTACATGGCGACATTTATTGAATGGTCATAGGTATAGAAATCATGGAAGGAGAGGTCAACGATTAACTTTTGAACTTCAAGAATATCATAATCTTGAATGACATCAACCATAGACTCAACAGAGTCTTTACACCCTTCTATGGTCTCATCTAAGAGTTCATTACTAAACTCATGGTCACGTTCAAAGATAGTCTGCAAGTACTTGATGGCAGAATCTTTTATGACAGAGGCCTTCTCGCTATCATCACTGTTTTCGACAAGAGTAAGGCTTTTTAGATAAAGGTCTCGTTGATCTTCACGGATATAGAGTTGATAGTACTTATCTCTAAAAGTATGTAATTCTTCAGTTGATACGCTGCTATTTTTTCGAGTGATACAAACAAATCTCTCTCGCTTCGCATGAGTCGATGAGTTTATATAGAGATCGTATGGAAGTTCCTTGTCGATAAGGACAAGGCCAAACGAAATCGAAAAATAGCTTAGACTTTCATCAGTTATTGTCATTTTTTATTTACCCAATGACTTATCGGTATTACCGGGAAAAACTGTTGGGAATCATTTTGAAAAAAAACTTTTAAAGTCCTGATTTTATTCATTAAAAAACCAGCTAAAGGCCCTACGACTTTTAATAAACTTAAATACTTTATCCGTGGTCGTCTCTTGTGTACCTTGATCCGTCTTATTAGAGTTATCATCATCCATCTCTTTTAATTTTGAAGCGAGCTCTCTTTGAATTTCTGCTTTAGACTTTTCTTCAGCAATTTTCTTCTCTTTCTCAGTCAATGTAATATTTACCTTCTTTATTCCGGGAGTTTCTTCTAACTTTTTCCTATCTTCAAGAATTTTGGCCATTTTATCTCTAAGCTCTTGAAGTTCTATCTCTGTTTGAGTTAACGGCTTTTTGGGAGAAGTTACATTACTTGGATTCTGAGCAGTCTTACTTGCCAGTTCTGGCGCGACCTTTACTTCTTCTTCCTTTATAGCGGACTCACTGACTTCTTTTCTAATGGCTTCGCTGTTAACTTCAGCTTTTACATTTTCAGTATTTGGTGAAGTTTCAGTATTGACTATGTTCGCCTTACTACCTTCCCCCCCTCCGCTAATAGTGCCTTCTGACTTCGCCTCAAGAGGACGGGATATTTGTTCTCTCCTCTCAGCAAGTTGCGCTTCCATTCTTTTCTTAAGGTCATCTATCGATACATTTTGCAAATCGACAAGCTCCTCGGCCTTAATATTGGCGACAGGAACAGGTTTCACCTCAACAGGCTCAAGTCCAGGTTTCTCTTGCCCTTTATTGACAATAGGAGCCACGGCCTTAGTGGTAGTGACTTGATTGGCCTCTTCCATTGCTTTTGGTTTCTTAGAATTTTTAAGACTATCAAGAACTTTCACTGCTTCTTTGTTTATATCCACAGAAACTGGCACTATCGCTTTATTTGTTGGAATATTCTTATTAACTAAGGAAGGCCTTTGCTTAACTTCATTTTTCAATTGTTTTTCTGCTTTCAACTCTTTTGACTTTTCTTTTGGCTTTTCTTGTAAATTTTCTCCTGCCATCTGTTTCTTTTTTAATTCTTCAACAAATTTCATGGCCTCAGCATGCTTATCTCCGGCCTTTTGAATTTCCTTTATTTCGGTGCCTTTTACATTTTGCCCAGATGTACTAATGATTCCTCTTACACCATTTTTTGAACCAAAAACGATCTCCTTGATTAATTCTTTTTGAAAATAACCTAATAGAATTATTCCTATAAAAATTAATTTGCCCTTATTTTGCTCTAAAATCCCTTCTGCTTTAGTAAAATCATCATCGTTATCTAAAAGCGCGGCCAAGGCGCGTTGGCGTTTCTTTTGGTTTTTTTCAGCATCTTTACCAGGCCGACCTTTCTTCTTCCCCGTAACCAGTTTATCTAGGCCTTTCTTTCCTCTCGCTGAGATCGACTCTTCAGTAAAGCCAAAGTCAAACATAGACTCTTTGCCTTTTCCACTACTCTGTTGCTTTTCTTTTTGGCGAGTTTGGAAGTCTTTAAAAGCATTGATTTTTTGGACGATTTCAGAAATTGAATATTTCCCAAATTCTTTAAACTTTTCCAAATCTTTTGCATATGACTTTTTAAACAAAACCTTCATCATCTCAGACACATCTGATTCATGAAAATCGGGATAAGTCTGATAGAGCATTTTCATTAATTCTTTGTTAAAGGCCTGCATATCTTTGTAGCGATTTGCCGGTTCCTTACTCATGGCCTTCATGACTATTTGATCAAGACTCTTTGGAACCTCTTTATTATGCTTCGAGGGAAGGGATGGATTACATTCTAAAATCGTTTTAAGTGTGAGCAGCTGATCTGGAGCCTTAAAGGTTTTTTCTCCGGTCAACATTTCCCATAGTGTTAGCGCCACGGCAAATTGGTCATAACGGTGATCAATCTTCTTGCCTTCTAAGTACTCAGGGGCGAAGTAGTTAACCTTACCTTTAATGGTTCCTTCTGCCTCTTCAGTTGTGTTCGTGTCTGCCTTGGCAATACCAAAGTCGATGACCTTAACATAGCCTTCATAGCTCACCATTGCATTGTGAGGTGAAATATCTCTATGAACGATATTATACTTTTGTCCGGTCAGTTTATTCGTAAAATTATGAGCATAATGAAGGGCTTCACACATTTTACTAGCGATATAAATCGCCATAGGAATAGGTATCGTTTTCTTACGTTTTTTTAATTCATTGATAACAACCATTAAATCTTGTCCATGGATATACTCCATAGAAACGAATAGGTTCTTTCCAATCTTTCCGTAATCAAAAGTCGTGTTTATATTCGGGTGATTAAGTCCAAATGAGACCTTTATTTCATCAACAAACATTTGAACGAATTCATCATCTGAAGAGAATTTCTCTTGAACCATTTTTATGGCCACCATTTTATCGGCCTCATCACCCTCACCCAGATAACGAGCACGACAGACCTTTGCCATACCACCATCAACAAGGTGATCCAGTAAAAAGTAATTGCCATGGATTTGTGGGTATTGATCGCCTTTATTCGATAAAATGGGATCATTGACGAGGGCACTCTCCTCCTCATTTAGAATTTCCATTTCATCGTCATCAGAAACCGCACCGTCTACTGAGTCTTGTAATGACTTTAAAGTATCTGACCCACCAGTATTTGCTTTTTGTCGGGCCAAGCGACTGGCGCGCGATTGCTCTCTTGCATGTTCAAGAGCAGACTTCTTAGCAACTTCACCGCCAATATCTAAGATGAGTGTCGAAGTATCAAGATCATCTTCAGGGGCCTCTAAGTCATCCTCTTTGAAGATACTAGTCTGGGTCTTATCAGCATCTCTTCGCCAATCATTCTGAACATCAAACTCAAGCTCTTCATTGTCTTCTTCAGGCTCTTGAATATCGTTTTTCTTTGCTGTACTCATTCAATACTCTTTTCGACAATTTAGAGTAAAAACCCAATAGGAATCTGCGTACAAGACCTCTTTTCTTTTACATATTTACAGACACTTAGAACAATAGTTTTCTTTTTCCTGCCTAAGCTTCATTAATTGTGTCGTGAGTGTAAATGGGTAACAGTAAAGGGATAGAAACAAACGATAAGGATTTTACAAGAAACCATAGGTGGGAAATGTTCGATCGCTCAAAGAATATAGAAAGTATTTTCGCTAATTGGCTTGATGAAGTGAATAAAGACCTCAAAGAGAAAGGCCCTTTTTGGACACCATCTTTAATTACTTCCGAACAAGAAGTTAGAACTGTCGTTTTAAGATCTATCCAAACAGGCGCTGATGCTCCTAACTTTATCATCCATACGGATATCAGATCTAAAAAATGGAGTGAACTTAAAAAGAACTCTGCTACAACCCTTCACTTTTATTGTCCCAAAAGAAAATGGCAACTTCGTCTCAAAGGCACCGCCTCACTGTCTCATTTAAATACAGAATCTTCTATTGAATGGAATAGACTCTCACCACATTCACAGAAAATTTATTCTCTTATCAACATTCCAGGCACTATTGTTGACGACCCTCAAGAAGCTTACAAGTTCTCTGAAAATGTAGATGGCGGCCTAAATAACTTTGGTGTTATTAACTTTCTCCCCCATCTTATAGAATCTTTGCAACTCTCCCGCCCTGATCGAGAAGACTTTCACGTCAGGAGTGCCTGGGATATTAGAAAAAATCAATTCCAGTTCTTAGCGCCCTAGCTATATCTTTGCTACATCATAGCGACATAGATAAAAGGCAAAAAAAAAGCACCCCTAAGGGTGCTCTTTCAAAATATATAATTTTTTATTTTCTAAAACGGAATATCATCAGCTGTAAAATTTGAATCTGTTGAGATATCAAAATCTTGATTTGTAACGCTATCATTTTGAGGCGTCATTTGGTTGTACTGACCTTGATCAGCACTTCTATCTTGAGAAGCTCCAGCTTGACCGCCTAAGAATTGAACGTTCTTCGCATTGATCTCAGTAGTGTAACGTTTTTGACCACTCTTATCGTCCCACTGTCTTGTTTGCAAAGCTCCTTCAATAAAAGCTTGGCGACCTTTAGCGAGGTACTGATTACATAACTCAGCAAGCTTGCCCCAAACTACAACTCTGTGCCATTCAGTTTTTTCTTGTTTTTGGCCAGACTTGTCAGTCCAGCTCTCAGATGTTGCTAGAGAGAAGTTACAAACTGCAGATCCAGATGGTGTGTACTTTAGTTCTGGGTCTTGTCCTAAACGACCGATCAACATAACTTTGTTAATACTCATAGGGGAAGTCTCCTGTTTTTAAGCATAGTAGGAACAAACTTTAGAATCCTAATATGACATGTTTAAGGCTTAAAGCCTGTGTGTTGTTTGATGCTCCAACATAGCCCGATCTTCGGAATTTTAGAAGCACCAAATTCTTGCCAAATCTCTCTGCGGCCACAGAGAAATAGAGCGAGCTCGTAAGTCCCCAATATTCAATATGTGTGAATCAATGATGAATTAAATTTAGATTAATTATGGTGAAATTTGATCTTCAGGTTCTATGGGAGCCTGCTCCATAATAGGTTTTTGACCATGTTCTTTGTGCTCCCAAAACTCGGCCACTCTCTTTCTTGCTACTTTCACATCTCGCTTATACCACGAAGCATCAAAACCACAATGAGGACAAGGTACCTCTTTGCTAAAGAGCATTCTTCTCGTCATTTCAAAGAGAAGCCAAATTGGAAAAATAGAGGCCATCGTTTTAAGACCACCCCAAGGAAAAGCGACCGCCGTAAGCAAAACTGTCAGTAATATAACTTGAAAAAAGTTTAGCGTTGTTAAACGGTGTCCTGTGCTAATAGACCTCTCGGTTCGACATAGAGGACAAAAGAACTGTAAGGCTGGTTTTTTAAAACGAAAGGTTCTTGCCTCTAAGGGGTTCCAATTTTTTTCTCGTTGATAGTTCCACTCCATAGACAAAATTCCTCCAACCCCATTATAGCAAGGGGTTTGCATTGTTTTTTATGAGGGCAAAAAAGACCAGAAGCCGCCCTGCGACGGCTTCTGGGAGGAGCATCTGTTTTGAGAATATAGGCTTCCCCATATTCGGTGAAAAGTGATGCCTGAAGGGTTTTCCGAATACAGCTAACGTACCCCGTCCTTGGGATCGGAAACAACAAGGAGCGTCATTTATATTACAAAAGCCATTCCAAAAGAGAAACTAAAGTAATCGGGTACTTAGTGGACTTGATTGACCATGTATTTTGACCCTAGTAGCATTAAGACACCTAAAATTTGGGCAAATAATTGAGTTTCAAGGACAAAATGGAAGGCCAAATAGGCAACAGCGACCCAGGTCCAAAAAGCAAGAATCAAAAAAAAGTTACGAAGTCCTGGCGCGAAGCCGGCCAGCTTTCTATCTTCCTTGGAATGGTTCTTGTGGTTGTCACAACATTTATTGCTTTCGTTGTTAATGTCGGCCTTTTCGTAAAGGCCAAAATCAATCTACAAAACTCAGTCGATGCAGCAGCTTTTGCGGGAGCTTCTGTGCAAGCTCGCCAATTAACAAATATTGGCTACCTAAATTGGGAAATGCGAAACACTTATAAAGAGTGGCTCTTCAAATATTATGTCTTAGGAAATATCGGCCTAGATTCCATCGATAATATTGATGGCACGGCTCCTCCAGGGCCTGGTTGTAATGGAGGAATTCCCCTTAATAATGGTAGTGGTATGAACTTTCGCCTGCGCCAATTCACGGGAAATGATTGTCGCTATTACAATAACCAAGTTTATGATCATTACAACGTTCCCTCGGTTTGTATTCACTTTGGTTCCAATAATAATATTTGTGAAATCGTAACACTCCCCGGTCTTCCCAGGTTTAATACCGTTGGGCTGCCGAGTATTTCCGAACAACACGAATCGTTTCTGAATTCAATTGTCCAAACCAAAGCTGATGACTGCTCTGATCGCTCCAATATCAATATGGGAGCAACCATGCTTTGGACCTATGGGACCGGAAGTGCCACTATTTTAGGAGGTGTACCAGAAATTGCTCCGACTAGAATTGGCGCTTGGGTACAGGCGCTTGAATTGGCCCTAAGGATGAGAAACCTTGAAGCGATTGTTAACACACCTCCAATCTCCTCACCAATTTGCAGAAATCCCGGTAATACAAATGGCGTGCCCTGTACCTCTATAGAAACAATTATGAATGATGGCTCGTCCTTACCTTTTCACGAAAGACCAACGAAGGCCTTTTGGAGTGCTTTTAGAAATTTAAGTGGAGGGGCATTTAAAGAAAATAATGACAGCAATGACTTTGCTGCAAGTTTTCGTTTAACAGAACTAAGTCCTAATCCATTTCCGACAAATGAAAGATCCTTAAGTGGCTTTCTTATTCCGGCCGGTCAAGCAGCATTAGAAAAGCGCTATCTTGACCTTAAAGTTATGCCCGTTAATTACGCAATGTTTTACACATCCTTCTTTCCTGCATCGGGTGATTTCACCACTGCAGCGGGTGCTCCAAGAGCAGAAGCCGCTTGTGGGGGAACAAAGACCGCTATTCCCGTACCGGGCTATATTATGGGCTTTGTAAAAAACCCTGAGGTTGTCACCTATTATGCTGTAGAAGGTGCCGCAGAGTTTACAGGACTCTTCTATCCCTTCTTTGAAACCAAGGGCATAACCCTAAAAACATATTCTGTTGCCAAGCCCTTTGGTGGTCGAATTGGACCAGTTCTCTTCAATGCAGGCTTTCAAGGAAATGATTCCGAGGTAAAAACAAGAGACACCGACAAACGAACTTCATCTAATTACATCAGTGCCTTTAACCTAGAAAATGTTCCAGATATATCAACCGATGCTGGAGCTGCTCAAGTTCTTACTGGTGGTTATCCCATTCCTACTACTCAAAACTTTTGGGTAACAAGCACTGGTAGCCAAGTCATCGGAGGTAACCCAGTTGTCAGTGGAGGTGTGGGCTTTGGTATCCCTAACATCATTTATGATTTTGATAGTTATTCCGAAATAGCTTCTCTTGGAAATGGAATCCTGCCTATCAATGATCTAAGAAACGCCACCAACGATAATCAAGCCTATGTCGTTCCAGTTCCCGAAAGGGACTTTGGCCTTTACGATAAAGAACAGTTTAGAAAGTTCAAGAGCAATAAAGTTGGCGCAGGAGGCGCCGCTATTTTTTCTATCCAAGAGATAAGAAGAAGCCTTCATCGGGTAAGAAGGGCCACTCGTTATGAAGCTCTTAATTATATGATTCCTCTTCTTGATAAGGACGGAAATAACCCCACAAATATGGACGGGAATTCTTATGTTCAATTAATTCCTGGTATTCCCGCACCTGCAGGTGACACAGATACTCAGGTCTATCGACTCTTTGCCCCACTTTATGGAAGTGAAACTCTCTATCAAAATCCAGCCGCGATATCCGATGTTATCAACCGCTATATTACAGAAAATCAAAATGCCATTGATACCTACTCTGAATCTCTAGAACAAATTGCCGAGGCCATGCGACGCTTGTCTGCAAGTGATTCAAGGGGAGGAGACGCCTACCTTTCTGCGGCAAACACAATCCATAACACCCCTATTGCAGGACCCGTGCCTCCAGATCAATGTGACAATCTATCTATGGCCCAAAAGTTTAACTATTTCTTCTCAGCAGATCCCAAGGGTTGTGGCATCACACCCCTGGCCGAAAATACGACAACATACTTTAATAGCGGTACAACCATTAGAGGACCAGATTTCCAGTATTACTATCGTACGACATGGCAAACTCCTACTTTTGGCCCAGACCTCACGCCTGCCCTAACAGCATTTATGCCGGGCCAGCGCCAAGGCGCCGACAATGATGGGAATATCGGATCCCCCTTTGGAAGTGCAACATCCTTTTCAGCAAAGAGAAACTTCTATTCCACTAAATTTATACCGCTTAAAAAGGTATTAGAGACCGGAACACCTTACGGCTTTGATAGCCTACCCACATTTATCGATCCACCAAGCGAGACAGGCTATACTAGTGCAAGTCTAATGCAAGGCATCAGAATGAGAAATACTCTCGATGCCAACGACCTCAGAGATTATGGCAGCCAACCTGCTTTTTAGATTTAAAAACTAAAAAAGCTTGATTCGTCCTTTTCCTCATGGCTATACTGCCCACTACAAACTTTATTTCCTTAAAACAACCTATAGGGGTCTATTGTGGCAAAAGCGACCAAGAAGAAAGCAACGAAAAAGAAAACGGCAAAAAAGAAAGTAGCAAAGAAAGCGACAAAGAAAGTTGCTAAAAAGAAGGTCGCTAAAAAGACTGCAAAGAAGAAAGTAGCGAAGAAGAAGGTTGCAAAAAAAGCGACAAAGAAAGCTACAAAAAAAGTAGCCAAGAAGAAGGTTGCAAAAAAAGCGACAAAGAAAGCTACAAAAAAAGTAGCCAAGAAGGCGACCAAGAAAGCTGCAAAAAAAGTAGCCAAGAAGACGACCAAGAAAGCTGCAAAAAAAGTAGCGAAGAAAGCGACCAAGAAAGCTGCAAAAAAAGTAGCTAAGAAGGCGACTAAGAAAGCTGCAAAAAAAGTAGCCAAGAAGGCGACTAAGAAAGCTGCAAAAAAAGTAGCCAAGAAGGCGACTAAGAAAGCTGCAAAAAAAGTAGCCAAGAAGGCGACTAAG
>Ga0129324_10002341_pt1 | contig 11722 bp, 24 predicted proteins | sample CPBDNA_7_FD_96879 | JGI IMG/M metagenome (GOLD analysis project Ga0129324, IMG submission 96879) | Freshwater to marine salinity gradient microbial communities from Chesapeake Bay, USA - CPBay_Spr_15_0.2_DNA | ecosystem: Environmental > Aquatic > Marine > Coastal | place: USA: Chesapeake Bay... | reverse complement strand
TATCACTAACTCTGGCTACTTTGTCTTTTGTTGGTGGTTTATCTTCCTTTACATTAAGTCCTGTTTCTCTAACTAATGTTTGTACAATAGATTTACCTGATGCTTTAGGTTCAACAAATATTCTGCTTTTTGTAGTATATCCATTCTTTTTTACCCATTGAGGAATGAATTTAACAAGTTCTGGAAATTCTTTATGCACATTAATACAATCTACTATCTGCCATTTGTTATCTTGGTAAGTATATGCTAGTAGTGCTGAAGGGTCATTCTTTTGATTTGCAGTATATGCAGGGTCAATAACAAAGTTTACTGTAGCATCATCCTTTCTGTATCTATCAATCTTAAACCAATCTTTATGAATCATACCACTATCTAGTGGTGTTGGTGTTTGTTGTAGTTGTCCTGCATAACCATAAGTACCTAATGCACTTTTATAGTCATCTAATACTTCTTTACTAAATCTATCTTCCCAAAACAAGCCATTTTCTTTATTATAAAACTTTTCTAGTGATTTTGGCTTAATATTACCATCTTCATTTGTTGCAGGTATGCAAATATGTTTATATTTTGTTCTTGTTTCCCTATCTAACAAGAATCCACTTAAATCTTCCTCATGCACTCTTTGCATAATTATAATCCTCACTCCAATGTCTGCTTGATTCAATCTTGAGTAGAATGTTGTCCTATACCATTCATTAGCGTTCTCTCTTTCGGTTGCTGAGTTTGCCATTTGAGGTGATAAAGGGTCATCCACAATTAGGAAATCTCCACCCTGTCCTGTTACAGTACCTCCAACAGATGTTGCTCTTCTCATTCCAATATGATTATTCTCGTATCTCTCTTTTAAGTTTTGGTCTTTTTTAATGTGGAATACATCACCCCATCTTGTCTTAAACCAATCACTAAATATTATATCTCTTGATTTAGTTGCTAGTTCAATAGATAGTGTTGCAGAGTAAGAAGAAGTAATGAATCTTAATTTAGGAGATTTTATCCAAGCCCATACTGGAAACATAACAGTAACTATTAATGATTTCGTACTTCTAAAAGGTACATTAATAATTATATCTTTAGTTTTTGGCTTTTGTGCTATGATTCTTTCACATTCTTCTTGTAGAGTATCGCATATATATTTATGATGCCAATTAGTTGATAGGGGTACGGCTGGTTCTACTACTATCCAAGCAGCCTTAAAGAACTCATAGAAACTCATCTCAGATAGTTTCTTTTCAAGTGCAAACTTTAATAATTTTTTATTAGTCATCTAACTCAGTATAATCAATATCTTCTGCATCTTCAAGTCCTCTAATTTGATTTTTAATATCATCAAGTGTTGCACCTTCAGTTAAGTTAATCTCAATCTTAGTGTCAGTATCTTTCTTAATCTCTGTAGATGATAACTTAGGCATAGCATAGTTCATTAGTTTTGCTATTGCATCTATATATGCTCTAGGGTCATCATCAAATAATATATCTAATGCCATCTTAATCTTTACAGGTTGTCCTTCTAATGCATAAGCAAGTGATTTACGAGTCATCTTAGCCACTTGTCTTGCCTCATTATTTTTAGGTATTAATGCCTTTGGAGTCTTATTATAGTTCTCATCTATCTTACCAAGTTGAGGTCTTTTCCTCCTTGCCTCACTACCCAACTTCTTATTATCTTCTTTCATTATTATCTGTTAAAGTCGCAAGATACAAAAATTATTTAAACTGCTTTCCTAATTATTATATAAAATTGAACTTCTATTATTTAACATTATTGTAAATTGTAAGAAAACTATGCAAAACTATAATTTTAAATACCTATCTTCGTGCCTCTTATAAGAGTATATGTTATTCTTCTAATACACTTATAATCGCCACATCCTATAGTAAACATTATTGCTCATATCGCAAAGTATGTTACAACTTCTAAAATAAATGTTTATTCTACAAATATAGTATTTATAAAATTGAACTTGTATTCTGTGTGTGTGCGTTTGGGTGGCTAAACAGTATATATAAGTCGGTTTACGGTATTCAAAATAACAACCTCTTTTTATACCTATTTCAACATCTTTTTAATAAAAAACTGTAAGAATTGAGTTAGATCTAACTAAAAACTGTTAAAAGTTTGTAATATCTTGATAAATAAGTAGTTATATTGATAAAATGTGTCTTTTTTTGGTGCAAAGTTGTCTGTAAAAGAAAAATTTGCCAATCATACATAACAAATAATATCCTATTCAATCAACAATAGTTAAAAAATAACTAGATATTTAATAAAAAAACCACTGTTTAAAGTGGCTTTAATATTAGTATGTATTTGCTTTTTAAAATGGCAAATCATCAATTAGTGTATTTGTATTTCCAGCGGTGTCTAATTTATTTACTAAAGTGATTAATTTTTTTAAATCGCCATTCATTAAAATACTATCATTATTAAATATTTGTCTGTCCTCAAAAGTTTTAATTAGTTTTTTTAATTCTTTTAATGTTTCTTTTTTCATGTTATATTATTTTAAATTTGTTTTTATTAATTGTAAGAGTTAGCAAAGTATTAAAGTTTAACATTCTGAACGCTTTAATTCTCATATCGTAAACAGGTAATAAATTATATTCTTTTGCTTTGTATGGTGCTGCTTTGCCTGTTTTACTCTTGTATTTCTTGCCTAGTCTAGCCGTTAATGTTCTAATAGTTTGATCTTTCTTAATAAAAGTACTACTAAAAATTCTGCCGTTTGTTTCTCTTATTAGTTCCTTTGCTCTGTCTGTTGATATTGCTTTCATTTGTTTATTGTTTTACTGTTTAATATTCTTTTAATTACTTCTATTGCTTCAATTATTTTTTCTTCAGAATTTGCAAAAGATGTATTTTTAATTTCTTCAAAAATTTGCTTATTCAATTTATATTCTTTGTTTTGTTTCATTTGTTTATTGTTTTTGTTAGCAATTTGTAAGAATTGCAATGATTAGTAAAAAAGTTAATTGTGTATTACTCCAGTTAGTTAGCGGCAATTGTCCCTTACTCATAATAGTTATTTCTAAAAGTTTGTTTTACTTCTCTTCCTTCTGAAGTGTGAAAGCCGTATGAGTGTGTATATAATTTTCTTATTTGTTCATCATCTATAATAAAAAAGAATATATCTAAAGGGCTGCAATTATATTTTTTTGCTGTTTCTCTACTTGCTTTTACAATTTGTTTAATATCGTGCTTCAAATATCCGTAATTATAGTATATATAATTTTCTGCAAATTTTTGTGTTAGTTTTTTTATTGATTTCATAGTTTTATTAGTTTTAAGCGTTTATAATTTGTTTTTGTTAGTGGTATACTAAGCCGACTCTTTTATTCTCTGTAATGGCTTTCAAATCATTATTAGAAGCGTCTATATATCCAGCAGCGTTTAACAATTCCTTACTTTTAAATATTCTAGCGTGTCTATGCTTATTTACATTTATTAAATTATCAGTTTTTGAGCCTTCACTAAATATTATCTTTAAATTTTTAGGAAGTTTTAACCCATTAATAAAAAACTTTATGCTTTTAGTATATGCGTAAAAAATAATATCTTTGTTGTCGTTTGCTATATCAACCCATTTATTAAGATATTTAACGCTATAAAAATCGCCTGAATCATGGATTCTTATATGGGTTGCTTTCTTTTTTCTTATTTCTTCATTCATTAAAGTAATAAAATTATTTGTTTTGCTTATCTTGTATTTTTGCTCCATAAGTTCTTGTATCTTTGGAAAGCGTGTATAATTGCCTTTTTGAGCATAGCAATATTTTACACATTCTTTTGCGAATGGGCATGTTATTTTTCCTCCTTTCGTTTTATATGCAGGAATAGAGAAATTAAAAATTTTTGCTTTATTTTCTTTGCTCGTTTTTTTCATCTTTGCGTTTTGTGTAAGTAAATTCATAGTGTTTTATAGTTTAAAATTAATAGTTTTAGTTATTTGTCTCTTCTTCTTCTTCTTCTTCTTTGTTGTAACATTCAGAACATATATTATCATAATCGTGCAGCGTTAACACTTCATTACATTCAGAACATTCTTTATTATTGCCGCTCCAATTGATAGGGTTTTTATCATCATTACTTATATATTTATCCATATTTTAAAAGGGTTTAAGGGGTTAGTAAAATTTCTCAATGATTAAGATAGTTGTTAAAATTGCAGCAACAAAGAAAGAAACAAAACCAATAGTATCTAAAATTTTATTTCTTTTTATTCTCTTTAATTTTGATAAGTTTGTAATATCATAATTTTGAAACTTATTTTTTTTAAGAAAGTTTGCTTTTTCTTCTTCATTTAAAAAATAACTTTTGCTAGTTCTTAAATTTGTGATCTTGTAATTATTCATAATTTTAACTTTTAAAGGTTTATAAAATATAATATTATTGCTGCTGGTAAACTTAGCAAATAAATAATATCAAATAAGTTAGTTTTTGTGTTTTGTGTTTTTGTTTTCATAGTTTAAGTATTTAGTTTATTTTGTTTTATTGTCTTTTAATTATTGACAGGGCAAAGATACAAACAATTTTTAACAAAAAGCAAACAAATGTTAAAAAACTTTTATTTACTAGAGTAAAATTTTATAAAATAAGCATAAAATACGGCTATTTTTAGCAAATATAAAAATTAAAAAAGTGTTTTTTTGCCTCGTTTTTTGGTGGTGCTGCTGCAAAAGTTGTTTTTTTGGTTGGTGGTTGGTGGTTGGTTGGTGCTGCTAAATTTTAGAGGTTGAAAATTTACAGTAAATAGAACGCATATGCGAATAGCAAAATATTTTAATTATTTGCATAAATATAAAAAAAGTTATTAACAATTTAATTTTCTAAAAAGTAGGTGCGAAAATTAGAAAAGAAGAAACAAAAATAAAATCTCACTCAAAATCTCCTAGCCAATATACCTAGCAGTTTCAGGGCAGTTTCATGGCAGTTTCAACAGCAGTTTCACCGAGCAGTTTCAAAACAGAAACAGTTCAGGAAAAGTTTTTAAAAAAAAGTTTTAAGGAATTTTCATATACCAATCAAGAACATCCATACATTCTTCAAGTCCTTTAACCACCTTAGCATAGTAACCTGCTTCATTGAGGTCAGCAACCCATTGCTTTTGTTCTTTAGATGGATAGCAAGTCTTATCTGCTTTAATCTCTAGGAATAGTCCTGCATACTCACTATTGACTTTACATATTTGCATATCAGGGAAGCCTTTTACATAGCCAGTTTTCTTGGCTAGTATTGCTTGTTTCATGGATGTTCTTATGCCACCTAGTGAGGCACAGTATCTTACATTAGGGTAAGTGTATTGTATATAGGTACAGAATGAGGATTGTACTAATGCTTCTTTCTTCATACCCCCTATGCCCCCTTATGCCCCCTATGCTTACCCCCTATCCCCTTATCAGTATAGGTAGTACCCTTTATTAGTTGGTACATTAAAGGTTGAGATACACTATACTTCCTAGCAAGAGATGAGATAGTTATCTTCTGAGTTGCATTAGTATATTCTTTTCTAATTGCATTGGCTTCTTCCACAGTAAACTTTCTTCTGGAGTAACCACCACCTCTACTATCTTTTCTATCTTCTATTCTTATCTTTCTAATCTTTGGCATAATCTAATATTCATCTTCAAACCTATCAGTAGTTTCACCATATTGATTTTCAATATCAATACTTGTAATTATAACATCTACTTTATTTAGATTCTTTTTATTTATGTAACAAATTCTATCTATTAATTCTTGGTCGTTCTTTATTTCATTGATGTTAGATGTAAGAACAAATGTATCTAGTATTCCTTTAACTACTTTCCTAGTTGTAATTTTTTTATTCTTTATCTCGTAAGATACAAATACTCTAAAAATTGGTTTTTTCATTTTTAATTTTATCTAACTCAAATTCTAAGTGGTTAATAGCCTTCTGTATGCAATCAACACTTGTTTCGTGCTTACGCTTTGCTCTGAGAAGATATGTAGTGGCAGTACCGATATTATAGGATAAATCAAAATCCTCTACAACTTTCCTAGCCTCATATCCATAAACTCTACCAATGTAATAGTTTGGAGTTTTATCTTTACTATAATCTATTTTACCACCACTCCATTTATTATCTTTATCCTCTACTACCTCATCTTGCCAAGTGTTAGTTGCAATCCACCCATTCCTACCTTTATCGTAATAATATTTGTTATGCTTTGTCATCTAATTTATCTATATTATTTTCTAAACTATCATTCTCTTTTCTTGCTATCTTGCCTTCAATATAGCATACAGCAAATATATACAAAATCACAAAACCAACAATGATTAAAGCACCAATAGTTGCACTATTCATCATTTAAGATTTTTAAAAGTTGATTACTTGTATATATTCTGTCATCACCTGCATAGTTTTCGTATATCATTGTAAAGTTGTCATTCTTCCAAGTCCATAAAGACCTAACTCCAGTCTTAATATGATGCTTTAATACGCTTTTAATTGTTTTATAAGTTCTTTTCATATCTATTGTTTTATTTTAATTAGGATAATAAGTTTGGTGGGGTTAGTAAAAAAAGGAATATTAACGCTTAAGGGTTTCAGAGTGTCCCTATTGTTGTTATTATTATTTATCCCCACCATACTCATCATCTATTAATACAGAGCAGAAATAGGCTTCTAGCACACAAGCAATTATAACCACTCCCCATATTATCAATATTGTTTTCATTTGTCAAAGATATAAAAATAATTCAATTTTATACAAATTAATTCCTAAAACTTTTTCCCTTGATAATCACCACTTTACACTTCCTTAACCTATCTAAAGTCCTTTCATCATATCTTTCTTTAAGTGCTTGAGGTGTTAAATTTGTAGTGATCAGTAATGTTTTAGAACTATCCTCAGCATAAGAAATTGCATCAGCAACTGCATCTATCTTAGTACCATAATCATTTTTAATACTCTCAGTTCCTAAGTCATCAATGATAATGAATGGTGCTTTGTTTCTATCAACTGCACCTAATTCTTTTGCAGGAACACTTCTTAATATCTTATTTGTTTTTGTCCTAAATATAGCAGGAATAACAAAGTTTAAGATAGTTGACTTACCTAATCCACACTCACCCATCAACATCAAACCTCTACCTTTTGTATCTGTCATCCAGTCAATAATCTCATCATAAGCAGGTAAATGCTCATACTTATCAACTGTTCTATCGTAATACTCAAAAGACTTAATGAACATTTCTTTTATTTCTTCTCTTGTGCCAAGTTTATATCTGTTGTAAACCTTTGGCTGCAGAAAGTCTGCATTTTTAAATGTATCTTCTATTGTTCTCATAGTTTAAAATTTACCATCACCATAATCTCCTCCTTTCTGATGTCTGTGTGATGTAGTGTTATTGTTATTAGTTTTATTTTGTCTTTTCTCCCAAGTTCTTACACAAGCCTTCCAATCTTTCATTTTGTTTTTACCTATCAACCAATTTTTACTCTCATAGAAATCAAAAAAAGTTTCTGCATCAATACCATTATTCCTCCATAAACAATATTCTTTAATATCATTAACAGTTGGTTTTTTAAAAGAAGTCCCTTTATTATTAATATGTTTATCTTTAGATAAACTAATATTATCTTTAAAGTTTTCTTTAATACCCCCCTTAAAGTTTTCTTTAATACCCCCTTTAAGTTTTCTTATATACCTCCTTTCAATTTCTTTAGTACCTCCTTTGTAGATATAATGAGTTGATATATAGCCATTTGACACTAATTCACTTATCCATTTAGAAATAGTAACAGTACTCTTACCATAAAGGTTAGAAAAGTATTTATTTGTAGCAAAGCACTCACCATTGATGTTAAGTAGTGCAGTTATTTCAGCATATAATAATTTAGCATTTGCAGTTAGATTCTTATCATATCTAACCTCAGCACTTATTATAGCATAGTAGTTTGGTTGTTCTTTCATTGTTTTTAGTTTTAGTTATTTTTTGGTATCTCTAATTCATAGCACTCTGTATAGGTGGACATGACTACAGTCCACTTACTTACCTGTTCGTGAGTAAACCAACAAAATCTTGCGTATAAGGCGTTCAATGGCTGTATGAACAGATAGTGCGTAATTTTCTTTTGAGGGTTGTTATGGGCTTTAAAATTGATTCTAAGGGTATTTCCCCCACTTCTTACACCCTTAACATCAATATAGTTAAACTCACCAATACCTTCCATAATTAAGTCAGCCTCAACAACTGGTCTTTCTTCAAGTAGTGGTGCAGCCTTGTATCTTATTCCTTTATTATTCTCCATTAGATGTCTTGCAATAAGTTCTGCAAATATTCCTAATTGCTGAATAGAATGTTCTTGATTCCCTCTATATTTTTCTGTGTTTTTATTATAAACATCAGCAGATAACATACTCCTTACCTTAGCAAGTTCATCAGATAGTTTGATGAAAGTGCTAGGATAAGTTGTTTTTTTCCATTTAATCATTAGAATGGTAAGTCATCATCTCCAGTTGTTGATTTAACTTTCTTAGGTGATGTTTTTTTATCAGTTGGTGGTTCATAAGTATTTACATAAGCATAATGAGTTGCACCTTTTTCAGATGGTTCTCTCCTTTCTGAGATCACCATAGAAACCCAACCATTCTTTGAGTTTGCCTGTAGTTCATCCATCTTGAAATTAGCAACCATCATTGTACCATACTTCGTATCAATATTTTTGATACTACTTGGTAAGTAAACCTTCTCTTTTTTGTCTGTCATTTTTTGATTTTTTAATTATATATAATTTAGTTAATGATTCATTGATATGTTTTAATTGAGTTTCTAGTCCTAATATTTCTTCATCTACCTCAACTTCAATAACTCTATCTTCTACTCTTTTAAAAGCATCAGAATCTTCTGGATAGTTATTGTAAAAGAACTCAAACTTTCTTGTGTGGTGTATAATAGATGCATGATGTAGGTTTGTTACTCTACCTATCTCACTAAGAGTTAATCCAAACATCTCTCTTAATATATAGATATACATCCTTTTAGCAAATATAATGTTTTTCTTTCTACTACCCAAAAACATTTCCTCCTGCTTAATGTTATAAATATCTGCTAATTCTTCTGTGATTATATTGTGGTAATAATCGCTAAACTTTAATCTTCTTCTTCTCATTTGTTATAATTTTAATTTAAGTCGTACACTATTGTATCAACTATGTCTTGTATGTTTAATCCAATAAAGTCTGCTAATGTCTTAGCGTGAATGAATCTAAGTGATGGTGGGTTCTCTATAAACTTTCTACTTGTAGCATAATTAACTCCAAGTATCTTACAAAGTTTTAAATTAGACACACCATATATTCTTAGTAAAGCCTCAAACTCATTTCTGGATTCTCTGATTTGTACTAAAGAATATTTATTTGTCATCTGTCTTTATGTATTTTTCAACCTTAGACTTCTCAACTTTAAATTTAGTTTTACCAATATGATAAAAATCTATAAGTTGTATTTTATCTAGCAGTTTCAATATATCATCTTCAGCAATCTCACCTAAAAGATGTTTCTTGTTCCATATAATGTAAGTGTAGACTTTTAAAAAGTGATTAAAAATCTCTATGTCCAAATACTCCATCTTTGCACATTTTTTCCCATTGTTTTCTTGTGTCTTTTTCATATCTGTTTTCATACATTTTAGTTATTATTTCTTCTGCTTCTAGTTCTGTTAAATCATTTATTCTTCCTAGAATATCAGATTTCATACTTTCTGTAAAAGATGTTAGGTCAATATTACTCTCAATGATAAGCCATTGGGTATTTGTAATACCACTAGGCTCACCATCAAGTGCTTCATCTATCCAATCATAATTACTCATCCATCTCAAATGCCATCTCATCTTTACTATACATCCCTTGCTCGTAAAATCCTGCTAAAGTTAAAACAACTCTACCCATTGCTCTTTTTTTAGCCATAGAAACTAACCACTTTTTACCACCTCCTGTTAGATTATTGGAAACACTCGCCTCTCCAAAATCCATTACATTCCTAACTTCATTACCAACCTTCATAGTCGCTGCTGCTTTAAGAACACATTCTCCTTTTTCTACATCTAAAAGTATAACTTCATAACCTATAGTTATTCCATTTTTAGCAGCAATTTTATCTACACCACTTCTAGTTATTGTAGAAAATCCTCTTTTGTCTTTAAACACATCCTCTCTTACCAACCCATTCTCTTTATAAAGTCTTGTTAAAACTTCTTTTCTTGTTTCTTGAACTGCCTCTGGTTGTTTCTTTAGTTTTTCTTGCATTGTTTTTTTTGTCATTTTTTTATTATTTAATTGATTAATACTCGGTTGTTGTGCAATATTGTGCATTGCATCTATTATTTCATTTCTTTCAAACTCTGCCTCATCCACATATCTTTCTTGTCCTATTGGATGGTGTTTTTCCATAATATCTCTTGCATCTTGTTGCTCTTGTAGTTTCATTTGCATAAATTCTTCTTTCATTCTTCCCATAATTGTTTATTGTTTTAGTTATTAATTGAGGCAAAGATATAAAATTGGAATTACCCACCAAAAGATTTTTAACAATTTTTAGATAAATGTTTACCTACTAGAAGTAAAATGTATGAAATTTATGAAGGCCATATGACTACCATTAGAAATAATGCACTAAACGAGCCACTTGCCCACTTGTTTTTTCGTGCAAAAATCCTTCAACTGCTTTAGGAACTCCAACATATCCTTTTCTTGAGTGCCAACTATCAGTTCCTGATGGACTACGCATATACTCTACAGTAACTCCTATAAAGTCTTTAGCATCTAGCCACTTATGTTTAACCTTGTGATGTAAATGATGTAGATACCAATACCTATATTCAGTTTCACTCCACATTGTTGGTTTTTCTTGAGCCATCATTAAAGGTAAGTTTGCCATCTTAGCACCATCTCCATGTTCTAAGCCAATTAAGTTCTTACCATACTTATAATACTTTCTATGTGCCACACTAATATCAAAAGAAATATCTCTGTCGTTTCTAAACCAACTCTTTAATGCGTGTGCCAAATGAAATCCACTTTGGTAGTCATGATTACTCATTGAATGAACAACATCTACAGGTGCTATCTCTCTTAAAATTTCCACACACTTAACATATAGTGCTAACGCAACCTCAAAATGTTCCCACCACTTACCATCTACATCTTGACCTGTACCTGCTGTAGTTTGATTATATACATTATCAATATGCAAAACATCATTACCTATGCAAAATAATATCCTTTCTACCTCAAAGCCTTCTGCTTTGTATATAAGTCCTTCTAAGCCCTCTAAAACACGCATACAGGCAGTTTCAACATCATACCCATCACCAGTTTCAACTCCATTAGCATATTTACCTATATGTATGTCTGCAGGATTTATTACTAATAGATGATTAGCATCTTTGTTTTCTCTTTTTACTGAAGGATAATAAGGTGAATGATTTTCAATGAAGTCGCTAATCTTATCTAGCATATCATTTTCATTAGCAGTTATATCTTCTTTGGTTACAATACTAAATCTGTACTCACCACTAGCAGATTGCCAATGCTTAACGCTTACAACATCATCTTTTTTTATACCCCTCTCTGAAAGATGTATGTCTAACGCTGTGTTTCCATTAATGTTTGTTGTGCTTTCTGCTCTGTTTTCATAAACCATCTCAACTTCTTCTTTAGATAGTCTAAGTCTTTTACCATATTTTTTCATAGT
>Ga0129324_10002340_pt1 | contig 11728 bp, 13 predicted proteins | sample CPBDNA_7_FD_96879 | JGI IMG/M metagenome (GOLD analysis project Ga0129324, IMG submission 96879) | Freshwater to marine salinity gradient microbial communities from Chesapeake Bay, USA - CPBay_Spr_15_0.2_DNA | ecosystem: Environmental > Aquatic > Marine > Coastal | place: USA: Chesapeake Bay... | reverse complement strand
TGGTGATTTATATATACAATTTACACCACAAGAATATAAAGAATATACCAATACATGGTCCAAAGACAGTGACCCTATTATTTATCGAATGTTACAAAGAACTAAAAATCGTGCATTAACTCGTACTGATTTCGATAAAATACATAAAAAAGGTGATTTTAACAAATACTTAGATGGTGGTGGACGAGTATGGGATAATGTTAATCCAACAAACCAAAAAATCGACGAAGCATTACCAACTAAAACTGTTGACCCAAAAGAATTTCCAAATCCATTAAGTGATAAAAAGGGATTTCTTAAAAAGGGTACGACTGACGGTGATAAAACAGATGATATAGTAAATACAAAACCTGTTAACATATCAGTATCAAAACTAAAACCATCCCAAGCAGCAATATACTTAGGTAAAGCATTAGCAATGGCTATGAACGGTGTTGAGGGTGGAGATTTAGGTGCTGTAATCAGTAAGGACAATTACATACTTGATGGACATCATAGATATGCAGCAACAATGTTTAATAATCCAAATGCATCTGTAGGTGGAGTACAATCCGATTTAATTATTGGAGATTTAATTCCGGTATTACGAGCTGTTGGTGATGCAATGAAAAACAAACGTGGAATTGCACCTGCAGGAGGAGATATAAGTGTATTTGCAGCAACAATGGATGATGTGAAGGATATTGTATTTAAAGGTAAAAATGTACCATCACAATATTACGATGCTGAAAAAGCAAAAGCTTGGTTTGAGAAGATTGGTGAGGATACTATAGCTAAACGATTAAAAATGATACAAGCTAGTAAACCACCAAGTGGTGCACCTGCAAGAAAAGACATGCCAAAAATAACACCGGCACAAGTTAATATCGTTAAGACATTATTAAACAAAGGAAAAATAGACGTGAAAGAACCATATGCAAATGAATCGAAAGTATCAACTAGTATAGTAAATAAAATAATTAAAGAAGAATTAGAATCATTTATGAATAAATTAAATTCAGTAAATGAAGTAACTACAACACCTGTAAGTGGTACAAAGGCAGGTAGTACAACATCATTGGATAATAGAAAATATATTTTAAAGAAAGATGTTAAGGGTGCACAAATTGGAGATTTTGTAAATGTAGTTCTTCCAAAAGGAACTATAATATGGAATCTACCAGGTGGAGTATTTGCAGACCATTCATCATTAAAACAAAAATATACAAATACATATAGTAGTAATTCTCCACGATGGGATAATAAATTTGGAGTTAGTATTAGACAAATGCCCGAAACATTAAAACAAATTGAAAAAAATAGTATTGTAAAGGAAAACATGAACGAAGCAACCGTAAAAATTAAAGCTTTTGGTGACACAACAGAATTAGACGTTAAAGTATATAAAGACAAAACAGGACATCCATACGTTTCATTATATGAAGATGGGGAACCTTATGCAGATATTACAGTAATATTACCAGAAACAAAAGATTTACCAAAAGATGAATTCTATGCAAAGGGTTGGAGTGAAAACAAAGAAATAGTATTACAGTTAATTAAAGCAAAAGTATTAATCCCAACAGCAAAGAAGGCTAATACCGGAAGAGTAGTTGCTCATTCATTTAAGTTAAATTCTAGGTACAAATAATGATTAAATTACGTTCACTCATAACTGAATTCGTAACTAAATCCGATTTAGATGGTGTAGAAAAGTACGCTGATAAATTATTCAGAAATGTTGGTATTGATATAGTATTTACCCGACACTTTTTAGATAGAGTAAATGATGCACGGAACAAACGACAAATTACTCCAAAGGAGTTAATACACTTATTCCAACAAACATATCGTAAGTATGGAACTACAATTCCAAAACTAGGAGATACAGCAACAGCAGTAATACACGATATGGAAAACGATGTAAATGTTCCATTTGTGTTAAATTGGGATGAACGTACAAAAGAATTTGATTTAATTAGTAAAACAGTAATGAGAAAAAGAGATTTTAAAACACATACAAAAAAGTATCAAGTATGATTAAATTACGTAACATATTATCAGAAGGAAAATACGACAAGTTAGTATTAGATTTATCAAGAGCAGTTGTCAATACAATGAAACAAAAGAAAAAACGTTTCACACATACTATTGAGATTATGAGTGGTAAAAAGGATTTGGATACTGACGCTGAAGTGGATGATGACGACCAAAGAGATTTTGTTGATGCAGAAATAACTGTAAATTTTAAAATAGATAAAACTTTGAAATTTGCTTATGGGTTTTCTGGTATTGCTGATATAGAAGAAATGACAATAAACATTTTCTATAACCCGGCATTTTTTCCAATGGCAATGAATGATATGATTGCTGAACTTAAAGAAACATTACGTCATGAGATAGAACACTTAGCACAATTTACATTCCAGGACAAAGGTTTTGCTAAGTTTACGAGTGTAGAACCGAGAAAAGATTATGTGGGATACTTAACACAAAAACACGAAGTACCTGCATTTGTACAAGGTTTATTCAAACGTGCAAAAACAAAACGTATAACAGTACCACAAGCAATGGAAGAGTGGAATAAAGAAAACGGCCAAAACTTTAAAAATTCAAAAGAATGGGATAAAGTAAAAAAGATTTGGATGACTTGGGGAAAAAAGAATTTACCAAACGCACAATGGGGAGAATAATGAAACGTAAATTATTAAACAAAGTAGTAAACGAAGACTTAAATCGTATAATTAATGAACGTGGTTATGATGGTGGATTACCAACCAAAGTATATCAAAAATATAAGAATGTTATTGACAAATTAGTAGCATCAATATCAAGAGAATTTAATTTACACCCAACCTTAATATCAAGTATTTTATCATCAGCAATTGACAAGAAATATGGTCATAAATTTAGACCTACGGTAGAAAATAATCAAAAAGGCAAAAAATGAAATTATCACCACACGGACAAACTAGATTACAAGACTTAGTTGATATATTAACAACACAGTTAGAAGAGAATCTAGAAGATATACAAGACGAATTAGGTACAGAATCTGACGATGACATTGAAGATAATATTGATGAGTATTTAGCAAACATACAAGAAGCAATGGACTTTTTTAAAGAAGATACAGACGAATTATTCAGTACTGATATCAACCCAACCGACGAAATTTAATAAAAATAAGTAGTAAAAAATTAGGCATTGTGGATATTAATGGCTAACTTTATAGTATAAGTTAGTTAGTTAAAGAACACGATATGAAAAAGATATTATTTTTGCATGGGCTAGAGAGTAAAGGCGTCACGAAAGTTAGACACCTAAGTACTAAAGGATTAGTATATGCTCCGAATATGAATTACATAGATAATCCAAAAAACATTTTCCAAGAAACATTAGAATTAGTAAAAGAACTAAAACCTGACTTAATAGTTGGTAGTAGTATGGGTGGATACTTTGCTCATAAATTAGCAACTCACGTTAAGACAGAAGTTTTACTATTTAATCCAGCAACAATTAACGAATGGACATATTACGATAATTTAAATATTGAAACAAGTTGTGGTGATGTTGAAGTTTCGGGAACAGTTGTTATTGGTCATTTAGATGAAATTGTTAAGCCGGGTAAGAGTATTGATTTTTATACAGATTACACAGAATTAAACGTTATAGAAGAAACACAAATGGAACATAGAATTCCAAGTAAGATATTTAAAAAACACGTTAATAACATTATTAAAAATAAATAATTATGGAAAAAGAATTTATACCATACGAAGAAGCATTAGCTTTAAAAGAGTTAGGGTTTGATGGTGATTATTTGGGACTATATGTAAAAAACCAAGTTGAACTATTAGTAGGAAATAACTTCGGTGAACTTGGTATGTATGATATTAAAGCACCACTATATCAACAAGCATTTAGATGGTTTAGAGAGAAGCATAACATGCTGTCATTCATAGAGCCTGCTAATGGAGTAAGCGACAAGTGTATGTTTGGGTTCTATATTACAGATGATGAGCAAAGTATCATTTGGAGTGGTAATGATTTTACTAAAAACATAAGTAAGCACTTAAAATCCTATGAAGAAGCAGAATTAGCTTGCCTTAAAAAATTAATAGAAATAGTAAAAAAGAAATAATTATGGAATTTGGTTACACAATAACAAACGAAGACGGACAATGTAAATTAACACTAAATGTTAATAGTGGTACTGAACAAGAAATATTCAATACCATTAAAGAATTACGAAAAGTGTTTAAAGAACAATGGTCGGATAAAGACGGTGGTACTAATTGGAAACCTGAAGTTGAGGCATTAATAAACCTAAGCCAGAAAATAGGTGCAGTCAAACTTTTAAAAGAAAGAACCAGTTTGGGTCTCAAAGAAGCTAAAGAAGCTTGTGATTACTATCAAACATTTGGTATATGGAATATTAACTTAAACGGGCTAATAATAGGATAATACAAAAATAATTAGTATATTTACTATATGATATATATCGAATCGGAAAAGGAGTACCAAGAATTTAAGAGTAATCTTATAGGTGCACCAACTGCATTAGTTATACCATTCTACTCAGATATATACAAACACTATTCACGTAATCGTATTTCGTTCTTATACGTATATATTGACAACATACAGAGTGAATATGTAATATCGTTTAATCATAACGATTTAATACCATTTGTAGTTGATATGACGGACTTTCTAAACGGTCCCGACACATTATATGTAGTGGACAAAAAGGGGTTTTTGAACTTTTTTACACGTAAGAAAATGTACGATGTTGACTTGTTACATTACTTTGATACGAACAAACCATTTAACACAAATAACACAGATACCAAGGCACACGACTTCTTATATCGTCAAATGACAAAGTATCCGAATGTAAATGATGTAATACCAATTACAAAACATTATGAAAAATGTGTGGAGATTAAAGACAAGTTTATAAAAATGCCAAAACAGACATCTGAGGCATTTGAATCATATAATACATATATGGTGGAAGGATTACATGAAATTGAGAAAAACGGATTATTTGTAGATTACTTAAAATTCATTGATACATTTGGGAGAAATGGATTAGAACAAAACTTAACATTTACAGAATACAATATATACACAACAACAAGTAGACCAAGTAATAGACATGCTGGTATAAATTATAGTGCACTAAATAAAGATGATGGAACACGTGAAGTATTTATTAGTAGATACGAAAAAGATGGGTTTTTGTTACAACTTGATTACGATGCCTATCACTTACGTTTAATTGCACAGTTAATAGAATACACATTTCCGGATGGTGTTAATATCCACGAATATTTAGGAAAACAGTATTTTGATACAGATACAATAACACCAGAACAATATAAAGAATCTAAAATAATATCATTTAGACAATTATATGGTGGTGTACAAGACGAATATAAACATATACCATATTTTCAGAAAGTTACAAAGTTTATAAATAATTTATGGTCAACATTCAAAAATGATGGGTATATAAAAACAACAATTTTCAATAGAAAACTTAAACCTGAGTTCTTTAGTGATTTAAACAGAAATAAATTATTTAACTATTTATTACAAAATATGGAAACGGAACGTAATATGTTAGTTATCCATGATTTAAATGAATACTTAAAAAATAAACAAACAAAAGTGGTATTGTACACGTATGATTCATTATTGTTTGATTATAATGTTAACGAAGGTAAACAAGTTATAGTAGATATAAAAAATATTATGGAAGCGGGTGGTTATCCTGCTAGTATTAGTATTGGTTCCGATTATCATAGTATGAAAGATATGGAATTACCAAAAACTACATAATTATAACAAACAAGAGCAATATGGCATTTTTAGACAATATATTAAATGAAATAGCACATCGATTAGACAACGGAAAACCTGATTGGACCAATGAAGTTCATGTTCGTACATTAGTTACAACATTAGTTGAAATGAACTTACCGGATGAATTTATTACTGAGTTTGTTGGTAATCTAATGGAAGCTAGTGCACTTGATAAAGAACTTACTTGGACAGATGAAGAATCAGGTGAAAAGAAAACAGGTACAGCACGTTCAGTACTACAAGGTGGTAATGAAAGTCATCCTGCATGGGATGAAGCACAACGTTTAAAAACACAAGACGATTCCGATAAAGAGAATGATGCAGAAAGAGAATCTGATACTAAGGCTAAGGAAAAAGAAAAAGAAAAAGAGAAAACACAACAAGAACCAGAAGGAGAACCAAAATCAGATGATGCCGGTCCTAATTTATGGAAAGGTGAACCAAACGGTGGTTTAACGGATGGGGAGGTTGACGCAATTAAACTAGGTAAAGAGGAAAACCAACCTAAAACAGAAAAACGTATAATTGACGGTAAAGACAAAACATTAAACAAGAACATTAATCCGGTTACAACTAAATTCTACAACGAACCTATAGAACCAACAGATGATTCATTTGATATGGCCAATAAACCATATGAAAATATAACACCACCACCAAAATTTGTAATAGACGAACAAATAATTCAAAATTCAAAAGTACCTAAGAAATATTTTAATGTGTTACAACGTATGATTAACACAAAAGCTACAATGGACAGTGCAAAACTATCACATTTTATTTCAGATGGTGGAGCCGGTCAAACAAGTGCACAAGCTGGTGAGATAATGACAATGATGGCAACTACTATGGACGATGCATCGTGGAATCAATTACAAGAACAAATACAACAACACGAAGCAAGTTTATTACAAGAAGATAAGGTACGAATTGATAACGGTGAGAAACCAATATATCATAAAGTAAATAGTAAGGGTATATTAAAGGACAATCCAGGTTCACGTATAGTTGATAAGAGTTGGGTTCAGGCAGCAAATAATAATAGAACTGCTATACTAAATAGAATATATAAAAATCATCCAAATGCAACTATTGTTGCTGGTGGGTGGGATACTGAACAGGATTTTGAGTCATTGGGTGGAAGTGATTATAGTAAGAATAAGGGATTTTCTACAGATGTATATTTTAGAGTAAAAACTGCAGATGGTAATGATATACTAGATGAGGTTTCATTAAAGAAATCGAAAATTGTAAATTTCCTTAATTCTGGAACAGGTGAATTCTTAAAATGGGATCCGGAAATAGCAGGTACGGCAATAGACCCACAACAATATGGTAAAGATGAACGTGAAAATTTAGTAAAAGGTGCACGAGATGTATTCTCTTCAGAAGAAATTGAAAAAAATCCAATTCTTAAAGCAGCAATAGAAGCTACAGAAGAAACTACTAAATATGGAAAACGTGGTGCCAATAGAAAAAATTCAAAAATAATATTAAAATCAATTGAACGTGCCGCGGGAGATGGTAGTACACAAGCACAAATGTATATAGATAAAGTAAATAGAGACCATCAAAACATTAAAACTAAATCTATCAAAGCATTAATGGATAATCCTAAATTAAAAGAAGGATTGTTATCGTCAATTAGACAAGAATTTCCATTAAAAGCTGTATCAAGTGGAGAAGAAACAATGGCAATAGGAGATATGTCATTTGACCCAGATACAATGACTGAAATATTTGGAACAAGTGATTACGATGAGATTAAAGAAAAATTAGTAGCACTTGAAGATGCCAACGGTAATCCATATTTAGGTTACCGAGCAGAAGTTAAGGGAAAGGTTATACCCTTATCAAATATAGTTGTTAGACAAGATGGTGTTGGTTATGGAGGAAGTTCAATTAAATTTGAAATGAAACTACACCCCGAAATGGCAAAAATGTTAAAAACAGCAACTGAAAATGTATATGGAGTAACAAAGTGAATACACAACTAATATGTACATTTTCTAATAAGAAGGTAGTGCACAGTTTAATAGATACTATAATAGATAGCTTTAATGTTGTCTATGACAAAATATTTGTATTATCTACATCAACACCACACGAAGTGATATGTAGTTACAACATAGAAATTAACCCAAACGTTAATTTTTTAATAAATAGTATATTGGTGCATAGGAAAAAAGAAACAAATTCAATGTACACTATTAACGCACTGAATGAAGTAATCCAACGTCATAACAATGGAATACTAGATAAAAGTTTTGACGTAGATTGGAACATTTACAGAAACTGTTTATTAGTAACAGGTGACGAAGGATTAAAACGAATAGATACAGAGATATTTTTTATACAGAGAATTAAATACAAAAATTCATAACGTTTGAGAAATAAATCTATACTTATTACCATACAAAATAATAAATGAAAACTAACAAATAAAAAAAACTAACGCAATTAACTAGAATTGACAAATAATTATTGAAAAATATTTGGACGTTTGAATTATTATACGTATATTAACAATTATATATTAATCATTAACAATTAAAAAAGAGAACATTATGGACTTAGATGCAGTCAGAAAGAAGTTACAAGGCCTTCAAACAAAAACAACAAGACAAAACAACTTATGGAAACCAGAACCAGGTGGACAAGTAATTAGAATTGTACCAAACAAAGCTAGTACTGATTACCCGTTTCATGAATTGTATTTTCATTACGGATTGATGGGAAAGAATTACTTATCTCCTCAAACAAATGGAAAGGCAGATCCATTAGTAGAATTTGCTGAAAAACTAAAATCAACAGGTAGTAAAGAAGATTACCAATTGTCAAGACAAATTACTCCAAAGATGAGAGTTTATGTACCTGTAATTGTACGTGGACAAGAGTCAGAGGGAGTTAAATTTTGGGGATTTGGTAAACAAGTTTATACTGAATTATTAGGATTTATTTCAGACCCTGATTATGGTGATATTACTGACCCAGGTGCGGGAAGAGATATTTCAGTTGAATTTACACCTTCAGAGGGTGCAGGTTCATATCCAAAAACAACAATTAGAGTTAAGCCAAATCAAACTCCCGTGAGTGATGATAAAGCAGTACTTGATTCTATTAGTAACCAACCAGCAATTGCTGACATATTCAAAGAACCAGAATATGAAGAGTTAAAAGAAACTCTTGAAAGTTGGTTAGAAGGTGGGTCCGAGGGGGAAGCAGAGAATGCTAAACCACCTGCAGTTGATGCAATTGCTAACAACACTAATACTGAGAAATCAGATAATGTTGGACAAGCTTTTGACAAGCTATTCAAAGACTAATATTTTTAATAACATATAAGGGGAGTTTAATTACTCCCCTTTTTAAACGAGTTTCTAATGGCAAAAACCAAAAAAACAAAAAACGACTCTGCTGACGTCGAAGACAATTTAGCAGGAATATTAGCAGAATCTCTAAACAAAAAATTTAAGGACGAAGGTCATAAAGTAGCTTACTTTATTGATACTGAAAAAGACAATCCAGCAAACATTAAACAATGGATTCCAACCGGATGTGATATGTTAGATTTAGCAATTGCAAACAGACCGGATGGTGGATTACCTGCAGGAAGAATTGTTGAAATACAAGGATTAGAAGGTTCCGGAAAATCATTACTATGTGCACATATAATGGCAGAAACTCAAAAGTTGGGTGGTATTGTTGTTTATATTGATACAGAACATGCAATGGATGAAACATTCTTTACTGCAATTGGTATTGATTTTGATAAATTCTTATATATTCCAATTAGTAAGTTAGAAGATGTATTTTCATCTGTAGAAGAATGTATTACAAGAGTACGTGAGGGTAATAAAGATGTACCTGTTACTATTGTAATTGATTCTATTATGGGAGCAAAGACACAACAAGAAGACGATGCTGAATACGGAAAGGATGGATACGCTACACAAAAGGCAATTATAATGTCTAAAGCAATGAGAAAAATAACTGACTTAATTAGTTGGGAAAAGATTTTATTCATTTGTACAAATCAATTAAGAATTAAAATGAATGCAATGTTCGGTGACCCTTACACTACATCAGGTGGTAAAGCACTTGGATTTCACTCATCAGTACGTTTACGTATTAAGTCAATGGGTAAGATTAAAGGTAAGGTTAATGGTATTGAACAAATTGTAGGAATGAAAACTCAAGTTCAAGTACACAAAAACAGATTAGGACCACCACACAAAGTAATTAACTACGACATCTATTTTGATAGTGGTATTGATAATATTGGTGGGTGGATTGGTGTGTTAAAAGCATACAAAATTCTTAAAGTTGCAGGTGCATGGTTAAAGTACACATCGAATGATGGAACTGAATTTAATTTCCAAGCTAAAGACTTTGAAACAGAAGTAATGGGTGACCCTAAAATTAAACAAGAGTTATATGATAAGATTTGTGAGAAATTCATAATGAAATATCAACCTCGAGTTCATGGGGAAGTTAGTATTATATCTGAAGGAGATGAACAAGCAATTGCTAATATGGCAAATCAATTTGATGGTGGTGTAGACGCATCCCAATTATCAGATAAACCAGGAGCATTAAACACAATAGTTCCAAACGAGAACTTTGATTCTGAAAAAACATAATATATGGCATTAGACAAATATGCAAGTTTACTTCGTGAATTAAACGAGGATAAAGAAAATGAATCTAAGTTAACAAGTCTTAACGATAGAATTTTGGTAATAGATGGACTCAACACTTATATTAGGTGTTGGTCCGCTACACCATCACTGAACGAAGACGGTGTACATATCGGAGGAATTGTAGGTACATTAAAATCAGTTGCTGCATTAATAAGACAATATAAACCAACTAGGTGTATAATTGTATTTGATGGTGTAGATGGGAACAAACGTAGGAGAAAACTATATCCACAATATAAGGAGGGTAGAAAGTTTAAAATTAACGTTAACAGAGCTGAACATATGAAACAAACGGAAGATACAGAAATGGAATCTATGCGTTTACAGTTTACACGACTATCTCAGTATTTACAACAATTACCGATGAGTATATTATCAGTTGACGGTATAGAAGCGGATGACGTTATAGCTTACATAGCTACAGATGCATATCCTAAGGCCGAAATACTAATTAGTTCAAGTGATAAAGATTTTCTACAATTAGTGGATGATAGAATTAAAGTATGGGCACCTGTTAAGAAACAATTAATGGATGACGATAAAGTACTTGAAAAATTCAAAATACCACCACACAACCTATTATTGTATAGAGCGTTTGATGGAGATAATTCAGATAACATTACCGGAATCAATGGAGTAGGTATAAAAGGACTATTGAAAAATGTTCCGTTTCTTGCAGACGGAGGGAAGGTTACTATTGATGAAATTATTGATTACGCACAAGCACAAATTGATGATGGAAACAAATATGCAATCTTTAAGAAAATAGTAGATGGTAGGGATATATTGGAACGTAACTGTAAATTAATGAATTTACGAGAAAACACAAATATTCCAGGACCAACAAAACTAAAAATCAAACGATTAATAGACATGGACATAAACAAATTGGACAGAATGAGTTTCAAGAAAATGTTTATGACTGACAAAATGTTCAATGCAATTGGTAATATTGACAATTGGTTAACAACATCATTTAACACATTGGAAACATTTGCACGCAAATAATTTGTTTTATTGATAAATTATTCATATATTTTAAAAAAATAAAATATGCAAGACGGATTAGGAAAATACGGATCATCATTTCAACTGAAAGTGTTAACATCACTTCTAACTGATAAGATGTTTATCCAACAAGTATCAGATATATTAGAACCCAAGTTTTTTGA
>Ga0129324_10002339_pt1 | contig 11735 bp, 10 predicted proteins | sample CPBDNA_7_FD_96879 | JGI IMG/M metagenome (GOLD analysis project Ga0129324, IMG submission 96879) | Freshwater to marine salinity gradient microbial communities from Chesapeake Bay, USA - CPBay_Spr_15_0.2_DNA | ecosystem: Environmental > Aquatic > Marine > Coastal | place: USA: Chesapeake Bay... | reverse complement strand
CACCACAAAAGAGGTTCCTAAAAAGCCCCATTCCTCGCCTACAGTGCTAAAAATATAATCGGTGTCTTGTTCTGGAACAAATTTACCTTGTGTTCTATCCCCATCTAAAAAACCTTTACCACTAAATCCACCCGAACTAATTGTTTGAATGGATTGATTTGTATTATAGCCAATTTCTCGAGTATCTTGAGATATTCCTAATAAAATATCAAAACGATCACGTTGATGTTGTTCAAATACGGAATTATATATATAACTCGTGCTAAAAATAAACAAGCCAATAACGAGATAGATTCCTAAAAACTTGTGCCAATTAAATTTTAAATAGCCTTTATTCTTTCTTAAAAAATAGGCGATAAACAAGCTTAGCAAACTAAAAATTAATATTGTAACGGCTGTTGCTCCAAAAAGCAAGGTTAAAAAGAACAATATGATGGCAATAGCACCAAAGATGATATAGTTAAGGGTTAGGCCTTCTCTATTTAAAACAAAAAAGAAGGATATGTAAATAAGAACTGAACCCATGTCTGGTTGCATAGCAATAAAGAAAGCGGGTAAAAAGATAATAATAAACGCTTTAATTTGATTTTTAACTAGCTTTAGATTGTATTGTTTATCACTTAACAGCTTAGCAACAGCAAGCGCGGTAAATGCTTTAGCAAATTCAGAAGGTTGTAGGCTCATTCCTCCAAAATCATACCATGAGGTTGCCCCATTTATTTTTTTTCCAAAGATCAGTACACCAGCTAAAAAACACAGGCCCACGAAATAAATGATGCTGGCAAAGCGCTCGTAGAATTTTGAATTAAAAAAAAGAATAATTATAATTAAAGGAATGCATAACAGAATCCACAACAACTGTTTGCCATATCTCGCAGAAAAGTCAAGGAGTGAACCACTAGTGTCGGAAACAGTTGCAGCATAGATATTGGTCCACCCAAAAACAACTAAGATTATATAGAGTAGGACTAGAACCCAATCGATTCCATAAAATATGTTGTTTTTTTCTGCTCTCAATCTAGAAGTGTTTTTGTTGGAAGAACCGCTTTTTGATCATAAACTGTTTTTAAGCTTAAATTAATCATCCTGTCTTCGATCCATTTTCGATTTGGGGCTATTTTTCCATTGATGTATTTCTCTACCAATAAGCTTGTGATTGGTGCAGCAATGGTAGACCCAAACCCCCCATTTTCCACATACACTGCGATGGCAATTTTTGGATTATCTTTTGGTGCAAAAGCAATTAAAATAGAATGGTCTTCTAATTGTTTACGCACCCCATTCACAATTACAAAATTTTCTGAAGTACCTGTCTTCCCTACAATATCTATTCCGTTAATTTTTACCCATTTAGCAGTCCCTGTTTTAAAAACTTCTTCCATTGCATCGATAACCGGTGGGAAGTATTTTGAATTAATAGTGGTGTATTTGGGAGTATTGAAATCCGGATTGTTCGGTGTTATATCGTTCGCTTTTTTTAAGATATGTGGTGTGTAGAAAAATCCTTTATTAGCAATCGCTGCAGTAACATTTGCTAATTGAATAGGTGTTGTAATTATCTCTCCTTGTCCAATGGCATTTGAAATGTTCGTCGTTGGTCCCCATGAGTACTTATACCTGTCGTCATAGTATTTTCCATCTGGAATAAGGCCTCTTTGCCCTGTGGGTAAGTCATAACCTAAATAATTCCCAAGTCCAAAGCTCTTTGCATGGTTGCTCCATGCATCCATTCCTAAGGTAGAATTTTGATATTTGTTGATGATTCGTATGTAGGTATTAGAGAAATAACTGTTACATGATTCAGAAATTGCTGTGTGCAAGCGAATCGGAATCCCGACAATTCCACAATGACAACCCATAAATTCATTAGGTCGATTTCCATATCTAAATCCATGATTGCAATAAAAAGGCGTTTGCTCATCAATCACACCTTCTTGCAATCCAATTAATGCATTGATAATTTTAAAGGGAGATCCAGGAGAATACAGCGCCTGTAATCCTTTATCATACATGGGGTTTCCTAAAGTGTCATTAAAAAGACGTACAGAATTGATTTTTCGCTGTCTTCCTACCATTTCGTTCGGGTCATAGGTAGGTGTTGATACGGCGGCTAAAATTTCTCCTGTGCTTGGTTCTATCGCTACTATGGCTCCTCGTTTACCTCGCATTAACAATTCTCCATATTGTTGCAACTCACTATCAATGGTTAGGGTGATATCTTGACCATTTACAGCAATCGTATCATAGATTCCATTTTTATAACTTCCTATAATTTTGTTTAATCGATCTCTATGCAGGTATTTTTTTCCTTTTACACCTCTAAGAATGGAGTCGTACATTTTTTCGACGCCACTTGTCCCAGTTAACTCTCCCTGTTGGTAATTTGGGTTTTTTTTAGTGTCTTCCTCATTTACTTCACTAATATAACCTAAAATATTAGCGGCAGAAGCTATTGGGTAGTTACGAATACTTCTTTTTTGAATGTAAAAGCCTTTATATTTGTGCAACTTTTCTTGTAAAAAGGCAAATTCCTCCTTAGCCAGTTGTTTTAAAAATACAGAAGGAAGCCAAGGCGCATAGTTCTGTGCTTTTTCAAATCTTTTAATAAAATCTTCCTTGCTTATTTTTAATAGAGCGCAGAATTCGATAGTATCCAAAACTTTTACCTCTTTTGGAATAATCATTACGTCATAAGAGAGTTGGTTGGCAACCAAAAGTTTTCCATTCCGATCATAAACATAGCCTCTTTCTGGAAAATCATAGTCGACTTTAACGGCTGCATTTTTTACTGGATTTTGATCTGCACCACGAATTACTTGCAATTGAAACAAGCGTCCCAGCAACAGCAAACCTGCAATGGTAATTAAAAAATATAATAGAAAACTTCGTTTCATTTATTTTTTGTTTCTAAGTAAAGACGTTCCTAAAAAGAACAAGATTGCAGTAAAAATACTGGAATAAAGTGTCTGAAATAGGATACTTGATATATTATTAAAACTAAAACTGGCAATTAAGAATAACAAAAAGTGATGGATTACTATGGTAATAATTACAAAATTAAAAACTTTTCCAAAAGGCTCATTTCTTAAATTGAATAACAAATAATCTAAACTTGTTTTTTTAAAGATTACCCGAATTAAAAACAATCGTATATAGGCAACAAAAAGCAGTGAAAAAGCATTAATTCCTCCAGAATCACTAAAAAAATCAAGAAACAATCCTAATAAAAAGGATAAAAAAAGAAAGCTGAATCGCTCTTCTTTTAAGGGATTAAAAATAACAAAAGCAATGTAAATATACGGGTTTATATAACCTAAAAATAAGATGTTATTAAAGACAAATACTTGCAGTAATAACAGTGAAAAAAACAAAAAAGTAACATATAAACTCTTATTCATTTTCTGTATTTTCTAGGCTTTTAATTTCAGATTTATCTAAGTTTTTAACTACATATACATAGCCAATATTGGACATATCATTAAAAAGTTTGATATCAATTTCACTCAAGGCATTATTGTGGTTTATTTCTTGAACAGTTCCAATTAAAATTCCTTCAGGAAAAATAGTAGATTTTCCACCAGTAATAATGGTATCTCCAATTTGAACATTGGCTTGTCTTGGAATGTCAATGAGTTGTACCTTGTTGTAGTTTTTTCCATTCCATACCAAGGTTCCAAAATGGAAGCTATTTTTTAATCGAGCATTAATTTTACTATTCGAGTTTAAAATAGACTGTACTCTTGCATACTTTTTGTTGACTTGGTCTGTAATTCCAATAAGACCTCGGCTATTCATCACCGCCATTTCGGATAAAACTCCTTGATTGGATCCCAAGTCGATTAACAAAAAATTATTTTGCTTGTGGTAGTCGTTTTTGATAATTCGACCAGCAACATAGGAATATTTTTGATGATATTTTAGGCTGTCAATTACCGTTACTTCTGTTGCAGAATCTAATCGGATTTTAAGAAGGTCTAACTGATTTTTTAATAGGGTATTTTCATCAATTAATTCTTTGTTATATGATTTTAGATGAAGATATTCAGTTAATTGTGTTGACTTTTCATACAATCCGCCAGTAATGCTATTTGCAGAACTTATAAATTTACTCTTATGAAAGTCATTATTATTAATGGTAAGGCCCAGTGCAATAGCGCTTAGAAATACAAAAAATAAAAAGTATTTGTACTTTTGAATAAAATAAGCGATTTGTTGCATAGAACTGTTTTTGAAAAGCCTTTACTTCATCAAGATGCTTTTGTATTTTTCAATTTCTTTCAAAGCAATACCAGTTCCTCTTACTACAGCTCTTAATGGATCTTCAGCTACATAAACAGGTAAATCTGTCTTTCTAGACAATCTTTTATCTAAGCCACGAAGCATAGAACCTCCACCCGCTAAATAAATACCTGTATTGTAAATGTCGGCAGCTAATTCTGGCGGCGTTTTAGAAAGTGTTTCCATCACAGCATCTTCTATTCTCAGGATGGATTTGTCTAGGGCTTTTGCAATTTCTCTATAGGATACCTGAACTTGTTTAGGCTTTCCGCTTAACAAATCTCTACCTTGCACTAACATGTCTTCAGGCGGGCTGTCTAAGTCTTCTGTAGCAGCACCTATAGTAATTTTAATTTTTTCCGCAGTGGTTTCTCCAACATGCAAATTGTGTTGGGTACGCATATAATACATAATGTCATTGCTAAAAAGATCACCTGCGACCTTTACAGATTGATCACAAACAATTCCTGCTAAGGCAATTACTGCAATTTCTGTTGTTCCCCCACCTATGTCAATAATCATATTTCCCTTAGGCTCCATAATATCAATGCCAACACCAATTGCTGCAGCCATCGGTTCAAAAATTAAATAAATTTCTTTAGCATTCATATGTCTAGCAGAATCCTGGACCGCTCTTTTTTCTACTTCTGTAATTCCAGAAGGAATACAAATAACCATTCTTAAGGCAGGAGGAAATAACTTTTTTTTGATTGAAGGAATCTGTTTAACGAATTCTTTTATCATTTCTTCAGAAGCCTGAAAATCTGCAATAACCCCATCCTTAAGAGGTCGGATAGTTTTGATGTTTTCATGGGTCTTTCCCTGCATCATATTTGCTTCTTTCCCAACAGCAATAATTTTACCAGTTGTTCTGTCACGGGCCACGATAGACGGACTATCAATAACCACTTTACCATTATGAATAATCAGTGTGTTAGCTGTTCCGAGGTCGATAGCAATATCTTCCGTCATAAAATCGAAAAAACCCATAATTTTTTAGTTATTTTTTATTGATGTATTCTTACAAAGCTACTAAATTAATGCATGTCAAATACAGGAATTTAGAAGTTCTTTAATTAATGTTTAAAATGTCTTGTTCCTGTTAATACCATGGACACATTATGTCCATTACAATAATCAATACTCAATTGATCTTTAATGGATCCGCCAGGCTGAATTACACTTGTTATTCCTGCTTTATCTGCAATCTCTACACAATCTGGAAACGGGAAAAAAGCATCACTGGCCATAACTGCGCCCTTTAAATCAAACCCAAAACCTATTGCTTTTTCTATAGCTTGTTTTAAAGCATCGACCCTACTAGTTTGTCCAGTTCCACTAGCCAATAACTGTTTGTTTTTTGTAAAAACAATGGTATTTGATTTTGTATGCTTACAAATTTTAGAGGCAAATAACAAATCATCTAACTCTGATTGGGTGGGTTTATTGTTTGTGACGTAGTTTAAATCAGCTAAGGAGTCTGTAATTAGATCTTTGTCTTGAACCAACAATCCGTTTAAGGCAGTTCGTACGTTTTGCTTTGGTAATTCTGTAATTTTTTGAACGAGTAGAATTCTGTTTTTCTTACCTTTTAAGATTTCTAATGCAGCAGGACTAAAACTTGGAGCAATGACTACTTCACAAAAAAGCTCATTGATCTCTTTTGCAGTGGGTTCATCAATTTCTGTATTAGCAATGAGAACACCACCAAAAGCAGAAATAGGATCGCCAGCCAAAGCAGCAAGGTAGGCTTGCTCAATAGAATCTCTTTGAGCAAATCCACATGCATTATTGTGTTTTAAAACAGCAAAAGTAGGAGCTTCTCCTATGAATTCGTTCATCAAATTTACAGCAGCATCTACATCCAGTAAGTTGTTATAGCTTAATTCTTTACCGTGTAATTTATCAAACATGGCTTCCAAATCACCAAAGAAAAAACCTTTTTGGTGTGGATTTTCACCATAACGCAGCACGGTTGATCTTTGCTCACTTACTTTATATACAAGTTCATCTTCATTAAAATAATTGAAAATAGCGGTATCGTAATGTGAAGAGATGTTAAAGGCTTTGGCAGCTAGCTTTTTTCTGTCGGTTAAACTTGTCGCTCCTTTGTTTTCTGAAATTAAAGTTAAAAATTCACCATATTGTTCCATTGAGGAAATGATGACTGTGTCTTTAAAGTTTTTTGCGGCAGCTCTAATTAAAGAAATTCCTCCGATATCAATCTTTTCTATTATATCTTGTTCTGATGCACCAGAAGCAACCGTTTTTTCGAATGGATACAAATCAACAATTACTAAATCAATTTGTGGAATGTCAAACTCTATTAATTGAGCCGCATCAGTTTCATTGTCCTGGCGATTTAATATTCCTCCAAAAACTTTTGGATGAAGGGTTTTTACGCGTCCTCCTAAAATGGATGGATAGGACGTAACATCTTCTACAGGGACAACAGGAATTCCTAGATCTTTGATGAATTTTTCGGTACCACCAGTAGAATAAATGGTTATATTTAATTGGTTAAGTTTTTCAACCAATGGCTTTAGACCGTCTTTATGAAATACTGAAATTAGGACAGATTTGATTGTTTTTGAATGGCTCATGTGTTGTGTTGTTAAGCACACAAAGCTACTAAAATTCAAAAGTTTTCACAAGGTAATATTCCTAAAAATTAATGCGCTAAGCTCGCTTTAAAATTAGCAACTAATTGGTTGTAGTTTTCATTAAATTGACTGCAGTTTTTATTAATAAACTCTTCTTGAGTTGAATCTTGTTCGGAAGAAGTATTTATAAAAAGCCTTTTCATGTTTTGAAGTTCAGTTTTCATTATTGGGGGATTTATTCATTAACTACGGGAAAATTAACGATTGTCTTAATGAACTCCAATAAGCAAATTCCCTAATTTGAATACTTGAGTAGTTCACAAGAAGTTTTGCAAATCAATTCAATAATTCAACTATGATTTAATGAGGCTTTTAAAATAGCACTGAAACTTGAGAACAAACATACTCTAATAACATTTCGTCGTCTTTAGTAAAAATATTAGCAGTATGTGAGTCAATATCAATCTGTCCGATATTTTCTCCATTTACAAAAATTGGAATTACAATTTCTGATTTTACTTTCCAGCCGCAAGAAATATAATTGTCTTGTGAGTTCACATCTTGAACAACAAAGTTTTGATTGCTTACTGCAACCTGACCACAAATTCCTTTACCAAATGGAATAATTTTGTGTTCTGTAGGTTCTCCTGTAAAAGGGCCTAATTTCAATTCGTCTTTATCTCCATTTTTAAAGTAAAAACCAACCCAATCATAATGAGAGATTTCATTTTCTAAATAGTTACAAATTTCTTGCAGTTTTTCTGTGTTGGAAAATTGACTTTTAAGGATGTTGTCTATTTGTGACTTTAAAAGATCTACTTGCATAGTTTCAATAGTGTTCTAGAATGACTATATTTGTTTCAATACACCAAAAAGGTAGTGTGCAAAAATAAACCATTTTTGTTTTGAAAAAGTATAAAAGGAGCATCATTTTTTTACTTAAGTTTTTTCTATTTCTTGCTATTTCCTTTATATTCCTATTATTTAAATGGTAACCAACAAAAACAAAGTCAATTTAAATGTGCACCATTAACCACGAGTGTAGCAAATCAAACGGTGAATGTCCTTCATTTTTTTGGTTATAAGGCAGAGGCAATTCAGCATACCGAAGAAATGTCTGTTAAAATTTTAATAGATGAGGTATATCTAGCTAGGGTTATAGAAGGCTGCAACTCCATAAGTATTATTATTTTGTTTGCTTCATTTATCATTGCTTTTCCCGGCCCGAAAAAGGCTGCTTTATTATATGCAGTGTTTGGTTCTCTAGTGATCTATGGAATCAATATTTTGCGGATTGCAATTTTAATTGTGTTGCTTTATAAATACCCAAATCAACAAGGTTTCTTGCACAATCTTTTGTTTCCGGCCATTATTTATGGGACAACCTTTTTACTTTGGGTTGTTTGGGTGCGTAGATTTTCAAATTATAATCGATGAAAGCAATTTTTAAATATAGCGGTGTCTTAATTCTGTTTATTTTTTTAATATTGGTAAGAGCTTTTGAAAACGACTTGTTTTATGACCCTTTTATCAAGTATTTTGAAAATGATTATCTCTATAGTGAAATGCCAGTGGTTGAGTATCAGAAACTTTTTATCAATCTTTTTTTTCGATACTGTATTAATGGATTAATTTCACTGACAATTATTTTTATTCTGTTTAAAAAGAAGTCCTATTTTAAATTTGCAAGTGCTTTTTATGGAATTGCTTTTGTGTTGCTTGTTAGTGCATTTTTAATTTTAGTGCATCAAGAATTTTCAAAAGGCTATTTACTTCCTTTTTATATTAGAAGATTTTTAATTCATCCTTTATTTTTACTGATTTTATTGCCCATATTTTTTATCAAAATAGGTTAAAACCTTCTTCCGATTTGTAAAAGAATTTAGAGATTTATAATCAATCTTAAAAATTTATTCTAGAGATAAAACTTTTTCTTCATAGATAATCGCTCCTTCTTTAGTGATTCCTTCAATAAACAACCGAATGTTTTTTTGATTGAAGTGAGGTACACTAAAAGTATAGTTCTTCTGCTCGAATACCATATTTGGTTTCCAAAAAATAGCTGCGTATTTTTTAAATGCAGAAACATCAGAAGTATTATAATTTGGAGTGTAATACGTTTTTTCGGAAGCAAAACCGATGGGACTGATGACTTTTTGAAAAGCATCTTCAGAAAGATTTCTTTTTTCTTTATTACTGTAAAGATAAATTTGGCCACCATCATTTTTTGAAATGATAATTTCTTCAAAATCATCTAAGGTCATGTTGCTTATAAAATTAAGGTTGTTAAATTCTTGTGTTACAATAGGAATGTCATCTAAGGTGACCTCGGTGGCGGCTCCTTGGTTTTGTCTAAAATTAGATATACCTCGGTTATTGGAAATAACGGTAAATGGAAAACTGCCTGTCACTTGAAACCCTTTGGTCGCTAAAAATGATAAAATATTTCGTGATTTTATGTAAAATGGATCTGTATTTTTATATCTAGTTGAGGTAGCAAAAAGTCTTGTAGGTCTATTTTTTTCTTTTGGTTTTAATTGAAGAGTAACTTCGTCTAAGACAATACGATCACTAATGAAATCCTTTAAATCTGCATTCACATTTACAGAAAATGTTTTACTAAATGTAGTGTCTTTTTTGTTTAGAATTGGGTAAAATGTAGATGAAATTGAAGGCACTTTTAATCTGCGATTTCCTTGAATAGAAAAGTTAACTTCACTGGAATCTTTCAGGTAAATATGATCAAAAGTAAATTGGTTATTGACCACTGAGGTATTCAATACCAACTCGCTTTTTGGCGAAAACAATAGCAATACAGTAGAATCTTTGACCTTTGATTTCATAGTTCCACTTACAGTAATTCCTTTTTCGAATTCAAATTTAAAATTTGGTTTTCTGTTAAAAACGGTGTTCCAATTATATCTGCTCCAGCCTTGATTTAATAATAATAAGTCTAAATCTACTAGTTTTTTTCTATTGGTATCTTTAAAATAATAGGTGCTGTTTTCTATAGTCCCCTTTACAAATGGTTTTAATAGCAATTTTGTAATCAAGTTATTATCTGTCTCATAACTTTGGGTTTCTTCAGGTAAAAAGGAAGCGCTTAAATAATGAATCTGATCGTTGTTTTTGCTTAATTGTAGTGACAGAGAATCCCGAGATTTAGAAAGGATTTTTGTATCGATGCTAGCAAACATTTCCTTGTCGTAGTTAAAAATTAGTCTTTCTAAAATAGGGTATTCGTCTTCATTAAGGATGGTAATGATATTGATGCCTTTTGGTAATTTTTTTGCCGATAGAAAAAACTCATACTCAGTTGCCTCTTCTTTGAGCACAAAAGAATGTTTTGACAGACTATTTGTATTGTGAATAAATAGGTAGAATTTAGCACCCTTGTTCATTTTTAAAGTAGTTGCATTTGTTTTAATTTTTAATTGAATAATAGCAGTGTTTAAGTTATCAACCTGAAGCGAAATTCCATGGTCTTTTGCAGGTTCGATGTCTTTTACAATGACCTCATCGTCAAATGTGGTAATCTTCACTTTATAGCGGCTGTTTTGCTCATAAAAGAAATTAATTTTTCCTAAGCCAAATTGATTGACAGCAATGGGCTGCAGCTCGGTATTATCTGCCTTTAGTAAGAATCCAGATTTTATTTGAACTCCTTTGTTTTTTTTGTCCTTGATAAGGAGTCCAACTACTGCATTGGTGTTTGTAACTAAATGACCACCTTCCGGAAGCAGTTGTAAATCATAATAGCTCTCTGTGTTTTGGATACTTGCTTTAGCGGTGTTGTTACTAACGATGTGTATTTTTTGAGTAAAAGAATCATCCTCTTCAAAGTTTTTCATCCAATTTGTAGTCGCTTTAATATAGTAGGTGTTTTCTGTAAAACTTTCATCTATTTTAAAGCTATTGGAAGCAATCCCATTCTTTACATAGAGTAATTTGCTTTGCTTGTATTCACTATTTTCATTATAAATATGACAATATAAATTGGTTGTATGTTGGTGTAATTTTGAAGTTTTTTGATTCAATACATAGGCCTGAAACCAAACTTCTTCTCCTTCTATAAAATTGGTTTTGTTAAGGTGTAAATAGGGGATTTCTCTTGTTTGTTTAAAATACTCTGTATACTTATTTTCAATGGCTTGCCCATTCAATTTAGAAACGCCTAAAGTTGTGCTTAAAAGGAAAAAAATGAAGTATTTTTTTAAACTCATGGACGTTTTTATTTAGCTAATTTAGTCAAAAAATAGTCCAAAAAAAAACCTCAAGGTAGTCCTTGAGGTTTTATAATTTAAAAGGTATGTGTTACATCATTCCTGGCATTCCACCACCCATTGGAGGCATTCCACCACCTGCATTTTCTTCTTTAATATCAATTAAAGCACACTCTGTAGTTAGAATCATTCCTGCTACAGATGCAGCATTTTCTAAGGCAACTCTGGTTACTTTTTTAGGATCTATAATTCCAGCTTTAAACATGTCAACATAGACATCATTTTTAGCGTCATAGCCATAATCTTTTTTCCCTTCAAGGACTTTGTTTATGACAACAGATCCTTCACCTCCAGCATTCTCAACGATAATTCTTAAAGGAGCTTCGATGGCTCTAGCAACAATTTGAATTCCGGTTACTTCATCCAAATTTTCTGCAGTTAACTTTTCTAGCACTTTTTTAGCTCTTATTAAGGCAACACCACCACCGGCAACAATACCTTCTTCAACAGCCGCTCTAGTTGCATGCAATGCATCATCTACACGGTCTTTCTTTTCTTTCATTTCTACCTCAGAGGCGGCTCCAACATATAAAACTGCAACACCACCAGCCAATTTAGCCAAACGCTCTTG
>Ga0129324_10002336_pt1 | contig 11743 bp, 14 predicted proteins | sample CPBDNA_7_FD_96879 | JGI IMG/M metagenome (GOLD analysis project Ga0129324, IMG submission 96879) | Freshwater to marine salinity gradient microbial communities from Chesapeake Bay, USA - CPBay_Spr_15_0.2_DNA | ecosystem: Environmental > Aquatic > Marine > Coastal | place: USA: Chesapeake Bay... | reverse complement strand
GGTTGTTGAAGTACATCCCCGCGTAGACCATCTCGCCCAGCGCCGGACTGCTGTCCTCCCACAACACAACGAAAACGCCCTCGTTGCCCACCTGAGGCATCGGGGAGCCCGCCGCAAGGATGACGCGCGCGACGTACAGCTTGTCGAGGTCGAACGTGGTCACGTCGGCCAGATCGATCGTCAGATACGCCGCCGTGAGCGTCGTGTTGTAGAAGCCGGTCGCCGTGTTCGTGTCCACGAGCAAGCCCGAGGCTGTGATCTCGAACTGCGTCGCCGCCGCCCCGTTGACGAGCGTGGCGTCCACGCCGCCCACAGTACCCGTCGCCGTCGTCTTGAAGTCGTGCGCGGTCTCGGATGCGAAGTCCGACGACCAGACGACGGTGGAGGGGGTGACGGGCGCGGCAGCGGCGGCGGTTGGGAAGACCTGCGGCATCAGTCCACGATCGACCGGAGGTACACTTGCAAGGTGTAGTCCTGCGTCGTCCCCGTGTCGTTCTGGAGGCTGACGTTGAGCTGAGAAAACGTCGCGGAGTTGAGCGGGAGGCGCATGTCCAGCACTCCAGCGGAGTCGTTGTTCGCGCTGAGAGTGTGCGTGTTCTGGTAGACGTTGACGCCGGACGAGGATGCGTCCCAGAACCGCACCGTGGAGATGACCTCGCCGTCAGACCCGCCCGTCCGCATCAGCGTGTACCCGTCAAGGCGCATGTTCGGAGGCACCGCGACTGACCCCTGCAAGACGACCGCCTGCCGTGCCGTCTCCGATGTGGTCACGTTCGTAAACGTGAGCGCAGTCGCCACGCGCGCCGCCTGATTCATGGATGGGTTCGCCATGGGGTCTCCTAGTTCATGTCCGAGACGAGGACTTGGTATGTGCCGACGAGGCCAGCGGTCGCGCCGGACGCCATGGACGCGCTCAGGTACTCGCCGGACTTCCACACGTCCGACGAGTTGCCGTTCGTGCCCTGATCTGTGTCGTCTGCGTTGTCGATCATTCCCGTCGCCGCCACGGACGGACCATCGAGGATGGTGTCGTATGACGTTGCGGCGGTGGTTCCGCAACCCACGTCGATCGTGCAAGCGCCCGAGGATGCGGTCGTGACCCGAATCAGCAGACGTTCAACGATCAGGTCGGTCCCGTAGGTGTTCTGCAACGAGAACACGCCAGCAGCAGCGTCAGAAGCGGTCAGGTTGCCCTGCAACCGAGCACCCGCGAACTTGCTCATCCCAGCCCGAGGCACCCCGCCCGCGAGGCTTGCCCCGTTCGCTCCGACAGCAAGAGCCCCGGTGGTCGCGCTGCGGTTGAGAGTGCTGCCATCCACGATGTCGGCCTTCGTGGCCGCTGCGCCCACTGACGACGAGACGATCGCCCCGTTGTTGAGTGTCACGCCCTCGATGGTGCTGCTCATGCTCGGCTCTCCAGACCCTACGTTGCTGCTCGATTGTAAAGCAATGATTCACTTCATGAGTGGATTATCAACCCTCAAACACATAATCCGCCTGTGCGTACACTCTTGACGTGCGCCAATCCGGCTCGCATCCTGCCGTCAGGAGGTACTCATGGACCGCATCGCAGCCATCGCCTTTTTCGGCAGCGAGTACAGGGGGTGGGTGGATGTGTACTGCCGCGAGGACGCGAGCGGCGAACTGGTCAGGCGCTGGCGCTACGGGAGCCCGATCTAGTCCCCGCCGCCAACGTCGGTCGTGTCGTAGAATACGACGTGGATGGCGTGGACTGTGACGGTCTGCGCCTCCACGTCATAGTCCAGACGGCGGATCATCCCGATCGCTGACGTGATGCCGTGGACGTGGTACCGGATGGTATCCCCGATCTGCATGGCGAACGCCAGCCGCCCGCCGATCTCGCCCTCCGTCCAGACCTGGGGTTGCGACTTCTCCGCAGCGACGAATCTGCTGTGTTCTGCCCCGGTGGTCCTGCTGTGAGGGCTCCAGTACTTCCACGACCTCTCGCCAGCGATGGGCTCCGTCCCAGCCTTAGCCGCGACCTGCTCCACGATGTTGCTGATCCTCTGGGAGTTACGAGACCTCGACTCCAGTAGCGCCGCGTCCGCAATGGGCAGCGACGACGGCTGATCGATGTACTCGGGCGCGAGGACCGTCACATCGTTGGCGTATTCCCCATGCGGGTCCTGCATCTGGCGCAGCGAGACAGGCTGGCTCGACACGAGATCGGACGGATAGACCTCGTGGTCCGCGTCCGTGGTGCTCGCCTGGGGCACTCGCCACCACGGGTAGAGCCGACGCTCCTTCGCCGCGCTGTCGTAGCGCCAGACGAGGTCCGCAGGAAGCCCACCGACGAGCGAACTCAGCGCGTCGCGGTAGGTCATGCTCGTCTTGTCGTCCACCTCGACTGGCACCGCCGCGAGATATTCGCCATATTCGGCCACGCCCGATGGGTTGCCCGCCGCAAAGTCCGCAATTGCGTTCGTGCCGAGCAGAGATGAGGCCCCGAGGTAGTCGGGGTCTTCCACTATCAGCTCAAGGATGTCCTCGACCTTCTCGACCACTGGGGTGGCCGCTGCGAAGCCTGACAGGGACGTGTAGGGCTCCCCAAGGGTAGCGTCCCACTCCACCGCAGTCGGATTGGCAGACGGCCCATGAATCCTGGCGAACGCCTTGTTGTTCGCCGTCGTCGGGTTGAAGTTCGCGCCCTGCGCCGTACTCACTTGCACCACAGCAAACGTCCCGAGCGGTCCGCGGCTGCTGTCGTAGTTGTGGCCCACTGCAATCGAGGTACTCGTCTGGATGACGGTCCCGTCGTCTCCGACGAGTCGAATCGGTCCGACTCCGCACCCGTACTGTGGCGAAACGTGAAACCACAGCGCCGGATCGGTAGTATTGCCTACCGGCGGTGACGGGTTGCCGGTTCCCTGGTTGACCCCGTAGCAGACCACCTCGCGCCACGCTGGGGCTGGCGTCGAGTTGCCGACCGCGTCGTTGTAGCCGAACACGCAGCCGACTTTGGCGCCGCGCTTGTCGGGGGCCAAGATGTAGCCTCGACCGGCAAACAGGACAGTCGGCGCGATAAACATCCCAGACGAGTTCTGCGCGCCGTCGTCCGTATAGCCGCTGGTGTCCTGCGGCATCGTCGTCACCTTCCACGGTGCAGCGAGCACCGATGGAGACTCCTTCGCGGCAAGCCGGAAGATCCCCGAGCCGGGCATCGAGTCGGGGTCACGGTCCCACCGGCCTCGGAACTTGTGCTCCGTGTCCCCTGTGTCGAGGTCCACGATCCACACGTCCACGTCCTTGTTCGCCCATCGGCCAGAAACGATGTGACCGCGCAACGTGGCGTCGTGGTCCGTCGCGTCAACACGGGAGTCAGGCTCTGCCGGGTACGTCGTCGGGATGCGGACTTCGAGCGTCCCTGGGATCTCGATGTGTTGATCGAGCTTGCCGATGTCATCGACCAGCGAGACGCCAGCCACGCCGCATCGCCAGTAGTACCGCGTCGGCCATGTCGCTGGGTCGTCCGGGTCAGCGAGCGTGAGTCCGGTGCCAGTCCTCGACGACGGCCCACACAGCCGCAGCGCCTGCGCGGTGCCGTCCCTGTCGTGGTATCTGCCTCGCAGGATGTAGCCGAGGCGCAGCCCGCGCTTGGTGTAGTCGATGGTCAAGGGATCAGCTGCCCGAACGACAGCGCCCCGGTCATGAAGTCGGAGCCCTTCGCCCCGTAGGCGTCAGGTGGAGCCGACTGGATGGTGCCGTAAAAGATCAGCCCCTTGTCCGCGTGGTCGTCAAAGTCCGCAGGCGTGGCGATCAGGTCAGTCCAGAGCAGCGAGAACACCATCCCCGAGGCGAACCCGTACCGCTTCGCTGCGACGACGAACGCCCGGTACTCGGACGCCTCCCACCGCTCAAGCTCGATGGTCATCCTCCAGTCAGACTTGAGCGCCACTGGGTGCTGGTTCTCCAGCGTCCTCGGTCGCGTGCGGACGTACAGGTCATGGTTCCCGACCTCGCGGCAGGTCCGGGTTGCGGACATCACCTGAGTCATCGCGCGGCAGATTCGGATCTGGTGGTACTCGTGGTCGTCCACGTGCGTCCAGTACACCGCCCAATATCGGTATCCCGTGGCGTTGCTCGTGACCGCGCCTTGCAGGGTGTTCTCGCTGTAGGTGGGTCGCGCGCTGACGGTCAGCGTGAGCCCCGCCGCAGCGGCCCACGCCGCCTCGCTGTTCCCCGGGTAGGACGCGCTCCCGTAGACCGTCACGTCGCCATACATGACGGTTGTGCTGGTCTCCGTCCCGCCCGTGCTGTCCAGCATCAGGGCGATGAGGTTCGGCGCGATGGCTGCGGCGCCGGACGGCATCGTGAACTGCGCCCACGTCACCGTGCTAGACCGCTCCGTCTGCGCCGAGTAGGACGTGCTGCCGGACAGGTCAGTCTCGTCCCATCCGAGCAGGATCGTCAGCATGTTGCGCGCGGGGCTGCTGGAGTTCGGGATGGCGATCGTGCCGCCAATCGCCGTCAGGTTGAACTTCCTCGCCCCGCTGTTGTAGTCGAGCGCGTAGCTGTACGCGAGGGACAAGTTGGCGTTAAGCGCGGCGTCCACAGCCGTCTTTAGCGTCGCCAGCGTGTACCACCCAGCCGCGACCTGAGTGCTCACGGCGCCGCCGCCCTCGTTGATGTAGATCAGGTCATCCACGCCCGACGTGATCTCAAACGACCCACCGCCCTCCTGAGCCTCCCATTGCTGATACGGCTCCCCGGGAAGGTCCGTGGCGAGGTTCTCCCGCGTGAGCGTAGTGCCCTCGCCAGACACCGCAGTCGTCACGCCATCAGCGCCGAACAGGTCATCAAGGAACATCGCGCAACGTGCCATCAGAGGGCTCCTGCATAGCGCACGTCACGGCGCGGGTCGTGCCCGTTCTCGATGGCCGCCGTCTGGTACGGGGCCAACCCGCGAGTCATGCGCCGCCCGTCGAGTTCGATCACCGGGTACATCGGCGCGCTATTGGCAGACTGGCCTATCGCCCGCATCTCCATCTGCCGACGCTGGAGCGCGAGCATCGCGGTGATCTCGCTCGTCCCCTTTGGATCGATTACCGCTTCGTCGTTTCGGATCCCAATGACGGTGTGGTTGTTGAGTCCCGCCGCCTTGAGCGCACCGGGCGCGAGGCCGCCGTCAGCGAGTCCTTGAATCGCAGTCCCCACGATGGTCCCGATGTTGAGAGCGCCGAGCGCGCTAGCCGCGACGATTGCCGGGACGTTGTACGGAGCCGGGGCGCTCGCGTTCGCCTCGCTGACCGCCTGTGCAGTGTTGACAATCGCAGTAGCGAGCGCCGCCGCCTTGCCCGCGACGAACATCGCCTTCGCCGCAGCCTTGCCCGCCCTGGTCTGGCCGAAGTACGAGTCTTCAACAGCCTCCTGCGCCATGGCGGCAAACCCCGCCACCGCATCAAAGACGCCTGCGGCAGCGCGGTACTGCGCGTCCCGGGTCTGCTCGTAAAGGTCCTGCTTTTCCTGCTCGTTCTCGCGGATCTGCTGCAATTCGGCCGCGCGCACAGCATTGTCGGCGGCGACCGCCGCCGCGAAACCCTCTTGCGCCGCGTCCATCTCGGTCTTCGTGATGCCGATCAGCGCGAGGTACGCGGCATCCTCCGCGCTCCCTTGAACCGCGCCAGCGTCAATCCGAGGCATGGCGAACCGCTGCGCGCTCTCGACAGCGGAAGCCGCTGGCGCGCTAGGCCCCGACGCCCTGCCAGATCTGGCGCTGAGACGGCCGATGATGTCAGCCCCAGTCCCGAGCAACCCCACCGTCGCCATGTCCGTCGAACTGCCGAGGTACTCAGGCGCCGCCATCCCCGCCTTGCGCTTGCCCATCAAGAAGTCGAGTGTCTGTCCTGGCAGCGCGGCGATGTCGCTGGCTACCTGCCACAACTCCCTGAGTTGACGCACCCCGTCCTTCGCTGCGGGCACAAGAAAGTCCGTGAACGCGCCAGCGAGTCCCGTCAGGACGGGGATCACGCCAACCGCCAACTCGTTCTTCACTCCCTGCCACGCCGTGCTCAGATCCGTCAGCGAGTCCTGATACCGCTCGGAGGCGTCAAGCAGATCCTCCGACATCACGCCGCCCAACTCCACGGCGCGGTCGTGCATCCGCTGGAGTTCCTCCGACCCGCCAGCAAGCAGGTTGCCCATGTCCGCGCCGCTGCGACCGAGGATGGTCATCAACTCGCCGGTAACCTGAGTGCTCGGACCCAGCGCCTTCACCCGGTCAGCGATGTCCTTGAGCACGTCGTCGGCTGGACGCAGACCTCCAGTCACGGCGTCCGTGATGGAGATCCCCATGGCCTCAAACGTCTCTGCCATCCGCTTGTTGCCGGTCGTCGCGTCCAGCATGTTGCGAGACAGGCGCTTGAGCCCGTTGTCCACAGAGGACATCGCCACGCCAGCGCGGTCCGCAGCGAACTGGAGACCCTGATACGCCTCCCCGGTGACGCCGACGATGCGGGCAGTCTTTGCGATCCGGTCGCCCGTCTGAGCGACGGCGTTGGCGTTGGAGATCAGAGCCTTGGCGGCACCGACAGCGGCAGCACCGACAGCGGCCACGCCACCGGCCAGCAACGCAGTCGAGGCGATCGGAGACGACATCGCCTTGTCGAGCCCGCCCATCGACGAGCCGAGCGAGCGCAAGTCACGCTTCGCCTTCTCGGCTTGGACGGCGAACTTGATCGCTACTGCGTCAGCCATCGCGCTGCATCCTCTCTTCCGTCTGCGCCAGCTCGATCAGCGCAGCCTCGGCCTCGAGAGTCGTCATTGCAGACACGGTCCAGTCGTCCTGCTCACCGACGCAGCCGGGCTCGGGCAGCGAGCCAAACCGCCTCCAGTCGGCCCACCTCCGAAGCGCAGACGTGTACCGCATCGGAAGCCGCTCGGGACACGTGCGGATCACGCGGTCCTCTGGACGCCATCCCATCGGGCGCATCTTCGCGGTAGGTGCCGTGATGGGGGTCCCGATCTCCATTCCACCGTCCTTCCGGCACCCGCCCTTGTTGCACCGCTGGGTGTGCCAGATTCGGCATCGCCCATCCCATCCCTCGGCCCTGAACTCGGCGCGGATCTCCTCGCTATCCGCGTCGTCGCCCCGCATCCACTCAGGCACCGGGGCGTCTTGGTAGTGCAGGACCGCCCTCAGTTTTTTGCGTCTTCCTCCGTGTACTGGTTGCCGGTCACGATGGCGTCGAAGACCTCCTGAGCCAGCGGAGGCACGTCGTTGAGCAGCGCGATCAGCCCGTCCCTGTCAACCGGCCTGCCTCCGTCCGTCAGCCCCTCAACGCCCGTGATGTGGGACGCGAGCAGGTCAGCGCGAAGCGACTCGTCCAGCCGCAGCATCTTGTCCGCTGCCTCACTCTTGTCCGCGCCCTCGGCTTCGCTCTCCCTGCGGATCTGCTCGGCCTCCTCGCTGGCCTCGACGAGCCGGACCCGCCACTCACGGCGGATGCTCTTGTACTTCACGACCAGCGGCACAGACTCGCGCCGGTTGCCGTTGAACTCTGGGATGAACCGAAGGGTTCCGATCTTGCTGATATCCATCTGGCTGCACTCCTCGATGGGTTGTTGGCGGTCTAGCCGTGGACGATGCGGACTTCGTCGTTGGCGGTTGCGGTGCTCATCTGCGCGGGTCCGGTCAGGGTCCACCGCACGTCCTGATCATCGAGCGACGTGCCCGGGTTCTCCGGGTAGAACGTCCCCGAGTACGCGCCGACGATCGCCCCAGTGGCCGTCCCCTGCTGCACGAACAGGGGGAACGACGAGCGGGCCAGAGCGTGACGGACAAGCGAGGTCATCGTCTCGATGTAGGAGAACCCCTCCACCGTCAGCACCGGCTTGCGCTTGCCGTTGCTGTAGTTGGCGACGACCCACGAGGACCCGTGCTCGTTCTCGACCGGCTGACGCCCCATGTCGCACTCCCACGACGCGGACTCCACGGGGGTCAGAATGTCGTTGGCGTAGCAGTGACCGCCAGTCGCGGGAACCGGAGTCCCCGTCGTCGTCGCGGTCGGCTGGTACGGGGCGATCCGAGCGCCGCTGTTCTGCGCCGTGCCAGAACTCCCCAGCTCCCCGCGCACCACCGTCAGATCCGCGCCGGACTTCGCCGTCACCCTGATGTGCTCCTCGTTCGCGCCGCCAGGATCCATCGTGTAGTAGTAGGGGATCGAGGTTGACACGTCGTCCGGCACCAGTTCGGCATCGGCCTGCGCCACAGAGACCGTCGTGGTGCTGTTGTTGATCGAGCCGTTGAGCGTGCTCGACATCAACACTGAGGCAGACTTCGCAGTCCCGGTGACAGACAGCCGAGCCGCGCCAGCGCCGCCCAGGCCGATCCGCATCGAAGTCGCGTAGGCGCCCACCAGTCGGTACAGGTGCGAGTTATTGCCCATCCACAGGGTCGCGCTCGACGGGGTGTGGTCAGAGTCCGAGTTGAACGACCAGACGATCCCCGCAGTGACCGTGGTGCCGTTTGTGGTGGGCGCCGTCGAGAATGGAGGCTCGACGGTGATGTTGTCAGGGGTAGACGCCGTGTCCACAGCGGTCACGATCCGCGTCTCGCCCGCGATGGTCACGGCATCGCCCACGGCGAACCCGGACGCATCCACCACGTCAGCCTGCGTCGTCGTGCTCGATGTGCCGCTGATCGTCGTGTCGGACGCCTCCGCCTTCGTCATCCCGACGCAGTAGGTCAACAGATCGTCCCAGTCCGGCGCGGTCGCCGCAGTCCCCGAGGCGAGCAGGTAGAACTCGGCAGACCACTCCACCGTGCCCTTCTCGTTGATGCTGCCGTCGTCACCGGCTGTGCCGTTGGCGTCCTCGCGCGGACCCCGGGGCGTGCTGACGTTGACGGAGCCGCTGATGAGGCGCAGACCGTCAGCGGCCACCGGGTAGTCAGTCGCGGGCGACCCGAACGTGGTCTCAGGGTCGCAGAAGAAGACGCGGAAGCGTCCAATGCCTCGGTTTGGGCTCGCCATGTCAGACTCCCGGGTAATCGCCCGACAGCGTCACCGAAAGGCGGGCCGCAGGCATGTAGTTGTCCTCGTTTGATCCAGGCTCCGCGCCCATCTCAGCGCCGCGCACGACGAAGGCCAGCACGCGCCCCGTGGCAGTCGTGCCCCCGTTGTTGAGCGTGTACCCAGGCGCATCCATGTACGTCTTGCGCCACGCCATCCCGCGCAGCACCGTCAGGTAGTGCAGCGACGCGCGGAACGCAACGTCAGGGTTGCCGCCGAACGAGTAGACAGGGACGTAGAAGGCAAGGTCGATCTCGTAGGTGATGGACCGCCCGTTGATCACGTCCTCCTCGCCCTCGCTGATGTACTCGACCGAACAGACCACGCCCTGCGTGCTCGCCTCCGATCCGATGAGGCGCGGGCCAAGGAACGCCTGCACGTTCGGGAGCGCCTCTGAGGAGATCGATCGGGTCGAGCGGTAGAGCGTCAACTCGTCATTGTACGATGTGCGGTTGCCAGTCGTGTCCTCGAGGAACTCCAGCAGGGCGTTCACCGCGTCGTTGCCGCCGTAGTAACTCATCGCGTCTTCCGGCGCGCGAGGTTGGCGAGCGAGTTGGCCTGCTTCTCGTAGTCGCCCGCGTCCATGACCTCGCCCATCAGCGTCTTCCGGCGCTTGGCGACCACGGCGGTCTGGATCATCTGCGACACCACCCGAGCAAGCGAACCCTCGCCGCGCACGTCCGCGTCGAACTGCACGGGCGGGCGCGCGGGCATGATCGGCGTGCCCTTCTGGTGGTACTCTGCGATCCGCTGGATGCGGCCACGGAGCCCGACCTCGACCGCCTTCTTGCTGGACTTGACGCGAGAACCCGGGCCGCCCTCTACCATCGCCGTGCGTAGTGCAGACGTGCGGACGAGGATCGGACGGCCCGGGTATCGCCTCGCCTTCGCAGCCGCATAGCGCGGACTCAGCGGAGCCCAGCGCCGCCGCAACCCGCCACCAGTGGCAGAGCCCTCAGAGTCGAACGTCCTCGCATGGTGCGCCCGGATCAGCCGAATGACGTACGGCCAGACCTCGGTGTAATCGTCGAGCAGGCGCGTCCACTGCTCCATTCCTCGGAGCAACTGAGCGCCACCCGGCTCCATGACGATCTGCATCTCGTTGCCGACGACGCCAGAGAGGGCAGACGGAGGCATCAGAAGCCCTCCCCATCCTGCACCACAGGCACGCTCGGGATATAGAGCACGTTGTCGCCGCCGTAGGTCACATCGACGGTCGTGTCACGTCCGTCCGTCCAGTCAGACGAGGCGAACCCGGACGTGGGCAGGTTGCTCGCCGCGCCGCCGCCAGCGATCAGCGCCAGCCGCGCTCGCCGGTCGTTGTCGAGTTCGGCCAGCATCGCTTCGGCCTCTGCCAACAGGCGGTCGGCAGTCGTGTCGCCGCCGCTGCCGGTCGTGCCCTGCGCCTGATTGCCCTGCGCGCCCTTGAGAATCAGCACGCGCCCCGAGGTCATCAGACCCTCGACCTGTTGCACCCAGTACTCAGACGCCGATCCGCTCGTGAACGTCGCGCTGATCCCGTTCTTCCGCAGGCGCGTGACGATCTTGCCGTAGCAGCGGTTCCACTCCGTCGTCGCCTGCACGAGCGTTGGCTTCGTCGTCGTCGAGAGAGACGCTCCATCGACCTGCGAGCCGCAGTCCGTCAGGGCGATCGCCAGGGTGGAGTTGAACGCCACAGACTAGCCCTCCTCGGGCGCAGCCTTGGCCTTCTTCGACGGCTTCGGATCTTCGACGCGGACGGCAGCGCGGCGCCGAACATGGCGCACGGCGTTGTCCTCGTCGCACAGGAACTCCTGCCCCGGGAACACCTTGTCCACGATCACGCCGTCAGCGCGAACGAGTCGCCCGTTGAGGCGTGCCAGAGCGCGGAGGCGAACCATCACTGACCCTTCGCGTCGAGCGCAGCATACGCAGCGTCGTAGATGGCAGTGATGTTGATACCAGTGCGGTCGTCAGCAGCGCGGGCGGCGTCCACGAACGACCGAGGCTTGCCCTTGAGCCAGTGTGCCATCAGGCGCGTGACCGGCAGATCCTTGCGGACCAACAGCGGCCCCAGAGGCGCACCCGCGCCCGCCACCGCATCAGCGGGAGGAGGAGACGCGTTCAACCCGGCAACGGGCGCGGGGGCCTCGGAGCGCGCCGAGATGGCGACCGGCGCGGGGGAGAGGGCGGGAGGGCTCAGAGACAGGAACAGGGCCACGTCCGAGTCGCTCAGAGGCGGGATCTCGGGGTGGACGTACTCCCGGCCATCACACAGGATGCGCTGACCGGGAGCGACAGGGTAGACGTTCGGCATTGGGCTGCACTCCCTCTGCTGGGCGCGCTACGAGAGCGCGACAGATCCGTTGTTGGCGGTCACTTCCCAGGCCAGCGCACCCGCGATCTGGATCGCCTCGACCACGAGGGTCTGACGCGCAGTCCCGAATGTGGCGATGGTGTTGCCTGCGACGTTGATTGCGCTGGCGAAGGTGATCACCCTGTCGCCGCCGCCGTCCACGTCGAGAGTCAGCACGAGCCGCTGACCCAGGAACGTGGGGATCGCCACCGTGTTCGTCTCGCTAGACCCGCCGGTCGTGATGGCGACAGTCCCCGAGCCGGTCACAGGGATGGCAGCGCCGGTCCCCGGGTCCGTGATGGCTGCGGGGGCCTGCGGTGCCGACAGGTTCCCGGTGACAGACAGTGTGCCGTCCACGGTGACGTTGCCGCCGAACTGC
>Ga0129324_10002334_pt1 | contig 11748 bp, 16 predicted proteins | sample CPBDNA_7_FD_96879 | JGI IMG/M metagenome (GOLD analysis project Ga0129324, IMG submission 96879) | Freshwater to marine salinity gradient microbial communities from Chesapeake Bay, USA - CPBay_Spr_15_0.2_DNA | ecosystem: Environmental > Aquatic > Marine > Coastal | place: USA: Chesapeake Bay... | reverse complement strand
GAAGAACAGCAGCGCATGGCAAAGCGCGTTGAGGAACTGACTAAGTTAGTGACAAGTCAAGGTATTCGTTTAATGGACGCGGAAGCGCACCCAGAGCAGGAGCCAGTAGCGTGGATGCATAAAACAGCGACGGGTAATGTGTATTTTAGAAAGAAACCGCAGGATAAGGTATTCAAACCCCAGCCTGTATATGTAGCATCGCAGTTAGCCGCGTCGAGGGCATTGGTAGAGTCTGTTCGACAGATGCGGGACGTGCAAGGCATGGACGGTAATTGGAATTACGATCCGTATATGCAAGGGCTGTTCAACGGGCTTGAATTTGCGGTCTCATTGCTTGAAGTCCGCGAGCCGCGGTTCAGGGATGCGCCGGATAAGTGGTTATGTGACTTGCCAAAAGCACGAATATTTTCAGACACGGGGGAGGTATGACACGTAGTGACATAGTAAGAATGGCACACGAAGCAGGGCTGGTCATGCCGAAGTCGGGGGCTACTGAGAATCAATGGAAGGCACTGGAAGCCTTTGCTGATCTTGTATGTGAAGAGTGCGCTCAGTTATGTGAGGACGAAATGGATTGGGGGATTATTGCCCCGCAAATAGCGACCGGTGCAGCCAATTGTGCCAAGGCAATACGAGAAAGAGGGAAGAACAGTGGATAAGTACATAACCGGCATCAACGCTGCAGGGGTCACTTACGAAATAGTAAGAAACCCAAATGAATTTACTGTGGCATCAGGGGAGTTTTTTGTTCAGTCGATGACTAACCAGACGAAGACAAAGGCCAGCACGATAGGCGAAGCTACCAGAGAACAGATTCATGTTTTTTTAGACGAGTGGATCGATAACGTAATAAAGGAGAGAGCATGAGCGCAGGCCTATCACCAGAAGGATTTCAAGACTATGTAGGCCAGATCAGACTAGTCGCAGAAGAAGTACTGGAAGTAATAGAAGAATACCCAATAAGGATGGCAGCACCGTCCTTGATTATGGCGATGGTATCAGTCGCATTAGGATTGGCCGAGGAGCACGGTACGGATTTCTCGGACCACATAAAGATGATGCAGGAAGGGTTGGCCACTTTGGCCAGTGATGTTAAACGAGAGGAGAACGCACATGGAAATTAAAAAAAGAGGTCCCGGCCGCCCACGTAAGAACCCACTGTCCGTGGTCCACGAGCCGAAAGCAGTTGTCCAGAAAAGAGTAGACATGGTGAACCATCCGCCACACTACAAAAAGGGTGGGATAGAAACAATTGATTTCATAGAAGCGAAAGAACTTGGCTTTAATTTAGGAAATGCGGTAAAGTATATTACCCGATCGGAACTAAAAGGATCGAAGGTAGAGGACCTTAAAAAAGCGATTTGGTATCTGAATAGGGAGATAGCAAGGTCGATTCTTACGAAGTACAAGAAAGGAGAATGAAGATGGGTGGTCTTATTGCAGCTGGGTGCTGGATTGCATTAATTGCCGCGTGGTTCACGCATATCTTTACGTGCTTCTCTGAGGGCATGTGGGGATTCTTGGTTGCCGGAGCACTGATGTTCCCTCTTGGTATCTTACATGGGATGTATATTTGGTTTGCTTGATCTATTAGAGAGGAGAAGAGAATGCTTAAAGAAGGTAAATTCATTAAAGAGCCGCCGGTTAGGATAGATGCGTTTTATACCCCGCGTATGAATTACCGGCGATTTACACCTGAAGAGAGGTTAGCCCAAGATATCTTATTGGGCTGGACTACCCCCAAAGCATCTCTTCTTTCCAAAATTTTCAGTTTAATGTTACGCATATAGGAGAAGTAAATGTCACGACCAAAAGGTTCAGGTAGCTTGTACAACGTCGTTCCGCATCCATTGCTGGATGCCCTAAGAGCGGAATACAAGCTCACAAGCGACGGCATGCTTTGTAGTTTCTTGGGGACATCTCGCAGCAATATGTCGAAATTTAGACATGGGGTAAATAAAATCAGTGCGGAATTCATCATCAAGATTCACAAGAAAACAGGGTGGCCGATTGATCGTATTGAACTGCTCATACCAAAAAGAAAAAAATGAGGTACTGGGTATACGACGAGGACAATAAACTCTTCCGTAAGTTCTGGACGCGCTGGGAAGCAGCGCGGTCCTTGAATGAAGGATGGAAAATCGTTGTCCGCATGAAAGAGCCTGAGCATAAACCCACTACTGAAACAGACGGAGAAGCGCGATGGTGATATCCAAGAAAGAAGTAGAGCGCCTTGCCGTACTACTGGAGGAAACGGCCCGCCACGATGATGACCTTGCCGCCGCTAAGACTCTTAGAGAACTACTAAATGCGTACGACGTGGCCAGAGAAATAGTGTTGGCCAAGACATACGAGCACAGTCGGGATGCCTACGCGGAGCTCGTCACCATGGTCAAAGGGAAGAAGCCCGGAAAATGAGAGTAAAAAAACCAAGATGGAGCGAGTTACCCACCGGTGATCTTTGCTTGGTTGATGGGGACGGGATGATTATGGCGCGGGTCACGGTCAATTCTCTTACCCTCATATACAAATATCAGGACAAAGAGTTCATTGATGCCCGTTCCGCAATGAAGCACGTAGAAAGAGAAAAGTTTTCGGAGGTGGAGTGAAGCGGAAAAAGAAGTACCGTCCACGGCCCGTCCTTGTCAATCCGATGGGGTATGTCCTTGAAGGCATGGCCCCTGTCGTGTCCTACGGGGAGTATCTGTTGGACCTTCGCGTGAAGCATGCCAGTGCCTTAGCTATCTTGGCACAAGGGCAGGCAAAAAAGGACACCATCGACATCCTGATAGGTGGGGCGAACATGACACAGGCGTTCTTGCATATGGAAGTAGGCACAGCATACGCAACAGACATACGTAAAGGACAGGATGCTCTGTTTACTGTTGCCACGCGGGGCGCGAAGCTCGGCCGCTTTGTCATGACAGGGGATGAGATGAAAGCGATCAATGAATTGTTTGAGATTCACGATGCCCAATTGGAGATCGCGACGATCAAGGACATTGACCGGGCCATCGAAATTGTAAAAAAAGAGCACCAAGCACAAAGAGTGCGTAAAATACCGAAGGTAACGCAACAATTAGGGGGAACAAGTGACCAATAAAGTAAACCTTAACGATATGATTGCACGGGTCAAGAGCACATCGTATACACTTATGGCAGAGAAGATGTATAAGCAGACCACGTAAATCAAAAGATGCCCCGTCTCCGGGGCATCTTCCTTATTTCGCAGCGCCCCAACTCTCCCCTATTTCCACATCCACCCTGTTAGGTATTTCCATCTTCACGCAGGTAGCCATGATCTCTGCTGCACGCTCTGCCTGTGCGCGGTCCTTGACGCTCAACACAAGCTCATCATGCACCTGAAGCACGATACGTTCTCCGGCCTCATAGAGGGCCACCATAGCCATCTTGGTCTGATCTGCGGCAGAGCCTTGGATGAGGCGATTTAATCCCTTGTACGTGCCGGCTCGCTTGACTCTGGGGCCATACTCCACAACCGCCTGCTCGTAAGGTAGCGCCTTGTTCACGCCCCACTGCATTGGCTCCCATAACGGAAAGCGACACTTGCGACCCAACAGGGTACGAATGGCGCCACCTGACGCAGGGTGATCGATCCTGCGCATAACGGCAGTCACGGTCCCTTTAAGGAATGGGACTTTCTTATGGAAGGTCTCCGTCAGGGTTTTTGCTTCTTCTGTTGATACGTCCAACTGTGTGGCCAGCTTTGCCACGCCCATGCCGTACATCAGACCGAGGCCAATAGTCTTTGCCGCCTTGCGCTTGATGCCGGCCATGTCCGCGACCATTTGGTGGAAGTCTGTGTCAGGGTTTTCCCGATAGGCATCCACCATAACGTCCGCCCCCGGCAAGTTTAGAAGGGAAGCGTAATGCACTAGCAGGCGTGGCTCTTGTGAGGAAAAGTCATTGGAGGCCCAAAGCTCTCCTTCTTCTGGCAGGAAAAGGCCCCGCACCATCGGCCCGATAATCTCGTGGCGGGCCGGCACCTGCTGCAGGTTAGGGTTGGCCATGGACAGCCGGCCAGACACTGTACCCCCTTCGTCAGAGCGAAGCTGATTGACGTGGGGATGGATACGCCCAGTCTTGGAAGAAAACTCCAGATACGGGCGCAGGAAGGTGCTGTGCGTCTTGTTTGTTTCACGCGCCTCAATGATGAGCTTGCCAAGTTCATGTGGGCATTCCTCCAAGAATGACTTGGTAAAGCTTGGCAGCCCTGTTTCGCTCTTTGGGTACGCAACGCCAACCTTGTTAAAGGCAATGGCAAGAGACGCGGCGGCCCAGATGTCCACTGATACCCCGCTAACCGTTTTGATGTGCGCGATCACTTCTTTTTCCCGCTTCACCAATTTGGAAATAGTCTGCTCGCATTTATCGATGTCAAAGCGGATGCCCTTCTCTGTCATATCCAATAGAGCAGGAAACAGGCGCGTTTCAAGGTCAAAGATTGATTCGACATCGTCTTGCCGCAGCTTTATCTTGAACGTCTGCCAGAGCTTCAACGTCAGTGCGGCATCTTGCTCCGCGTATTCGCCCACATACATGGCGGGCAACTTCCATAGTTCCTTTTTTGGGTGCACCCCGAAATCACTTGCAGCCGCTCGTAGCCCTGCTTCGCTCTTCGTTTCCTTCAGGTAGTCAAACCCGAGGCTGTTCAGCGCAAAACTGTAGCGATTTTCATCCAGAATTGGAGCCGCAATCATCGTATCCAGAATGCGGCCGTTTATCTTGAACCCTGAAGCGCGTAGCCAGCCACAATCGTAGGCAGCGTTATGCATGATCTTATCTGCAGGCGTAGCCAGAACATCGGCGATCCATCGCTCCACCAATCGTTTATCGAGATTCCCTCCGCCAGCATGCGCAATAGGGTAGTAGCCGGACCATCCATCTACTGCGAGGGCATAGCCTACGATGAACCCATCATTGCGGGGCCAGCCGGGCCCCATGGACTCCATATGCGGGTCACATGTTTCAAGGTCGATGGCTATTTCTTTTGCGGTGGAAAGATTCGGGAAGGAGGATGGTGCAACCCAGTCTGATTTAACTGGGAACATCGGAAGCGTTTTCACAAGCGAAACCCTTTGTCTATTTGTTTTGGCAGCACTAAGTGCAGTGTCTGTTTGGTGCGCGTAACGCCGACATAGAATAATCGGTTCACGCTGTCGGAGTTTACGGAATATTCTTTTGCGAATTTAGGGGACAGGTCCATCATCAGCACAACATTGTCCGCTTCGCCGCCTTTCGCCCCATGAATCGTCGAGAGCTTGATACGGCTTGCATCGGATAGTTTGTTTCCCCTGCGGAGGACAGAGCGAAGATATTCTCTTTTTTCTTCACTAATGCGAACTAACGCAGTATGCCAAACATCGTCCACCAATAATCCGTAATGCGCCTTCAATGCGGCGAGATCGTATTCAATCACATCCACATCGCCCTTGAAGTTTTTAAAGCCACGGGCCACGGCTCCTGCCCCGAGATACTTATAAATATTCTGCACATCCTTTAAGCCAAGAGCGAGTCCTTTGCGCAGGCGTTCCCAGTCCACGACTGCTTTGAGGACGTTAGGGGAAATGCTCGGGATATGGTTTCTCTCGAATAGAAGTCCATTGCCCTTGAGCCACTCATGCGCAGAATTCAATAAGTAATTTGTGCTGGCCAAAACAAGCCATTCCCCTTCATTAAACGGGACATCTTCTACGCGACGATATTGATGTACCGACCCAATGTAGTCGCGCGGCAGCCACTCTTTCACTTGCCGATGCTTGATGCGCCGCACAATATTGTTTGCAAGAGTGTGGACGGTGGCCGGCACACGGTAGGACTGCTGTAGTACGTGGATTCTTCCTTCGAACTCAAGGAAGGACTTTACGTCTGCGCCTGCCCATGTGAACACGGCTTGGTCATCGTCCCCTGCAATGAATATGCGGTCAGCCTTTTTAGCCAAGGCATACACCATATGCCATTGCAGCCTTGACAGGTCCTGTGCTTCATCAATGATCAGAACTTCTAGCCGAGGCAGGCGGGATTCATCTATGCATGCCATCTCAAGAAGGTCGGTGAAGTCGAGGAGATTACGCGCGGTCTTGTAATGCCTATACGTGCGCTCTACAAACTCAAAGTGGTGCCACTCGATACTTAAACCGGATTTGTTGTAATGCTCACGTAAGTCAATCCCACGAATCCGAGAAAGATTTATCTCGGTTAGGATAGGATTATCTGTTTTGACGAAGCCGTCTTCATCATCTCGGCTGGTGTTTATTTCAATTCCTGCCTGCTGTGCAAACTCCAAGAAGTGCTCAGGCTGCATCATGTCATCGGTCTTGGTACCTAAGCAGCGGAAGGCCAAGCTATGCAGTGTGCGGAAGTAAGGGAAGTCAGTCTTCTCGCTCAACTCAGGAAACTTTGCAATAGCCCTGTCCCGCGCTTCGTTGGCAGCTTTACGTGTGAAAGAAAAGTACCCAATCTTCATGGGAGAAACGCCTGCTTCCAGCTCTTTCTCCACCTGATTCAAGAGATAGGTAGTCTTACCACTTCCCGGCGGGCCAAATACTTTACAGATAGCTCCCATCAGTCCAGACCTTTACGCACATCGAGGTAAATCTCTTCCGCATATTCATCGGAGGCAGTGGAAGGAAGGTTGCTGCGAAAACTATTAAAGTCCCCACTCGCGGCCCATTCACGCATCTTCGTTGCAGACGCGCCGGCAGCCGCTATCGTTCTGTCCCCTGCACAAACAACAGTGATTTTCTTAAAGTAAAAATACTCGTCCCTGCCGTTATATCGCTCTAACAATTCTTCATACTGTTCGGCTCGATCAGAGCCTGCCACGACGATTAAATGCTCTACGCCTTCCCTTCGTACATTGAACAGCTGCTGTAGCCAGAAAAGCCGATTGGATTCTAAGTGGAAGCAGGTATCAGGGAACAGCTTCTCTAGGTGAGAGAGCTTTACGGGCGGAGTCAATGGGTTGTCCCGCCCGTCATGACTAGCGCTTAAAAATACAACATGTTTTGCGTCATGGGCAAGGGAAAGCTCTTTGATTTTTCCTATCAACTTCTCGTGACCGATAGTCGGAGGGTTCATACGCGCGAACGTCACGACCTTTGTCCGCAGCTACGCGTCACGCGCAGGCTGCCGCAGGAAGTTTTGTCTGCTGAATTCGGCCCTGTCTACTATCTTGGTTGGCTGGTTGTTCAGCACGGAGACGAACCCCTCGCCCTTCGTGCTACGCCCGTCTATGGAAGTTCTCAGTATGCGAGAAAAAGACAGAGCATTACCCAGAATATCTTTCGCCTGCTGCAAGGAGCGATGGGCGCTGAACAGGTCATGTAACGGAGGAGACGTAACCGAAAATGGTTCCCCTGTGTATGTCAAAAAGTCTGCAAGGGCAGGGTAAGTGCCTTGTCGAACAGTGTGATTGATGTACTTCTTCATCTTGGATATGTAGGGAAGCAGGCGAAAGCTTACTTGGCTAAAGCTGTCGTAATAAACCTTAGCCTGAGACATGTGCTCCATAAAAGCAGTCTGCGCCTCTTGCGGGTAATACACCTTTGCAAGGTTGACGGCAGCATCAATGATGCAGACATCAGGGTGCCGCCTGAATTTGGAAAGATCGATGGAGTGAATCGCGGTCAGCGAAGCAATATCCTCGCCTGTGTATGTGGTGTGGAGCGCCACACTGATTCGCGCAGCGCGAAGAGATTTTCCTAACTCAGAAGACAGGAGCGCAGTGTAGGTGATTGTGTTAGACGTAAAGAAAAACGTGTCTTCATTCTCTCTAGCATTGATGCCTTGCACGTGCATCAAGTCCCCTTGGAAGATGCCTGCATTCGGAACAATGCTTGGAAGATGGTCAAAGGCCGCCTTCATCTTGATAGCAAGGCTAGGCGCATACCCGTAGTTACGATCAATGTCTTCCGGAGAATAATTGATCTTTGGTTCTTTGTTGAAGAATGCTTTGGTAGAGACAAAAAATCTCTTCGATACAGGGTGATGCCCAAACACCAAGCTGGGGCTTCCATCGTATTTCTCGGTGATAGAGACGCGGCTATGCTTTCCAAGCAATGCATCATGCACAGCAAACAACGTCTCGCAGGCGTGCAAATACCCAAGCATGCCATAGGTGATCATATGGTCTTCCGCATGCTCCAGATGAATCAACTTGGACGTAGGATTCAAGTTCAATTTGATAGCAGGGGCACTAGGCGTATCTCGCACTACAGTAGCTTTCTTGCGAGAGGCGGGCCTGCCCCAAGCAGGGGTTTTTACGGTAGGTCGTTTCAGGCTTAAAAGTTTCTTGGCCATTAGAAAGGACTCCCCTGCTGCCGAACAGTCTCGGTAGTAAATGGGGCATCTTGCTTTGCAAAAGGAGGAATTCGCCAGCACCTGACTGTCCTCCCTTTAAGGAACAAGCTAATGGGCTCCCCTCCGAGGTCACGCATGCGCTGCGCCATCTTTGGGGTGGTCATGCCTTTGAATGTATTACGCATAAGATGCCCGTCGAGGTCCTTCATCCTGAAGTAACACTTTCCATCATCGGGATCAAGCCAAGGGCGGCCCATCAGTATTTCCTCGCGATCCATGGCTTGCTGCAGGTGCGTAGTGAACTCTTCAAGCAGGTCCATGAAACGGCCGGTGACCGAGGTGTCCTCACTAGCTTCTGATATCTGCTCTGTTTCGACCATCTCTTTGAGAAGACCATTGAGCATGTTCTCCCAATCTGTTTTCTTGAGCGTGGGCGGCAGGACATTAAGCTTCTCAAGACAAGCTTTCTGGAACGCGGCTTGATTGAATAGGCTGTCTGTTTCGAGTTCCACGCGCTTCCCATTGACATCAAGGAACCAAAGAGGCGGCTCACTCGCGTATTTGGAGAGCGACGAAAGTGACGGCGAATCAGGACCATGGCCGCCGATTCCGTGCCGCCTTGTTCTGCATAAGCCAGAGTTGCAGAACGAGTTGAGCGGGGCATCCTTACACTTATAACGATAATCTTTTTTGCCCAATTGCTTGATAACAAGTTGCACCTCATTGTTTGGCAGAGGAGGGGAAAAGTACTTCATGTTGTGCTCAACAACTTTGTCTTCCCATGACGCGGGGGCGACCTTCTTCAGGTAGATACCTACATTAAATATACCGTTATTACGGGTACCTTCGGGAAAGCCTTGACTGCATAGCGCCTGCAGACACGGAGGGCCATCCTTGATCGGGGCCTCAGCTACTTTTGGGGGCTCAGGGAGCTCAAGGTCAGTGCCTTGTGCGTGAGTCGCGTGGAGCGCGTAGAACTCTTCCAGAGTAGCCGCCGTACCGTCCGCGTTGAATGCGTAGCGAGTACTTTGATCTCCACCAAAATAAGGCAGGTTCAAGAAGTTACCGGTGTCCCCACGATCAACGAGTATTTCTGCTTGCTTAGGGAATATTTCACGGCCTGCTTCTCCGAGGAGCGCGGCGCATGCTTTGAGGTAATCCTGCATAAACCGAGCAGCAATTGGCTCACGAGTGAACAGGAAGCAGTGTGCTCCGCCAGACTTACTACGGCACACCACCAAGGGAAGATTGAGTTGCGTTATTTTCTCGACCAAGCCTTTATGGTCAATGGGGTACTGATCGATATCAATGCACCCCCAAATGCAACTATTGTTGGATCGAATTGGGATAATTCCGAGAGAAGGTTCTACGCCTTCAAGGTGCTTTTCCCATAAATCGTCGGTAGGCGGTTTGCGGACAACGGTTGCTTGCCCTGCTTGTTTCCCATCGCCACGCGATCCTTTGATTACATATGTTCCGTATGCGATTTCGAGACCGCTGAATATCGCCTTAAATTTTGTTATATCGGCCATGCTGCATCTCAGAAAAGATGGGGTACCCGTACTACAGGTACCCCAAAGGTGTAACAGAAGGATTAGAACGGTACGTGGCTGCTGCTCTCCGAAATGTCATCCGAAGTGTGCTTCACCTTAACGTCGCCGGAGTTAATGCTGTTGGCGAAAGACTTTGCTGTCATGTACAGGTCAGCGTCCTCCACTGCGCCAATGCGCTCAACTTCCCAACCAAACCATTTACCTTTATCGTTCGACTCTGCTTGCGTAGTCAAACGATACAACTGAGAAAACATAGGAGGGGTGAATGCCCCATTCTCACCCATCATTTTTGCAGACATCATCATGCTGTTCCACTTACGCGATTTTTTAAGCTGCGTAGATTTCATGGTAATCAAGGCCGGCTCGGGAATGCCGTCTTCGCTTACCAACATGACGTAGTGATTGGCAGTGTTCTCAATATAGTTGCCGTTGTCGAGATAATCTTTATTATCGCCCGGTTCCCGGTGCGTTCTGCTAAGGATATCGCTCGTCGCGGGATAAATAGTAATCGGTGCCCCGGGACCCGATCCACGGGGGGACCATTCAATGTACTGTCGTACGTATGCACACGGGATGACCGTAACCCCTTTTTTGCCATCGTAAAGCTGCCCTGTTACTGTGTTGTAGATCATTCCCGGCAATGCACCTTCTACCTCGCCTACTTCAGGGCTGGTATTGGTCAGTAAGCGCAGGAACGGAAGAGCAAAGTCCTCCTGATTCATGTTCTCAAAACCACCTTGTGCGTCCTCTTCAAAGGACAACGCTGCTGTAACTGCATATTCTTGTTTCGTCGCTACTTCGTTTTTAGCCATGATCGTTTTCCTCGTATCGTTAAGCTGATTTAATGGTTGCTTTGTACCCTACGTACAGAGCAAATATTTCGGTGGGCAGTTCAACACCACGTTCCACCATTTCTTTCGCAAATGCTTTTAGCGTCTGCGGCTCAATCTTCTCCGTTTGATCAACAGGGTAGTTTTGCTCACGAAGAAGATTGATTAGGTTATTGCACAGTTGGTCCTCATTACGGCCGAACCGAACTGACACAATGTTCTTGATAATGTCATCGTAACCACGGTCACGAAGCCATTGAAAGGCAACGGCACGATTCTCTTCCTTGATGCTGGCAGAGTAATACGGCTTCACGTCAATTGTGCTGCCATCCGCCATCTTGAAGGACTTCATGCCCAAGCCCTGAAGCATGGAAGGAATGGAGTCTTCCAGCAGTTTTCGCTGCTGATCTTTACGCTCTTTCAAGACGCTTTCCATTTCCTCAATTTCTTTTTCGAGTTGCTTGGCGCGTTTAGCAAGAGAACCCACAGAAGTGAGGTCCTCATTCTTTACCTGCAATGCACCAGCATCCTGCTCGAACAGGCTGTTCATATCAGTCATCTATCTCTCCATTCTCAGTAACATCAACACGTACCGGGATGTACAGATGTTCCCGGCGATCCCATTTTAAAGCAGTATATCGCCCGCCATTATTGAAAGATGCAATCGCGCAGGCCATTCCGATAGCCACCGGGTCACCTGTTAACAAGATGAAATCGGTATCACGGAAGTCCATAAGCTTGCGGCGAAGCTTTCGTATGACGGGGATGGTCGAAAAAGCAACTTGGGTGTTGTAAGGCAGAAGTACCTCAATCTTCCCAAACTTCATTGCTGGTGAAATGTCATGGTTTGACATTTCTTGAACTACAAAAACACGGTTCATGTTTCTTTCTCCTTTCTAAAAGTGTACCCATAGTGTACGATATCGGTACGGACTGTCAAGTGGTCTGATACAGAAAGGAAGAAAGATGGACTATTTTGTTGAGAAGTACCCGTTTAAGAACGTCCCATTCGCCCATCAAGCCGCGTACCTGCATCGCTTTTG
>Ga0129324_10002333_pt1 | contig 11748 bp, 13 predicted proteins | sample CPBDNA_7_FD_96879 | JGI IMG/M metagenome (GOLD analysis project Ga0129324, IMG submission 96879) | Freshwater to marine salinity gradient microbial communities from Chesapeake Bay, USA - CPBay_Spr_15_0.2_DNA | ecosystem: Environmental > Aquatic > Marine > Coastal | place: USA: Chesapeake Bay... | reverse complement strand
ATTTGATTGAAGAAATAATAAAAAATTAAATATATTTTCTATCTTAAACTACAATTTAAAAAAATTATTTTTCCCCAGTTTATATTCTATTAAACGCTGACGGTTATAAAAATAATTAAAATATTTTTGCGTAAATAGTTTTTTTTCTTTTTTTATACAATGTCCACCATGAATTAAAATTTCTACGTATTTATAATTTTTAAAATATAATTTATTTTTTTTTATAAATTTTATATTTTTTAATAAAATATTTTTATTATACATATTAGAATATAGTAGTCCAAAAAAAAATGATGATTTAAATTTTTTTTTAAAAAAAAAAGTTAAAAACTTTAAAAAAATAATTCCTATAAAATTCCTTAAAAATTGTTTTGTAAATAAAAAATTTTTTTCAAATAATGTAAGTTTTTCAATAGAATATCTGATCTCAGAAATTTTATGTTTTTTATAATTAATTAAAAAATTATATATCCAAGGAATCATTTGCACATGCTCATGCCCATCGATTTTTAAATTTTTTTCCCCAAAATTTTTAACAAATTCTATAATTTGCGATTCAATTTCAAGTTTTATAATTTCTTTTTCTTTTTTTGTAACAAATAACAACTTAAATAAACTCATGTTATTCATTAATTCTTTACTTTCTACGTTATAACATTTAGGTCTATCAGTTAAATTTAAGTGTAATTTTTTTATTAATTTTTTTTTTTTAACAATGCGGTAGTACTTATTATCAGACATGCCAACCATAATTGATATAGATTTAACCACCCCGCTATTTATGCAATTTAATATTGTTTTATTTATATTTGGACTCCTACCATAGTCATCCATATGTATTAATATTCTTGTCATTATTTTCTTTTTAATATTAAAGTATATCTTGTAAAGTTTTCGTTATTTAAATTTTCTCTTTTTTTAAAAGAGTAACTTTTAAAACTTTTCAAAATTTGATCTTGATTACGATAATAAAATCCCAGTTTATGGTAGTTTTTATTAAATGAAAATTTGCAAAACTCAAATACCCTTAATGGATTTATAAAAATTAGCATTATTCCTTCTAGTATTCTTGGGTATTTTGGAATATCGCTAAAAACAATAATTTTAAAATTATTTCTTATTTTTTTTACCAATGTTTCAAACTGTTTTTCATTGAGATATTGTAAGCAGGAATTAAGAAGAAGTACATCAATATTTTTATAAATAGGTTTCTTTATAATTTTAAAATTTTTTTTGTCTTGATATTTTTCTTTTAAAATTTTGTATACGGATTTATTTTTGTCGTACAAAAAAATTTTTTTGTTTGAATTTTGGTAAACGCCAATTCCACATCCATAATCTAAAATAGAATTATAATTTTTAATGATTTTAAAAAATTTTTTTACATTAAAAAAAGTTTTTTTAAATATAATTTTTTTTAAATTAATCATTTTTGCAAAAGTAATATGTATTAATAAATTTATCTTTAAGATAAAATTTATTAATTTTTAGGATATTAAATAGTTGATTTTTTTTTTCTTCTGAAAAAATGTCATTATGAAATTCAAAAAATAAATGATGAATATTATTTATTTTTTTTATATTTTTGATAAAATAATCTTCTATACCCTCGCCATCAATAATTAATGTATTAAATTTATTAAAATCTCTAATTTGACGATAAAATAAATTTTTAAAATTTATTTTTTTATTAGTTTTCCTGTATAATGAATTTGCCAGAAAATTATTAGATGTATTGTACTTTTTATTTTTGATTTTAGATGTAATAGTTAAATTTTTTGAATAAACAGTAAATTTTACTTTGTTAATTTTTAAGTTGTTTTTTAATAGATTAATAATGTTTGGATTAATCTCAAATACAAAAATTTTATTTTTAGTTTTCCAATATGCTATAACCGCAATAAAACCAATACCACCACCTATAATTATACATTTATTACTTTTATTTAAATTTTTTTCAATCATAACTCTGTCATTTAGTTCGTATGTATTCCACAAGAATGATGAATAATAACCCAGTGGTAATTCAAGGTTATTAATTTTAAACTGAAATTTTTTATATTTAAAATTGCCAATTATAAATTTTTGAATAAAGCCAAAAAAATAATTATTATGGACTAGGTAATAAATTGGAAATGTAATCAATTTAAAAATATTATTAAAAACTTTCATAGAATTTTGATTTATTTGATTTATTATTTAGTAAATTTTTTTTTATAGTTATTTTTATAAACTTGAAAGCTATAATTGAAATTTATTTGTTATAATTTTTAATATAAATAGATATCTTGATATTTTTTTATAGAATTATGTTTGTATTTTAATTAACTGTGGTGAACATCAAAATATTGATTTTTAAAACTAAACACAGTTGGTCTTAAAAATAAACAATTAGACCTAATTATTAAAATTGGATTTGATGTTAGTATTTTTTTTGTGAAACCAGGCTCTAAAGTATGACCTTTTCTTTCAATTGTAAATTTTATGATTTTTGCAGTTGGGTTTGCAAAAAATAATTCGTTTTTGTCAAATCCTTCAAAGCATTTTTGTATTGCGTATTTTTGGTTTTTAAAAATTGTAGTATTGACAATGTTTGTATTTATTTTTCCTTTAGTAAAAATAGTGTTGTATTTTGCATATGTATTACCATGTACGAATGAATACAAACTATCATTTTGAGAGTAACCCAAATAGCACCGATTGCTGATAGCATTATTTTTTTCAATTCTCGTTTTTGAATAATGAAAAATATAAAAAACCCCATAATCCTTTAATCCATCTAAATATTCTGCATTTATCACAAATTCATTAGATAGATTTAACTTTTGAATTTTTTCAATTTTCAGTAAGGTATTATTTTTGGAGTAAATATGTATCTCAACTCTAGAATTTTTTATCTTATAAAACATATTTAATATATCTGTAAATTTAAATTTTGTTTTAAAATTATTATCTGTTCTCCACAAAAAAGAGTCACTAACAGAAATCGCTTCCGAACTGTTAAACTGTTTATGTAATACATTTTTAAAATTAAAATTATTTCTTATACTAATACCCAAACTTGTATTTGCTAATTTTTTAAGCAATAATTTCATTAATTTCTTTTTTTAAATTTGTAATTTTTTCATATTTGTTTTTACTTAATATATACTCTTGCAGAGGGTGTGTGTGCTCACATGATATATGGCTATTTTTAACGGATACATATATTGGAATACCTAAAAAATTGTTTGTTGTAAAAAATATTTCAGGTTTAATTAATTTTTTGTTAATTTCAATACAATTTGAGTAGTTTGTTTTAAGTTTAAATTTTTCTTCAATTTTTTTTGTTGAGTAATTAATTAAGAATCCAAAAAATGTTTCTTCTATAGGTAGAGTATATATATTTTTTAAAAAGATATAGTTTTTTTCAGCATCAATATTAGCTAATGAATTTATAGGACTTAATATTGATCCTTTTTTTTCAATCATGGAAAAAGGGTATTCGGATTGGTATGATGAAAATCCTTTATCTTTAATATAAATTTTTAAATTAGATCTAAAAGCAGGATCTGTATCTGTAAAATTATTATAGTTTTCTAAAGACTTGGAATTAAAATTTTTAATAGTTTTGTCTTCAGCTAAAAAATATATTTCATTATTTGAAATTTCTTCATCTTTTAATTCATAAAAGTATTCATTGTTTTTTTTCTTAACTATTTCTCTGATATTCCATAATTTATTTTGAATAAAACATTTAAATAATCTAATTTTTGAAAGTTTAAATTCTCTATTTTTAAAAATTGGAATTTGTATTTGTGATTTAAATTTATCATTATTTATTCCAAAAAAAAAGTTCATTAGTTTTATTTTATAATTTTTTTATTACAGCAACAAATTTTTATCAATAATTTTAATAATTTGACTTTTAAGAGGGTCACTTTGCTCCCATTCTGTTGATTAAGAATAAAGAAAATATAACACCTTTCAAAAACTTTATGAAGTGTTTTGCTCATTTTTTGAATATTTTCTGATTTCTTGACTTTCAACTTTATATACTGTTATTGAAATATTTTTTTTAGTTAAACACATTGTTATAAATAATTTATGAATAACTTATTTGGAAAAATATTTAATAATTTAACAAGACCTCACAAAATACCAAAAAAAATTTTAAATAAGTTAAACTATTATTTTTGTTATAAAAAATATAATCAAAATTTTTTTGAGAAAGAACAAAACGAAATATTTGAATTTTTTGGTTTAAATAGGCAGGAAGGAATTAAAAAATTAACATCCATAAAAAAAGACCTTAATTTCAAACTAAGAGATAGTGGGATGAGTTCAGAACACGAGATTATTTTTTCAAGTATTTCTTTAAGTAAAAATAAATCATTTACCGACATATTAGAAATTGGTACTTTTGATGGTTTTAATTCTTTGCTTTTGTCAAATTTGTTTCCGAATTCTAATATTGATACTATTGATTTACCAGAAGTTGATGATGATTTTGTCAATTTTTATAATAGAAAAAATAATATTAGTAAATTTATTCAAGATAGGAATATTATTTTATCTAAAAATAAAAATATCAATTTTGTTTCGCTTAACTCATTAAAATTATTAAATTATAAAAAAAAATATGATTTAATTTGGATTGATGGCGCCCATGGATATCCCATAGTTTGTATTGATATAATAAATTCACTTCATATATTAAACGAAAATGGCTTAATTTTATGTGACGACGTTCATTTAAATTTAAATCAGGTAAATTCAGACAAAATGTATAGTTCAATTGCATCCTATGAAACCTTAAATGAATTAAAAAAGCAGGGTTTGATTAATTTTAAATTAGCATTTAAAAGACTAAGCGCTAAATATAATTGTATAGAAAATAGAAGAAAATTTGTAGCAATAGTTACAAAATCTAATATTTAATTCTTTTATAAATTTAGTCATCTTATAATTTCTTCATTGAGAACTTTGTTGAGAGGAATGTCTATTTTATCTCCACTTTGTCTTTTGACTTCGTTGATTTTGTTCGACTAAAATAATTGTTATAAAAAATCTATCAAACAATGTTTAATATTTCCATCATAATTATGAATGAATGGAAATCTTAAAGAGTAAAATTTATTTTGCCAAGGGCAATCCTCCAAAAAAATAATTTTTTTTGAATTTGATAATGTGTATTTTTCAAAATACAATTCTTCACCACCAGGTAATTTTTTATATTCCCTATTACAACAATATAGTTTTGATTTGTTATTTTTAATAATTTCAAAGTATTCATTTACTTCATCAGGTGTCATTTCTTGAAAAGAATTAATATTAATAAATAGTTCAATTTTTTTATTTATTAGAATTTTTTTAAGATTTGATGGAATTAAAGTCAGCATTTTATCTTCAACAGGAGAATTTAAATCTGTAACTAGTGTAATTGATTTTTTCAAGTCAATATCAATTTTTTCTAAAATCATATTATCATTAATTAAGGTTTCTGACAGATTAACAGAATAAATTTTCGCGTTAGGAAATGTTAAATGAGCACCTAAAACTCCATTTATTTTTCCATCACCTATAATGCATATTGATTTTGGATTTACGTATTCTTTTAATTTATCAAATGTAAAAATGTGCCTGATAGTATCATTTTCTATAAATCTATTAATTTTATCAAATACAGACTTATAAGCGTAGTATGTTTTATTTTTGAACAATCTATTTCCATAAATGACCCTTGATAATAAATTATGAATATAGTTTTTTTTATTTTTTTTTACATAAGAACCAAATGCTAAATGACTAAATGGGTTTAGATACTCAGCATTATCTGGTAGATATTTTTGCCAATAAGAAGATTTATTCTTATTAGTATTAACTATATTCTTAATCAATTTATTATTTATTTTATTAAACACATTCATATAAATTTTTCCATATGCCTCACTATACCTCCAAATATTTCTTTCCAAAAGTTCTCTGGTTATAAGTTCGAAAACATCAAAATCTTTTTTATGATATTCTTTTCAAACTCAATTATCAAAGTATAAATCATACGCCAACATCAAAGATTTAAAGATTGATGTTGAAATAACTGAACAAGTGTCGGGTACGATAAATTTTGAGAGAAGACTTAAAGGTAGTGAGTTATTAAATTCTTTAAAAAAAGGTGACCATATCATTTGCTCTCATTTAGATAGATTTAGTAGAAACACATTAAATCTACTGACACTTGTTGAGAAGTTTAAGAAACAAAAAGTAAGTCTTCACTTTGTAGATATTCGTAGTGAAGTTACAGGAACTGACGGTATGGGTAATGTGTTCTTTAAACTACTTTCTGTCTTCGCTGAATTTTACGTTAAGCAAGTTAGTGAAAAATCTAAAGCGACTAAACAAAGAATGATTAAAGAGAATAAACACACCGTTGGGTTTAGACCTAAATACGGTTATGATGTTGATGAAAATGGTTATCTAGCACCTTGTGGAAAGGAGCAATCTGTAATTAGATTGATGAAGATATTAAGAAAGAAAGGAAATTCTTATAAAAGTATTTCTGAAAAGGTAACAAAGGTAACTCGTAAGAAATTTCCTCAATCTTGGGTTTTTAATATCTTAAAAAGAGAAAGTTCTATTCCCCCAAATTAAGAGATTATTAAACACAATATCTGTAATGTAGAACTTCAACCCAATATCTGTTATGTTTAATTATTCTTTTTGATATTTGTGAACTACTTAATTAATATTAAATGAAAAATTTTTTCACATATCCAGTTTTTATAGTTTTATTTTTATCTTTTATTGGAGCAATATTTTTTGGTGGTTTATTAAAATATCATTATGAAGAAAATGGTCAAAGATTTCAATTTTTACAAAACATAGCAGTTACTATTGCAGAAGTACCATTAAATATAGAAGAAATATTATTTTCACAAAAATCTAAATTACTGTTAGCAAATGATAGACCAGAATTTAAAGATTACAAAGCAGGTTTTAATTTTAAAAATAAAAAAGAGTTAGACATATTATTTCTTTTAAACTACACAAATCCATCTAACAACAAGCATGAAATAAACTTAATAGATTTAAAAACTTATAAATCTATTTTTAATTATAAATTCGATTACGAGTTATTTACAAAAATAAAATCTGAAAATAATGAAAAACTTTCAAAATATATTACAGATGATAACTTTGCATTAAGAAGCACATTTTTAACAAAAAATTTAAACTTTATTGCATTAACAACAGGAAAGATTATAACAAAATTTTCACCTGCAAAAAATGAAGTTATTTGGTTTAATGATGATTATAATTTTCATCATACTTTTAATGTAAATGAAATTGAAAAATACATTTGGGCAATAGGATGTTCAAAAAATTCAAAACTTGATAAGAAATATCTTTCTAAAGATTTTTGTGACGACAGTGTCATTAAAATAGACCTGAATACAGGTAAAATTATTGAAGAAATTTCAATTACTCAAATTATGATAGATGAGGGAATACACAATCATCTATTTATTGGAAGAGTAGATATATCTGTACCAGACCCATTACATATTAATGATATTGAAGAAGTTATTTCAAATACAAACTTTACTAATAAAGGAAATTTATTCATTTCACTTGGTCATGCAAATATGATTTTGTTAATTAATCCTTATACAAAAAAAATTTTGTGGAAGTTACATGATAAACTTTTTCACCAACACGATGTTGACATTATAAATGATGATGAAATTGCCATATTTAACAACAACAGAATTATAACAAATAAAGATCAAGTTTATAAAAATAATGAAATTAATGTTTATAATTTTAAGACCAATGAACTTTTATCACCTTATGATAACATATTAAAAGAAAATGATGTTAGAACTATTGATCAAGGTTTAATGGAAATTACAGAATATGGAATATTTGTAGAAGAGCAGAACAGTGGAAGATATATTTTTTTTGAAAATAATGGTAATGTGATATTTGAATATCTAAATAAATCAGAAAATAATTCAGATGTATATCAAGTTCATTGGTCAAGATTGATAGTAAATAAAGACAAAATAAATGAAATAAAGCGTAAATTGAAAAATGAAAACAACTAGTTTAAAAAAAATATTATTAATATTAATATTAATATTAATTGAAAATACTGCGTTTGCTTACATTGGACCAGGTATGACGGGTGGAGTCTTTGCGGCAACAATAGGCATAATGGTTGCAATTTTTGCAGCACTCTTTGGATTAATATGGTTTCCTGTAAAAAGATTACTTAAAAAAAAAGCAGATTTAAAAAAAGATAAATTAGATAATTAATTAGTAAAATATTTGATAGGATTGAAATTTTAATTAAAAAAGTAAATTTTTTAAATATGTTTGTGTTATTCTTCAAGTCTAAGTTTAGCGGCGATTACAGCAACAATAGGAATTGTGGTAGCAATTATAGCGGCATTAATTGGATTGATATTGTATCCAGTCAAAAGACGATTAAACATTAAAAAAATAACAAAAAATTGATTAATCATTCATTAATTATCTGTTTCGTAATTATTACTTATGAATTTATAAAATATGTGAATTTAAATAATATCCTTAGGTCAAACTTAGTAGTCTATAAAAAAATTCTCAGACTTTTTAAGTATAGTAAAGCATCAGATTTTAGAAAAGAAAAATTGATACTAAGTTATTCAAAATTACTATTTATAATTTCTATAAAGATTTTAACTATTATCTTTTCCATATTTATTTATTTAATGATAATAAATTTTATATCTAATTCTTTTATAAATTTAGTCTTCTCAATATTAGGCATCATAGAACTAAGTATTTTTTTTCTAATTTATTATTTTATACGAGAAAGGTTTCATGCAAAACTATAGTAATATTCAAAAGTTTCTGCATGATTTTGTACTCAGCAAAAAAATTATTAATAAATCATTATTTGAACTTGAAAAAATAATTTATCTTAAAAATAAAGATATAAAAAATCAATCACATGTATTTATAACTGGACTACCAAGGTCTGGGACTACTAGTTTGTTAAATTTTTTATTTTCATCAAATGAATATGCATCATTAACTTATAATAATATGCCTTTTATATTATCTCCTCATTTTTCTAAATTATTTCATAAAAAAAATATTTCAAAAAAGGAAAGATTGCATAGAGATGGAATAAATTTTGATAATAATAGTCCAGAAGCATTTGATGAAATTTTTTTTGATAACAATGAAGAATTTGTAAGAAATGAATTAGAAAATTATATTCAACTTATTTTACTTAGTAATGATAAAACCAAGTATTTAAGTAAAAATAATCTTAATTATAAAAGAGTAGATTTAATTAATTCAATATTTCCCAACTCTATTTTTTTAATTCCTATTAGAGAACCATTGCATCATGCAAACTCACTTTTAAATCAACATCTTCATTTCAGTCATTTACACAAAGAAGATGATTTTATTAAAAGATATATGAATTATCTTAGACACAATGAATTTGGTTTAAATCATAAACCCTGGCACAAACCAATTCACTTTAATGATTTAAGCAATATCAATTATTGGTTGCAACAATGGAATTTATTTTATGAATTTATTTATAAAAAATTTCAATCTTATGAAAGTTGTTATTTTGTTATTTATGAAGAACTAGTTAATCCTAATTATGTTAAAAAAATTTTTAAAAAAATAAAATTAGAAAAAAATAAAAAAATTGATTTACAGTTTTTTAGAAATTCAAATAAAAAAGAACTGAATATTCAATATGATAGAAATTTATTTGAAAAATCTCAATTACTTTATCAAAATTTTCTTAAAACTAATTAAACCCTACTCTCCACATATCGTCTAATTAAAGCAATTAATTAAAAAATTGTTTTTTAAACTTCGTAGTAAACTTTGTAGAGATGTTTTGCTTAAAATAATTGATATGACTATATTATTTTTGGAAAAAGGGGCGTTCTGTTGCCCCCTAAAATTTAAATACTAACGGAAAATAAAGACTTTTTGAAACACTTCAATGCATTCTTCAATGTAAGTTCCATCTACTTCTAATCAACCCTGTTTTTAGACTTCAATGTATTTTGGTAATTTTGCCGATTTCTTGACTTTTAATTTCATGTATTAATATATAGGATATTTTTTTTTCTCTGTGTTAGTAATATTTTTAAATATTCCAAATGGTAAAAAAATTATCTTATATAATCTTTAGTATCCTTTTTTTTTTAGATAAATTTTTTAAAATTATAACAAAAAGAAGCATTCTCATTTGGTTCAATGATTTTATTCAAGAAAGGTCATATAAATCTATTAAAATTTTAGATAGAGAAATAAAGTTTTTTGTACCTAATCAAGTTACCAATTGGAGAGTTGATACATATTTTTCTAAAGAACCTGAAACACTTGAATGGATAGATAGTTTTGAAAAAAAAGAAAATTTAATTTTTTGGGATATTGGAGCAAATATAGGTTTATATTCAATTTATAATTCTTTAAAAAATCCTAAATCTACAACTATCGCTTTTGAACCTTCAAGTTCAAATTTAAGAATATTAACAAGAAATATATCAATCAATAATTTAGAGAAAAATATAAAAGTAGTTCCAATACCACTTACTAATAAAGAAAATATTTTTCAAGAGATGAAAGAAGGTCATTTTATTGAGGGAGGGGCATTAAACACATTTGGTGAAAAATATAATTTTGAAGGAAAAGAGTTTGAACCAACTATGAAATATAATTTGCTTGGGACAACTATGAATTATTTTATTGAAAATTCAATTTTAGATATTCCTGATTATATAAAAATTGATGTAGATGGTATTGAGCATTTGATACTTGAAAGCGGTGATAAGTTTTTAAATGATAAAAAAATTAAGAGTTTATCAATAGAGATAAATGAAAATTTTAAAGAACAATATGATAATATTTTAAATTTAATGAATAAATATGGATTTAAATTACTTCATAAAAAAAATAATGACGATATATTCTCAGAACAAAATAAATTTAAAAAAATATTTAATTACTTATTCGTAAAACAGAAATAGGTATTAATTCTCAGTTATACTCGCAAATGAAACTTACTTACCGACCAGAAATAGATGGTTTAAGAGCAATTGCTGTCGGCGCTGTTATTCTATACCACGCTCAAATTACTATTTTTGGTCATCAACCTTTTAAAGGAGGGTTTATTGGGGTTGATATATTTTTCGTCATCTCAGGTTATTTAATTACATCTATAATTTTAAAAGAATTAGTCACTACTGGTTCATTTTCATTTAAACATTTTTATGAAAGAAGAATAAGACGAATACTACCAGCATTATTATTTGTAATGCTAGTATCCCTTCCATTTGCCTGGATGTATTTGTTGCCGAGTAGTTTTATAGATTTTTCAAAATCAATTCTTTATTCACTTGGATTTAGTTCTAATTTTTATTTTCACTATTCAGGTCAACAATATGGTGCTGTGAGTGGATTATTAAAACCATTTTTACATACTTGGTCATTATCTGTAGAAGAACAATTTTATATTCTATTTCCAGTAGTCTTATTATTTATATTTAAATATTTAAGAAAACATCTAGTAACAATTTTAGTTATTGGTTTAATCATAAGTTTACAAATGGCAGATTGGGGAAGTAGAAATTATTCTTCTGGTTCATTTTATTTTCTTCATACAAGAATGTGGGAACTATTAGCGGGTTCTATATTGGCATACTTTGAAATTACATTAGGTCATAGAAGTAAAAATAAAACACT
>Ga0129324_10002331_pt1 | contig 11750 bp, 13 predicted proteins | sample CPBDNA_7_FD_96879 | JGI IMG/M metagenome (GOLD analysis project Ga0129324, IMG submission 96879) | Freshwater to marine salinity gradient microbial communities from Chesapeake Bay, USA - CPBay_Spr_15_0.2_DNA | ecosystem: Environmental > Aquatic > Marine > Coastal | place: USA: Chesapeake Bay... | reverse complement strand
TGAATATCCTGTAATCAGTCCTGTGTTAAAAAGATCTTATAAAGCTCTTTGTTATTACTGTAATATGATTACCACATGTAATAATATCGAAAGATCGGCGGTTTGTATGAGTTGTATCGATGAAAATAAGTCTAGATAAACTTAATCTTATATCTGTTAAAAAATACAGACTGTAAGTTCCTAGATGAAGACCAATTTAAGCCTCTACCCAAAGGGTAGAGGCTTTTTTGCGTTAAGAAGAATTTATATAAATTAAAATTGATATTTTTAATTATAATTAAAAATATCAATTAAAAATGAACTCAACAATGGCAGTTTCTAACGAGATAATATTAAAAAGCTTAGCTAATATCTTTTTTTGGAAGGTCTTGGTATGCTTTGTAAGTTTTTTATATTATACAACATTACATTATATAAATGGCTCTCGTATTCCTTTATATGAGAGACGGATAAAGGAGCTTCAAGAGTGTAGTTCTAAAACAAACTCATTTAAACAACAGGAGATTACCGACCTTACTAAGGAACTTGAAGAGGCGTATGACTTTATTGAGAATATACTAGACAAAAAACTCAAAGTGGAGATCGCTCTAGAATCAAAAATTGAAACAATTTCTTGTTTGAAAAATGAGCTATGCATGATAATAGCCAGTTTTCAAGAACAGAATGATAAGATTTTAGAGACAGAAACAATGTGCTCTAAGATTCAAGAAGTATTGCTCTCAAACGAGAGGGCTGCAAAGAAAATACCCCTTATCCAGCATATAATTTACAAGGAGCAAAATTATGAAGATTCGTCTTCGTCTTCACACGAAGACGAAGACGAATCTTCGTACGAAGACGAATAAAGATTATGTTAAAAAACCTTACCCGAGGATCACTTATTTTTTATAAAATCTGAAAACAAATTTTATAAGAACTAAATGCGTGTTGAAGTTAAAACACTTAAATCGAAGTTTCTTACATCCCCCCCTGATTCTAAATAAATAGCACGTCTTGTAGAAAAATGCTTTTTAAGAATTTGATTTTTATCAACCAGATCAAAAATAATTGGTTTAACTTCTTGTGTTCTCATAACTCTTCCTAAATATTGGATAAAATATTCTTCAACATCACCAGCCAAAAGTAAAGTATCTAAACGAGGGTGATCAAACCCGGTTCCACACTTGCTATTTGTTGAAACTAGTATTCTAGACTCAATGTCATATTCTTGTTGTGATCCGAGAAGACTTGTTACAGTTTCTCCTATCTCTTTCAATCTATTTATAAGCCAGTTTCCCTGGTTCACTCTCTTCACGAGAACAAGGAACGTTCTATCAGGGAAGTGTTGAATTAAGTTTACAATAAGTTCATTTCTTCCTTCGTCGTTAGCTTGAGAATCTAACAACACTCCCCAATTTAATCTTCCGTTTTTAGCGAGTTCAATTGTGGGAGAAAATCCTGTGTTTACAACATAAGCTGTGTGCTCTCTTTCCAACTTTCTAATAATCTTGAACTTTCCAAAATACATTTCCATGAGAATATCTAATCCATCTGGGCGGTAAGGAGTTGCACTAAGTCCTATGAGATATCTTGGAGAGATATATTGGAGTGATTTAGAAAGAGTTTCAGCCATAATAAGATGACAATTATGTACAACAGGTCCATTTAATTTTGATTTACTACATACCACAAAATTATGATTGTCTTCAACTTCAATATCATATACAAAATCATCTAATGGATTTAAGTCATATATATTTGATTTAACTCGTAAGTATCCATAATTTTTAAAGTTATTATCCCATTTATAAAATTCCGTAATCAAAGTAAATGGAATTACATTGTAATTCTGACGTTTTCCACATAAGATACATCTCCATATAAATTTACCATTTACTCCATATTTTTCCTTTATATGAAACGTTTCTTTATCACATTTTTTACAATTCTTCCACAAATATTCTCTGACTTTATCAGAGGTTCCATATGCTTTATAAATTGTATTTACTACACGTTTAAAAATGGGTATGTTTTCTTTCCTATTAAAAATATCTAATATACCCTGTTTAACATATTCTGTTGTATATAATTTATATTGTATATTTTTGTGAATATAAGGTCCAACTATTTTAAGAAAATGTTTAGTATTTTGATTATTTAAAGTAATTACTGGTTTCTTTTTATCGTAAGATAAACTCGCTAAAATCCCAAATCTTTCCAATCCTGTAATTAATCTAACAACACTATCTTCAGAAAAAGAGTTTGTATAGAGTGTAATATAATTTCCATTAGCTCCAATTGCTCCATCATCCATATACCAAATTGCTAATGCTCTTTCGTCAATTTGATCTATAAGCCATTGAGGACAAATATCTTTATTTTTAGGGAAACGATTTTCTATATCAAATAATAACGTTGCAAAACTAATAGCCTGTTTTTGAGCATATCCATTTTTTTGTATAATTTTTGTAGTTCTATTAAACATACTTGCTTTCCACATACAATATTCATCTTGATCTATACCATGTAAAACTTTCATTCTATATCTACCACTTTTCAAGGTAGATATATGTCCATCTCCTAAAAAACTTCCAAGAACTATCTGGTATTGATCATCATTCAACACACGTGATATATCTCCACTTGTTACAGTATAATTAGATATAACTAAATCTCCTGAAAACAAGTCCTTAGCTTGTTTATACCCTTTTGAAGTCAGAAATTTATGATTTTCTGTACATCTAATTTTACGTGTTCCACTTGAAAATTTAATAGTATTCATAGGTTTGTCTAATTGAATTTTACGAACGTTTTTAATTCTTTTAGGTTCAAATATATCTGTTTGTTCGTTAAAAGATATAACTTCTATTTTCTTATTATTTTCGCATATATCTCCTATTAAACAATATCCAGATGATGTAAGAACAGGTGTATCATAAGGAAAACATTCGTCTACAACCACATTTCCTATATCATCAAAGAAGTGTTTTCCCATCTTGGGGATATTGATAGCATTCATAATATAGAAATCGCAATCTTTCTTTTCTGATTTCGCTGTAACTCTTTGAACCTTAGATTCTGGACAAAATCTAAATATGCTTTCCTCCCATTGCTTCATAAGAACGATTTTATTTACAATCACTAAAGTTTTAAAGCCTATTGAGGCTGAAATATTTATAGCCAACAAAGTGTTATGTGTAACTGTAAAATCCCCTAATAGAAAGCGATGATTACCGTCTATTGTAAATCCGTAATAATCAACATCTTTAATAGGTTCTAAACTAAACCCGCATACAAGAGGATCTATTAATCTTTCTGCCTCATTCGGCTTAGAACATTTATTACTTTCAAGCAAGACTGGGATATCATAAAGATTGTTTCCATATATTGTTAAAAGATAAGTCTTCTGCACCTTCTTTATGAAAGAAGAAAATCCAAGAGAGCGTGCTACATACAGAATATCATTCGACAAATTCTCACATTTATTGACGATTTTATAAACACCTACGTTATAATACCCACAAGAATCAATAATACCTGCTAATACCTTCAAACGAACATCTCGTGAATTACATTTATATATATGTGGTATATGTTTATTTTTTATTACATTAAGTTCCCTAAGTTGTGCTATAAGTTCATCGGTATTAATCCTGTTCTCTAAAAATTCAATAATCTCTTCATATGTGGCTTGATGAGAATAACTACTTGCATCACCAATCCAATATCCAAGACAATATCCAAGAAAATATGGATCAAGAGATACCGGTTTAAATGGAAAGTCAATTCCAACTTTATAACAATGTAATTCAACTTGAGATAATTTAGGTAACTTTAAGTAGTCTTTTATACTTATATCAATATATGGGCTTGTTTTAATAAGAGAAAGAAAAAATTCAGCGTCTTCTTTTCTTTTAAAAAGTTTAGAGCGAAAAATACAATTGTTAGCATCCCAGTATTTAGCCTTGAAACAAGATTTATAAAGACATACTGTTTTATGAGATACACATTTAAGAGATAATATATGAGATTCGTTTGCTGTAAAAGAATCTCCTTTAGTAGGAATAATTCTATACATCTGCTCTTGACCTCTACATATGCTTAAAACATTTCTGGGAAGAGAATCATCTCCCATTAATTGCTCTCCTTCCGTAATATCTTGAACCTTTTTTATAGTTCCATCATACATTATTACAGGTGTATCAAAACCCAAGCACTTCCCGAATCCACAATGACAACTAATAATAACACTTCCTTTTCTAGAAAGGAAATCTATTGATTCTTTCTTTACAACTTTTTGCTCCGGTCTCAATTTTCCTTCAAATGGAGTACATATACTTGGAAAAGTTTCTCTTGAGGGACGAGGAAGTTTAAGTTCTCTATAAGCATAGGCGAAGGGAAGAAAGATATCGTCTCCAACTACTTCGTACGGATAGATATATCTACTAGGAGCATTACCATATTTACTATCTTCAAGTTTTACAGACAACTCTGTGTTTATTTTTTGACGAGTCTCGTAAGGAAGATCGTCGATATTGGTTTTACAAGACATTTTGATTTATATTCACAAACTTAAATTTAAAATCACTTTTAATTATTAAAGAATATTACCCATATTCTTTAAGACAATACAAGCTGTCTATAATCGAAATCTTCAATATTTAAACATTTCTTTTTATCGTCCTCTTCAATAGACAAATAGATACTTCTAAACCCTCTCTTCTCAAGAACTTTTTTGCTCAACTCATTATGTTTTTCCCCTGCTACAATAATTATATTAGACATTATATCAGGTCTGTAACTCTTTCTATCAAATATACGGAATATTCTTCCTAACGTATAATAATCAAGTAGCGGTGCTGATAACAAAACGTTTTTAACAAATTCAAAATTCTGCTCATAATACTTGTTTGTTAATATTTCTCGAATAAACAGTTTTTTTCTGGTAATATTTTGTTTTATTCGAGAAATATTATATTTCATATACACTTCCCAACTTGCTTCAATAATATCTTCAGAAATATATTCATCTTCAAGTTGTTTTAAAATCTTATTTACTTTTTGTATTAGAAGTTCTTGAACTTGTCTATAATCTTCAATTGTTATATCTGCTTCTAAAAATACTTTAAAAGCAGATACCCGGTCTTCTTTATTCGATGTTAGAATTCCTTTGAAATGATTTGTATCTGGTAGATCCTTCATTATACTTTTAAGTTTTGCTTGTACTTGTGATAGTGTTCCTCTAAAATCAGCTAAATGACATCTTATGTTAGATGAAGAATTACGAAATGAAGGAACAAAACAATCTTTAAATTCTTTATTAACAGTTCTAAGCAAATGAGAATTATTCATTATAGGCAAAGCATCTGGTGAAAAATTTGTTTCGGAAAACAAATCAAAAAGAAAAGGCTCTTTTGATACCAATTCTCTTAAAAATAATGGAACCTTTATAGTATTTGGAAAATTACCTTTACAATCTACACCTTCATCAGGATGATGCAAATCACTAATTAAAAGTATATTCTTATTATGTAGTTTCAGCATTTCTATTCTTGTTGCTCCAGATAAATAGCTCACATTATCCATTCTTTTATAATAATTTGTAACAACTTGTGCTAACGGAAGATTAGCAACATTTCTTTCAATAACTATTTGTGAAGCCTTGTAGAAAAATTCTTTTGTATTATCATCTAATTGCTCATAATACCTTATATCAAATGTATCGCAAAAAGATTGTATTATTTCCATTTATGTATACAAATAAAAAAATTAAATTTTAACCAAACGATATCCTCTAGGAGCTATATGCGTTTCAATTGTATCTTTAATCCATTTATCAAGGTTTGGGCGAAGATGTGCTAAATTTCCGTTATCAAATGTTTCTAAATTTCTGTTGAAGATTACGAATTCTCTTCCGCTGTGATGCCAATGTTTAAACCATAATCGATATCCAAACTCTTCAGATATTTCATTGCATGCTTCCTCTGTAAATATAGTATTAAAAATATACGCTAGGTTAGCTAATTCTTTTATAATCATTTTATATTATATTATATAATATAAAATATTTTAATAGTTCTAATTTAGTTCTAAATTAGTTCTAAATATTTATAACAAATACGTTACAGTCAAAGCAAGGTCACCAGCAGTATTTGATGCCCCTATTACTTCTACTGACACACCAGTATTATTGGCAACGACGGCAACACCAACAAGGTCGGATCCAGCACTGCCAAGAGCAGTAGGGGCAACACCACCTACTACGGAACCGTTAAATACAGGCAAGTCAAGGCTTCCAGCTCCAGTAGTAGCAACACCAGTAAAGAGATTGGCACTACTTACGGGAGCAGCGCTCCATACTTCAGTACCAATATCAAGGGTAGCTCCACCGGTAATTGGTACACCGTTGTTAGTAGCAACAACACTAACAACTTGAGCACCAACTGGAAGGACAAGTAACCGTAAATCAGTTACCGCAGTAACAGCAGCAGAATTCTGCTGGTTGTTAAGGAATACAATAGAATTTTGCAAAGCAGTTCCAAAACCATTAGGGGCATAACCAACAACTTGAAATAGAGTACCAGCACCGGCAACCCCTTGATTAAGAAGCCTTGTAGATACAACTTCGGCGGAAAGGTTAACAACCTGACCAACAGATAAATTTAGTTCGCTGAGATGAGCAGCTGCGTTTTCGACTTTTGAAAAACCATTGTTTCCAGATACAGAGTTTACTAAGTTAGACATTTATTGTTAGTCAAGAGAAAGATTTTAAAAAAAAAAAATCTTTAATATTTTTTGTATGATATTTCCACCGTTTAAAGAAATATTATACAGAATGAAAATGGAAAACAACACAAATACCAAGTTAATCTCATTTTTACACAATATTGCAAACTCTCTTGAGGATAATCAACTCTCAAAAAAACAAACTTTACGTGTAGGAGAATTTTTTATGGCATACCAGTTTCAAGAAGCAGCTCATAAAGACAAAGAGCAAAACAAAAAACAAAAAACAAAACAAAATGATGATGATGAGGATGATGAAAATGATGAGAATGATGAGAATGACGATGATGATAATTTAAAATTTGACATATCAGAACTAACTAAATTTATTTATTTAGGTTGGTACGTATATTGTGTCATCCTCAAAGGTAAAACTCTAGAAGGTTAATTGAGGTCGCTACATCTATAATTACTTCAGGAGAAGTTAAGACTACTCTTGCATTTGTAACTAAGTTTATGTTTGCTCTTGATAGCGAAGAACCTTTCCCAATTAACATTGACCTATTAATGAAAGAGAAAATATATGATGGAAGAAATAACGTCATTTCCAAGTTGAAAAGGAACTTTTTATTGCTGCTGGTATTTGTACTATACTTGAACTTAAAAATGTTAGTAAAGCAATTTCAACCTTAGATGAAGATGAAAAAGATAACATCACTTGTAGTGATGCCATCGGAATACAGAGACAAACCAAGGTAATTAATGAATCAGGTCTTTACAGACTGATATTCAAGTTAAAAAAGGAAGAAGCAGTTGCTTTTAGAAAATATAAAATATCTGGTGGATATAGGTGGAAATATATTGATTAGTTTTTATAGTTATTATAACTATAAAAATTTATTTTATTTATCAACTACGGTATTTTATCTCATACCACCAGCCTGTTGGCGTCTGTTATTGAAATAACTTTCATTGACTGCTTGAGTTTCACGAGCAGCGTTACTCATCTGTTGCATTGCGTTTTTATACGGGCGGACTCCACAAGAACCTACAACGTTAGAGCCGAATGATTCTCCGAAAGAACCAGTTTTTGTGTATGCGTTTTGCACTGCCTTGGTACGGAGACCTTCGTTAGCGTATATCATACTGTTACCGTAGATAGATCCGTCAATACCATTGGCGGATAGATTAATGTATTCCATGTATTGAGGACGTTGGTTGTTTTCTACGACAACACGATCTTCTGCACTGTTACAACCAGCGCGTTTAGTGTAATAGGAATCTGGGCAAACTTCACGTCCTTGTGTATCTACGCCTCCCCAGATTGGACACACCATATTTTCTGGGTTTAAAAAACGGTCAGATTCAATTTTGTTAGCATTACTAGTTTGTACTTTGCATGTACGAATAGCGGATTCAAGACTTATGGAACCAGCAGACATTATATTTATTCATAGTCAAGAGAAAGAAAATAAATAAATAATTTTAAATAGGCAAAAAAATTAAAATTGAATTTTAATTTTTTTGCCTATTTAAAATTCAAATATGTCTTCTCAATTAATCAATGATTTTATTATTCACTTCCTTACCCAAAATGTTGGACAGGAAGCAGTGGAAAAATGGCTCGATGTAGAAACACAGGAATCTTTCAATCGTGTGTCAAAGTGTAAATCAACCAAATTTCTTCGTAGTTCTACGAAGAAATCTAAAAAGAAAGTAGTTGGTCCCAAGCGCGGCAAGTCTCCTTATATCTTCTTTTCTTGTGAAAATCGCGCTCTTGTCAAAGAGAATAATCCCGAAATAGACAACAAAAAAATAATGACAGAATTGGGGAGACTTTGGAGAGAGTTAGATAAGGAAAGTTCAGAAGCTCAAAGATATTATCAAATGGCTGTCGAAGACCGTGAAAGATTTGTAAAGGAAAAGGCTAACATCGTTAGCGACGATGTTAGCGACGATGTTAGCGACGATGTTAGCGACGATAAGGAAGTTGTAAAACCAAAGAAGAAGCAATCTGGATACAATGTATATTGCAAGGAGAAGAGGGAAAAACTTAAGCAAGATGGTGTATTTACAGAAACACAGATCAGGGCGAATATTAGTAGTTGTTGGAAGAATATGTCAGTCGAAGAGAAGCTTGAGTTTAAGGATAGGGCATAAAATATTAAATTGATATTTAACAATTTATACAGAAGTAATAATAAAATGTCTTACTACAACATAGTAAAGATTATTCCATTTGATAAGTTACCCTGTAAGATTTTAAAACAGGTATCTATGGCAGCCACAACAGCAGAGGAGAGCGACTTCGAGTCTTCAAAGCGTTTGGGAGCATCTCTTCAGTACAAGGGGATTTATTTTTACGGGAATAATAGTCATAGAAACCGTGTAGGGAAGGTTTACTGTGTATCTCTACATGCAGAAGTTGATGTTCTATTGAAGGCACTTAAAAGTTATGAAAAGAATGCTAATCTAAAGTCAAAAACAAAAATGCCTCCAAGCACAGTTTGTGTTGTTAGATTAATGAGAAGTAAAGATGGTCTTCCTAACTATCGCTCTTTTCGCTTCGGTATTTCAAAGCCTTGTTCAAACTGTGAAAAACAACTATATAGATTTAATGTAACAAAGATTTATTATACGGATGTGGTTGATGGGAAGGAAGTTTTATGTGAGATGAGGATGAAATAAAATTAATTTATTACTTTATAGTAATAAATTTACAATAATAAAATGCCTAGAAAAACAGTATTTTATAATCAAGAAGACAACTCTTTTGTTTTTGAATGTCCTAACTGCTCTCAAATTATTCAAGTTTTAGAAAACGAAGTAATGTGTAGCATCTTCAGATGTGGAATTCTTAAGAGTAACCTAGAGCAAATAAACCCACACGCTCCTAAAGTCGAATGCGATCGTTTAACAGAAGAAGATTTGATTTTTGGTTGTGGAAAACCCTTTAAAATTTTCAAAGGTGTCGATCGGTATGTTGAAGAGTGTGATTATATCTAATTTAAGCATCTACTATCTAATTATAAATGTCTGAACTAGTATTAACCGCAGAGACTATTACTTTTGGTAAGTACAAAAATAAAACCATAAATGAAATTCTTAAAGATCGTTCTTATTGTGCTTGGCTTCTTAATCAAGATTGGTTTCAAAATAGTTACGAATACCTCTTCAACAGAGTAAAAGAATATAATCCAAAAATCTATTTTCTAAATCCTATTGAAGAAGAAGGAGAGTTTCTTGAAATCTATCCTTATTTTAATCTCACTTCTCTTGAAAATTTGAGCATAGAATTAACTGAAACTGAGCAAATCTGTTACACCTACTACTTGAGAATGATAGCCGAACTAAAACAAAAAATCCAAGAGCAACCTAAATCTTTTGACATCAAAGCCCCTGTTAATTGGTTAAAGAGATTTGAAAAAGAAACAGGATTGTCTCGGGAAGATTTCAAACTTTTTATAAACTCTTATGAACTTCCCAACATTCCATACATAGTAAAGGATATTAAGAAAGAGGGAGGAATAGATTATTTAGGAGCGGATAGTTTTAATATTGCAAAGAAAAAGTCTTTGGAACAGGAGGCGTGGTGGGAGGAAGTTTTAAAGAATGCGTACGGAGAAGATGTTGGAGCACAGTTTAAATACGAAAATTGTTTTTTTGATTTTCTAAATATTAGTACAAATACTATTTTTGAATGTAAATTAAACTTAGAAAATTTTGATGAAAAGCAATATCAAAAGTATATTACAATTTTAAATACGTATAACATAGTTTATCTTTTTGCCAGAGACTGTGTTGTAAATATGTCTCAACAAAAAGTATATACAATTGACCTTCCTAAATATTCTATACTTATACCAAGATTGGTTAGTTCAAATAAACTGGCTGAAATAATATTTCAGTATGAAATTATTGAAGTAAATAATATTGAAAAAGTAATTTAAAAATATTTATAAACTTTTCAAAGATAATATACCTTTGAAAATCTAACAAGAATTTATTATATAATGTCTCACAGCTAAAGCCATATCATAGTTTATCTCACCCTCTGATACGGATTCCATCATCTTTACTAACCTACTCCTGTGAATCAACTGCTCCTGTGTTAATTCTCCTAATCTATCCAACTGTACTATCTTTTGTTTTATTTCTGTATATTTAAAACAAAGAAACTGGAGAATTTTCGTACATCCGTAATCTTTGAAATATCTCAACCCTTCTATTGTTTCTATCTTACCTTTGATATCTTCATCTGTAATCTCAAGTCCAATCTTTGAAACTGTCTTTCTCCTTGAATCATCTATAAGATGTGTAGCATCTCCAATCGTATTATAAAGATGATTTCCCCACGCTCTCCCTATATCTACATCATCTACCAATTCGTCTGTTATACCATCCACCCAAAGTTGCTGATGGTAATGTGTTAGAGGCGGTTTGTTCTTTAGAATGCTAACGTAATTTAATGTATTATGTACTGTCGTACTCGTAGTAGATTTTGTTGCTGCCTTAGTTGCTACATTCTCAATTCTTTGCTCTAGTTCTCTTATCTTTGCCTCTTGCTTCTCAATTGTTTTATCCCTCTCTTCGAGAGTATTGTCTTTGAGATTAATTATTTCTTGTTGATTACGATTAATCTCACGAAGTTTCTCTATCTCGTACTGATATTTCATAAACTCCTCATTTGTTTCGTGAGATGTAATATGTCTATCATAAGATAGTTTAAGATTAAATTCTTTATTACAATATTTACATATATATTTCGCTTCATATTGAGCCCCTTGTATCTTCAAACAATATTTTGCTTTTGTTTGATGTGTTGTAAGAGTTCCTTTTGTAGAAAATGATTTTTGACAATATTGACATTCCATTTTTATTATTAATAATATTTCTTTAACCTTTTTTCATTTTATGAAATGAAATGAAAAAATAAGAAAAAAAATAAATTTTATTTTATACTGTAACAGTTTGATTTTTTGATTTTAGAGAATTCAAGAAAATAATTTTATAGTTGTGTGTGTTGAGAGATTTTTATATTTTAG
>Ga0129324_10002329_pt1 | contig 11752 bp, 12 predicted proteins | sample CPBDNA_7_FD_96879 | JGI IMG/M metagenome (GOLD analysis project Ga0129324, IMG submission 96879) | Freshwater to marine salinity gradient microbial communities from Chesapeake Bay, USA - CPBay_Spr_15_0.2_DNA | ecosystem: Environmental > Aquatic > Marine > Coastal | place: USA: Chesapeake Bay... | reverse complement strand
TCGTTTATTAGAAAATGCGCAATGTGACATCGTCTTTATTCCAAATATCGAAGAAATGTATGCAGACCACATCGTTTCAAATTCTTATGTTTTTGATGGAATAGAACATCAGATGGAAGGGAAATTTAGACCGGGTCATTTTGATGGTGTTGCTACAATTGTACAGGCCTTTTTTGAACTTATTAAGCCAAATCGGGCTTATTTTGGTGAAAAAGATTTTCAGCAGTTGCAAATTATAAAAAAACTTGTAGAGAAAAAGCAATTAGACCTATCGGTTATAGGTTGTCCTATCTTTAGAGAAGAAGACGGTCTGGCTATGAGCTCTAGAAATGTGCGATTGAACCCAGAACAAAGAGCAGCTGCGCCTTTTATATATGAGGTACTAAAAAAAGTAGTCTCTCTTGCAAAAACAAATACCATCGAGCAAATTTCTAAAACTGTTTTAGATGAATTTCAAGGCAATACCCATTTGAACCTAGAATATTTTACAATTGCAGAAGAAAGCAATTTGGAAACTCCAAAAATTATTGATTTATCTAAAAAAAACAGAGCCTTTATCGCTGTTTTCGCGGGAAATATTCGTTTAATCGATAACATTGCCCTCTCTTAAAAAATACAAGAATAAAATCTTTAAATAATTTAAAAAGTTTTATTTTTGCGGCATGTTAGTACAAGTTGTAAAATCTAAAATCCACCGAGTTAAAGTAACCGGCGCCGATTTAAATTATATCGGTAGTATTACCATTGATTTAGATTTGATGGAAGCTGCGAATATTATTGAGGGTGAGAAAGTTCAAATTGTTAACAATAACAATGGTGAACGTCTGGAAACCTATGTAATTCCTGGTAAAAGAGGAAGTGGAGAAATTACGCTTAATGGAGCTGCTGCTCGAAGAGTTGCTGTTGGTGATGTATTAATCTTAATTGCTTATGCTTTTATGGATTTTGAAGAAGCTAAAGTATTTAAACCTGCCCTTGTATTTCCGAACGAAGCAACCAATACGCTAAACTAGTTTGGCCTTTTCTATAAAAAAAATTCTAAAAAGTAGCATTCCTTTAGTTTTAGGGGTGTTTTTGGTATGGTATTCACTTTCCAAAGTTTCTATTACTGAATTACTCGTTTATTTCAAAGAAGCTAATTATTTATGGGTTGGTTTTGGCTTGATATTTGGAATTTTAAGCCATTTGTCTCGAGCCTATCGCTGGAAATTTATGTTAGAACCTCTTGGTTATAAACCTAGGTTCGCCAATAGTGCAATGGCTGTGTTAGTTGCTTATCTTGTGAATTATACTATTCCAAGAGCAGGAGAAGTCTCGAGAGCCGCTGTTATGACCAACTATGAAGGAATTCCTTTTGAAAAAGGATTTGGGACTATCGTGGCAGAGAGAATCGCTGATTTAATTATGATGTTGCTCATCGTTGCCATTACTCTTTTTGTTCAATTTGATTTTATTTACGACCTCTTACTCAAAAATTTTGATCCAAGTAGAATTATCTTTTTAGGGCTAATACTTATTATAATTGTGGCAATTTTTATCCGTTTTATTCGAAAAGCAAAAACGGGTTTACCTCTAAAAATAAAGAGCTTTGTTGTTGGGCTGATTGAAGGAGTTACGAGTATTTTTAAGATGAAGAAAAAATGGCCATTTATATTTCATACGCTTTTTATTTGGCTCATGTATGTTTTAATGTTCTGGGCAACAATTCCAGCAATTGATGGTTTAGAGGTGCCATTTGGAGGGGTTTTAATTGGCTTTATTGCTGGTGGAACCGCCATTGCAGCTACCAACGCAGGAGTGGGCTCTTATCCAGTTGCCGTGGCCTTGGCCTTTGCGCTCTTTAAAATTGATAATGAAATGGCCTATGCCTTTGGTTGGATTATGTGGTCAGCACAAACCGCTATGGTGATTCTATTTGGTGGTTTGTCATTCTTATTTCTTCCTATCTACAATAAGAATAAAAATTAAGTGCTTTTATTTGTTTCCTTTTTACCAAATTAAAAAGTCAAAAAAGATCCAATAACATCGTGTTTAAAACCTTGGAAACTTTGTAACTTTACATTTCTGAAACTATGTAAATGGCCAAAACAAAAACTACTTTTTTTTGTCAAAATTGCGGAACCCAGCATGCAAAATGGGTAGGGCAATGTGGCATTTGTAAAGAATGGAATACCATCGTAGAAGAGGTGCTTCAAAAAGAAGAAAAAAGAACTTGGAAACAAAGTTCTAGCCCTAAAAAAGTCGCAAAACCTCTAACTATTGCTCAAATTGAAAGCAACCCAGAGGAACGGATTCCTACTAAAAATAAAGAACTTGATACCGTTTTAGGAGGAGGGTTGGTCAAAGGTTCCGTAATTTTATTAGGAGGAGAACCTGGGATTGGAAAATCTACATTGGTTTTACAAATTGCCTTATCAATTTCACAAAAAGTATTATATGTTTCTGGGGAAGAAAGTCAATCTCAAATAAAAATGAGGGCAGAAAGGATTCAAAACCAAAACGCCAATTGTTTTATTTTAACAGCAACCAACACCCAGGAGATTTTTAAAAATATTGAAGAAATTCGTCCCGACTTTCTAGTAATTGATTCTATTCAAACATTACAAACCAATACTGTAGAAGCAACCCCTGGCAGTATTTCTCAAATTAGAGAAACAACAGCAGAGCTCATTCAGTTTGCAAAAGAAACGGCAACACCCGTTTTATTAATAGGTCATATCAACAAAGAAGGGCATATAGCAGGACCAAAAATATTGGAACATATGGTGGATGTGGTTTTGCAATTTGAAGGTGATCGAAATCATACCTACAGAATATTAAGAGCTCAAAAAAATAGGTTTGGATCTACCTCAGAACTCGGAATTTATGAAATGCTTTCAGAAGGTTTACGAGAGGTGTCTAATCCTTCTGAAATTTTAATTTCAAAAAAAGATGCAGATTTAAGCGGCTCAGCTATTGCCTCTACTTTAGAAGGAATTCGTCCCTTAATGATTGAAATTCAAGCCTTGGTGAGTACTGCTGTATACGGAACCCCTCAAAGATCCACGACCGGATATAATTTAAAAAGATTGCACATGATCCTGGCTGTTTTAGAAAAGCGAGCCGGCTTTAAATTAGGTGCAAAAGATGTGTTTTTAAACATTACAGGAGGAATTCAGGTAGACGACCCAGCAATTGACTTAGCCGTAGTTGCAGCCATCTTATCTTCTAATGAAGATATTGCCATTAATCCAAATGTTTGTTTCGCCGCCGAAGTTGGTTTGGCGGGAGAAATTAGACCTGTTTCAAAAATTGATCAGCGTATTTTGGAAGCAGAAAAATTGGGCTACAAAACTTTGGTTGCCTCAAAATACAATACCATCAGCTCTCAAAACCATAAAATTAAATTGATTTTAGTTGGTAAAATAGAAGAAGCTTTTGCTACTTTATTTGCATAAAAAAACCGAGTAAAAACTCGGTTTAAATCTTTATAAATTACGGAACTATTTTTTACCGTTCACCTCTTTAATATACTTTTCTAAAGCCATAGTCATTGATGGTGTTTCTGGAGTTGGTGCCATAATATTGCACTTTAATCCCGCATCAGTAACTGCTTTGATGGTTGTGTTTCCAAAAGCCGCAATTCTCGTATTGTTTTGTTTAAAGTCTGGAAAATTAATGAATAAGGAATCAATTCCTGATGGACTAAAAAAGACCAAAATATCATAAAATACATCTTCCAAATCAGACAAGTCACTTACTACTGTCTTGTATAAAATTGCTTGTTTCCAATCCACCCCTAAACTGTTTAATTCTTCTGGAATTAAGGGCTTTAATTTATCTGAAGAGGGCAATAAGAATTTTTCGTCTTTGTGCTTTTTGATAAGCTTCCCTAATTCTGGAAAAGTTCTATTTCCTACATAAATTTTTCGTTTTCTGTAAATCACATATTTTTGCAAATAGTAGGCAACAGCCTCAGATTGACAAAAGTACTTCATAGTGTCAGGCACCTTAAAACGCATTTCATCAGCAACTCTAAAGAAATTATCTACTGCATTTCTACTGGTGAGAACAATAGCTGTAAACTTACTTAAATCAATTTTTTGAGCTCTTACTTCTTTAACCTCAAGTCCTTCAACGTGAATAAAAGATCTAAAGTCAATTTTTACTTTTTGTTTTTCCGACAACTCAAAGTAAGGTGATGCATCCGTTTTTGGTTCAGGCTGCGAGACCAATATTGTTTTCACTTTCATACAAACTCCTTTAATTAAAACATTATTTTATAAATAATCAATAATGGTGCTATTTTAAGTAGGCAAAGGTACAAAATAAAATAAAACAACTCGCTTACTAGCAAGTTTTTGTTGTTAGTGAAAATTAATATCAGACTCATTAAAAACAAAAGAAATGCCATAATTAATAATGGTATTCCAGAATTAAAAGTATAAAAGCTCAACACGATAATTGGGAAAAGCCAAATTGAAAATGTAAACAAATAAATTCTTTTAGAAGTTAGAAAATAAGTCAACACATTTCTCAACGAAAAAATTCTAATAAATAAATATTCTAGAAAATAATTACTTAAAATATAAACAAGAAGTCCCGACAAAAAATATGTGAAAGTGGTAAAGTCTGCTTCAATCTCGGTCAGATAATATTTCGAAATAAGAACTAAAAACAAAGCCAGGACAATTCCAGAAAAAAGAAATAAGAATAGATTGGTTAGTGAAAAAAAATTTGTTTTCTCCTGTGATTTCTTTTCAATAAGACCTTTTATAAAAAAGGCTTTTGCATAATTCTCTATCAGTTGTGAGTTAATTTTCTTAACAAGGAAAAGTAAAACCAATCCAAATAATAGGGTCATCAATACCCAGCTATTCGATTCTACAACTCTATTTGTTATCTGCATTTTAAGACCCTCTGATAAAATATTAACACAAAATTAGTGATAAAATAGCGTATCTTTGTTATACTTATTTTAGTAAAAGCATGTCAGACGTTTTAGTAATCATTCCAACCTATAACGAAAAAGAAAACATTGAAGCCATTATTATAGCAGTTTTCCAACAACAAAAGGCTTTTCATGTTTTAGTTGTTGATGATAATTCTCCAGATGGAACTGCACAAATTGTAACTCATTTACAAAAAGAATTTGACAGTCAATTGTTTCTAGAAAATCGTCTAATAAAGAATGGTCTCGGAGCGGCCTATATTCATGGTTTTAAATGGGCTTTAAATAGAGATTATGAATACATCATAGAAATGGATGCCGATTTTTCTCATGATCCAAAAGACTTAATTCGATTATACAATGCTTGTAAAATTGATGGAGCAGACATGTCCATTGGGTCTCGATATTCAAATGGTGTCAATGTTGTTAATTGGCCTATGAAACGGGTACTCTTATCTTATTTTGCATCAAAATATGTGCGATTTATAACAAGAATGCCAATTTATGACACTACTGCGGGCTTTGTTTGCTACAAGAGAAAAGTATTAGAAACCATCCAACTAGACAAAATTAAATTTGTGGGTTATGCCTTTCAAATTGAGATGAAATTTAAGGCGTGGAAGCATCAATTTAAGATTAAAGAGGTTTCTGTAATCTTTACAGATAGAAACTTGGGAGAATCTAAAATGAGTGGTAATATTGTATACGAAGCTCTCTTTGGGGTTCTTAAGTTGCGCCTACGTGGATTGCCTAAAAACTAGAAATTTATGAGTTCTATATTAATTAAAAATGCAAAAATCGTCAATGAAAACAAGATTTTTTTTGGTGATTTACTTATTGAGGATAACTTGATTAAAGATATTTCAATTCAAATAGAAGCTCCAAAAGAAGCAAAAATAATTGATGCTCACGGCGCCTATTTATTGCCTGGGCTTATAGATGATCAAGTTCATTTTAGAGAACCAGGACTCACTCACAAGGCAACTATTGCTACTGAAAGCAAAGCTGCTGTAGCAGGAGGAATTACTTCCTTTATAGAAATGCCCAATACAGTACCTCAGGCAACGACCCAAGAACTGTTGGAGGATAAATTTAAAATTGCTGAAAAGACTTCCTATGCCAATTATTCATTTATGTTTGGCGGAACCAATAACAATTTGGATGAAATTTTAAAAACCAATCCTAAAAATGTAGCAGGTCTCAAATTATTTTTAGGCTCTTCTACAGGAAATATGTTGGTCGATAATGAAGAAGTTCTTGAACGTATTTTCTCATCGACAAAATTGCTCATTGCAGTGCATTGCGAAGACGAGGCTACCATTAAAAAAAATACAGAAAAATACAAGGCTGAGTTTGGCGAAGACATTCCAATGAAGTACCATCCGCTTATTCGAAGTGAAGAGGCTTGTTACCTATCTTCCTCTAAAGCGATTGAATTGGCAAAAAAAACAGGAGCAAGATTACATGTTTTTCACTTATCAACAGAAAAAGAAACCCACCTGTTTAGAAATGACATCCCTTTAGAAGAGAAGCAAATTACTGCAGAGGTTTGTATCCATCATTTGTGGTTTTCAGACAAAGATTACGAAAAAAAAGGAACCCATATTAAGTGGAATCCAGCTGTAAAAACCGTAAAAGATAGAGAAGGTTTGTGGACGGCTTTACTAGATGATCGAATTGACATCATCGCAACAGATCATGCTCCGCATACCTTAGAAGAAAAATCTGCTGTTTACACTAAGGCACCAAGTGGCGGCCCATTGGTGCAACACGCATTAAATGCCTTATTAGAAAAAGTGCATGATGGCACCATTAGTATAGAAAAAGTAGTGGAAAAGATGTGTCATAATCCAGCGAAAATCTTTAAAATTGAAAAAAGAGGTTTTATCAAAAAAGGCTATTTCGCAGATTTGGTTTTGGTCAATCCAGAGCACCCTTATTCGGTTTCGAAAAAAAATATTTTATACAAATGTGGTTGGTCTCCTTTTGAAGGCCACACCTTTACTTCGAGTGTCACACACACTTTTGTCAATGGGAATTTAATTTTTGATCATGGACTTTTTGATGAGTCTGCAAAAGGAGAGAGACTCTTATTTAATCGATAAAATGAAAAAACTAAGCTTGCTTTTTGGGGTTCTTCTTATGTCGTCTTGCACTAGTAATACCATATTCGAAAAACCGGAGGATTTAATTCCTAAAGATACCATGGCTTTTTTGCTAACAGACTTGTATATCGCATCTTCTGCCCAATTTGAAAAAAACTTACAATTAGCAAAAAATGTAAACTATATGCCTTTAATTTATAATAAATATGGCATCGATAGTACGCGATACAAAGCGAGTAATTTGTACTATGTTTCTATAGTCGATGAATACGATGAGTTGCTAAAATTGGTAAATGCCAACCTAAAAGAGCGGCAAAAAACCTTAGAGGAGGCTCAGAAAAAAAATAAAGATTCTATATCAAATAGCATTCTGCAGAATTTAAATCAAAAATAAGAGTTCTCTTAACTGAAATCTTTTTGATAATAACCACAAATCCTTTCAATATCTTTTTCTAAGTCTGTGAATTCAAAATCTTGACTTTCTATAATTTTCTCAGAAGAATAGGCTGTTTTGCTATGTAAGGAAGCAGCAGTATGCCTTGTTAATAGTTGTGAGGCTCCTGTCAGTTTGGACCAAAGATAGTTGAGTCTCCAAAAAATAGACGTTAGGGTTTTAGATACCTTTTTTGAAGGTGGGTTTACTTTTAAATATTTGGCAATACTATTGGCAATTTCACGATAGGATTTGTTTTCTGACACCAGAACAAAGCGCTCGTTGACTAGGGTACTCTCCATGAGTTGCGTAATTGCTTTTACCACATCAAAGACCCCTACAAACCCTGTTGTACCTTCTGTGTAAAATTGAAAACCATTAGCTGTTTTTTTAAAAAAAGCACCTGTGTTATCATACCAAAAACCCGGACCTAAAATCACTCCTGGATTGACAATAACCATCTCTACGCCCTCTTGACTCCCTCTCCAAACTTCCATTTCTGCACCGTGCTTGGTAATGGCATATCCACTATTGTTATCTTCTTTATTCCATTCGTTTTCTTCTGAATAAATGGTTTTATCTGGCATATTACCAAGGGTGGCAATAGAGCTTACAAAACAAAGTTTATTAATTTTTTCTGTAATACAACAATTTACAATATTGGCGGTTCCGTCAATATTTACCTGACGCATTGATCGATACTTCTTCGGATCGAAAGACACCAATGCAGCACAATGATATACCTGCGTGATTCCTTTAAAAGCCAATTCTAATGAGGGAAGGTTGGTAATGTCTGCTTCTACCCATTCTATAGTTTCTAGCAAGGCTTCTGGGGCATCTGTATAGTATGAAAAAACTTTCTTTACAATGGTCTTATAGGTCTCGGATCTATAAATAGCCCGAACCTTTGCTTTTTTAGTCGCTAATTCATACAAAAGATGAGATCCTACCAAACCTGTACCTCCGGTCACTAAAATCATATGTGTATCGCTTTTTATCAAATAAATTCCTAAGAGCTAAGGTAGTTTTTTTTAGAGGATAATGTATCTTTGCCATCTCATAAATGAACAAAGAATGACAAATTTTGTAGAAGAATTACGTTGGCGAGGATTGCTACACGATATCATGCCAGAAACTGAAGAGTATTTGCTAGCGCATCAAACCACAGGATATATTGGCTTTGATCCGACTGCAGATTCTTTGCATATTGGTAGTTTGGTGCAAATTATCATTCTGATGCATTTTCAACGTTGTGGACACAACGCAATTGCTTTGGTGGGTGGTGCAACAGGCATGGTTGGAGATCCTTCTGGAAAATCTGCTGAGCGTAATTTGTTAGATGAAGAAACCTTAGCTAAAAACATTGCAGGTGTAAAGGGGCAATTGGAGCGATTCTTAAATTTTGATAAAAACACCATAGAAAATCCAGCCGAATTAGTGAATAATTATGATTGGATGAAAAACATTTCACTCATAGAATTTGTTCGAGACACTGGAAAACACATCACTGTAAATTATATGATGGCCAAAGATTCTGTAAAGAAAAGGCTAAATGGAGAGTATGCAGAAGGAATGAGTTTTACAGAGTTTACTTATCAATTGTTTCAAGGCTACGATTTTTACCACCTGTACAAAGAGAAAAACTGTAAGCTACAAATGGGAGGCTCTGACCAATGGGGAAATATCACCACGGGTACAGAACTCATTAGAAGAAAAGCTCAAGGAAAGGCCTATGCCATTACTGTTCCTTTAGTAACAAAGGCTGATGGTACAAAATTTGGAAAAACAGAAGGAGGCAATGTTTGGTTAGACGCAGAAAGAACCTCTCCATATAAATTTTATCAATATTGGTTGAACTCTAGTGATGAAGATGCAGAAAAATATATCAAAATCTTTACCTTGTTAGACAAAGAAAGCATTGATCGCTTAATTGCCGAGCACAAAGAGCAGCCTCATTTGCGTTTACTGCAAAAGAAAATCGGAGAAGAAGTTACCATCATGACCCACGGTAAAGAAGCTTATGATAATGCCTTAAAAGCATCTTCTATTTTGTTCGGAAACTCTACAGCCGATGATTTAAGAAGCTTAAATGAGCAGACCTTCCTTGATGTTTTTGAGGGTGTTCCTTTGGCAGTACTCTCCAAAGAAGAAGTAGGTGATGAACTTGATATGATCGCTGCCTTAGCCGCAAAAACGAACTTCTTAGCCTCGAATGCTGATGCAAGAAGAGCACTAAAAGAAAATGCAATTTCGGTGAATAAAGAAAAAGTAGCTGAGGACTATCTCATTGGTTCAAAAGATCTAATTGCCAATAAATATGTGCTTATCCAAAGAGGTAAAAAATCGTATTTCTTATTAAAAATAGACTAGGTTTTTCTCCTAGGCCTTCCCTTTAAAAGAGCTAATTCATTTTAGCTCTTTTTTTTATCCAGCGCTTTCCAATTGGTATCAGCTTTCTTCTGCAGCTCAACAGCTCCTTCCTTGGTCCACATTTCTAAAGTATTTGTGCCCCAAGAATTGTAAAACAAATACAATTTACCATTTCGAATTTCAAAGGTCTTGGGATTGATCGTCACTTTTTCGCCATTTTTCCCTAAAGCATAGGCACAATAACCGCCATATTGAGGTAGATATTCTGTTGGTGATTTTTTAAATTTTTCTAAATTTTCTTTGCTCGAAAATTGAAACTTTACACCATCATAGGTAATCATGAAATTTTTGTTACCCTTTTCAGCCTTTTGATTAAAATACGAGACCACATCATATCCTTCGGCTACAAATCCTTTTTTAGTGTTATAATCGTTCTGGGCAAATAGACTTGTTGAAAGTCCAATACATAAAATAAGAAAGAATTGTTTCATCGTATAGGGTTTCTAGTGTAGTCGATGAAAGGTATTCTACATTACAACACCATTAAATTACAGCCCCGAATATCAGAATGATCAAAACGTCCAATTACCTCAAAAGAACCGTCCTCAAAGACCTTTCCTAAGTCTTGGGTCGCAATAAATGAACATGAATTATAGTTGGCTAAATCAATGACATTAATCCCTCCAGAAAGTCCATTGGACTGAATACTTAAGGCATCTTCTGTGTCTCGTATTAAAATCTTCATCCAAGGAGGGCAATTAAAAATTCCCTTTCCTTTAGAATACCCCTGACTCAATAACTCGGTCATTCCGTATTCTGAATGGATGGTATCTACTCCAAAACCTTCTTGTAAAACCTGATGCAATTCTTGCCGAATCATTTCTTTTCTTTGGCCCTTCATCCCTCCAGTTTCCATAACTATGGTATTCTTTAGTTGAAATTGTGTTTGCTCAATCAAATCAAGCAAGGCAAAAGAAACCCCAATCAGTAAAACCTTTTGTCCTGATTGGTCCAATTGTTCTAATTTCTGGGCGAGTTTATCCAAATTGTGCAGGTAAAAACCACTGTGTTGGTTTTGTGATTTCGAAATTAAATCATTGACCATATGCACCAACGAAGATCCTGTTCGTTCTAAATAGTTGGGCAATAAAGCTAGTACTGCATAGTCTTTAATATCCCCATAAAAATGATGAAAGCCCTTTAAATAGCTTTCTTCATATACGGAAACATCTGTTAACAAATGTTTACTAGTCAAACTTCCTGTAGTTCCTGAACTCGAAAAAACGATTTCTACCTCCTCTTTTGAAGAAAGCACCTCTCGAGATTTAAAAAACTCTATGGGCAAAAAGGGAATTTCTTCTACCTCTCGGACATCAGAAGGATGGATATAGAGCAAATCACAAAAAGATCGATAGACTTTATTGTTCTGAAATTGGTGTTTAAAAACAGCCAATGCCACTTCTTTAAATTCTACCTTATTGTCAATATTGAAAATTTCAGCTCTCATCTTTGGCAAAAATAGTGGATATAAAACTCTTTAAAGAATAATTGTTCAGAATGTTTAATTTTAAACATTAATTTGAATTTTGTTTAATTTTCTATCTGCTAAATTATTTGTATTTTTGATGTTTAGTTTTATTAATGAAATATATTACAAAATGAACAAATTTGGCATCAAAGAAGCCCTAAATCAATTAGGCTTAAAAGATATAAATAAAGGAACCTCAACAGGATCTCACAACTTCGGAAATGGAGAAGCGATTGCTTCCTATTCTCCTACGGATGGAGCATTAATCGGAAAAGTAACAACGACTACAAAAGAAGATTATGAAGTTGTCATGAAAACTGCGACGGAAGCTTTTCTAACTTTTAGAAATATGCCTTCGCCACAAAGAGGTGAAATTGTACGTCAAT
>Ga0129324_10002328_pt1 | contig 11756 bp, 8 predicted proteins | sample CPBDNA_7_FD_96879 | JGI IMG/M metagenome (GOLD analysis project Ga0129324, IMG submission 96879) | Freshwater to marine salinity gradient microbial communities from Chesapeake Bay, USA - CPBay_Spr_15_0.2_DNA | ecosystem: Environmental > Aquatic > Marine > Coastal | place: USA: Chesapeake Bay... | reverse complement strand
AGTTTTTTTCAATAATTCTAAAGCGGCTTCTTCTTTTTGAATAGAAAAATCAAGGGTTCTATACTCATCCTGCAGCGTATCAATATCTTTTTTATATTGAACATATTGTTTTTTCAATACACTTACTTTAAGTAAAGAAAGTTCAATACTTAGTTCTTTATATTCATTTTTGAGATCGAAATACTTTTTTGTTCGTTTGGCTTGTTTTTCCAGACTTTTTAAGTTTCCGTCAATTTCGTGTAAAAGATCTTCTACCCTATCCAAATCTTCCGAAGCTGACTTTAGTTTTGAAAGAGCCTCCCTTTTCCTGATTTTATATTTAGAAACACCAGCAGCCTGTTCAAACATTTTCCTTCTAGAATCTTCCTTATCATCCAGAATATCATCTACCATACCCAAAGCAATAATCGCGTATGAATTTGAACCTATCCCAGTGTCTAAAAAAAGATTAGTAATATCTTTTAGCCTACAATTTACCCCATTCAACTGATATTCACTTTCTCCACTTCTATACAACAAACGGGAGATGGCGACGGTATTATAAGCGGTGGGAAGTAAGTTTTTTGTATTTTCGAAAGTCAGCGTAACTTGAGCTATACCTGCTTGTTTTCTTTTATTTGTGCCATTAAAAATAACATCTTGCATTTGTTCTAAACGTAACTCTCTACTTTTCTGTTCACCTAAAACCCATCGAATGGCATCAACGATATTAGACTTTCCAGACCCATTAGGGCCTACGATACCAATAACTTCTTCATTAAAGTTAATAATAGTTTGATTGGCAAAGCTTTTGAAGCCTTTAATTTCTAAAGTTTTCAGTTTCATAGCCTGCAAAAATATAAAATCAATATCAAAGAAAGACGTATTTAGATAAAATTCTACTGGATCTGTTGAAAGCAAAATACTAAGGCCTCCATATCGGCGGCAGAATTATACAAGTGGGGTGAAATTCTAAAAGCATTTCCCCTTCTCGAAATAAAAACATTATTTTGTTGAAGTAGTGATTGAATGGGTTTATTCATCATGTAATCAGGCAAGTGTAAACCAAAAAGATGAGAGGCACGCCATTTTTCATTTTCTATAAATATTCCCATAGATTGTAATTCATCTAAGTAAGGAGCATTTAAACGATAGCAATAATTCTGAATCTCATTAGGATCCCAGGCAATTAATTGTTCGAGCGCTTTTGTTAGCATGGGAACAAGTTGAAAATTACTATGTTCACCAACAGAATAGCGGGAAGCTCCTGTCTGATAGTTTTCCTGATAATTGACTAAGGTGCTGAAATCTTCGCTGCCATATCTATTTATCCAATTTTCTTCCAATGGAATACCATGATCTAAAACAGGTGAAAAGTAGGCCATTCCAAGCGAATATGGACCTAACAACCATTTGTAACCTCCACAAACTAAGGCTTCAGGTTTAAGTTCATCTACATGAATAGGAAGTGCTCCCACCGATTGAGTTCCATCAATTACTAACCAGGCACCAAACTGATTAGTTTTTTTCCTGATTTCTAGCAAGTCAAATTTAGTACCATCAGCCCAGTGAATATTACCTAATGCAACAGCTGCGGTATTTTCATTAATGGCATCTAAAATTTTATTATTCCAATTTTCGCCTCTATTATCACCTGTTGGTGGGGAGACTATTTTTAAATGCGCGCCCTTTGCGTCGGCCTCTCTTTTCCATGGATAGACGTTACTGGGAAATTGTCCTTCTACTACAATAATTTCTTGTCCGGCCCTTAAGGGTAAATTTCTGGCAACGGTGCTCAATCCATAAGAGGCAGATGGAATAATTGCGATTCTATTTGCGTCCTTTACATTAACTAATCTTGCGAAAAGTGACTTTATTTTTTCTACAGGCTCAAAAAAATCCATAATTTGCATCTCCCAGGGAGAATTTTTCCTCTTTAGTGAGGAATGTCCAATGTCTTCCACCGCTTTTAATTGCGGTGACATATAGGCACAATTTAAATAGTGAATTGAATCAGGTATTGAAAATAAATTTCTTTGACAGTCTAACATATCTTTCTTATAAATATACAGTAATTTAATCTTTAAAATCAAGTACAGAATCCAGTAAATGGTCTAATTTCAGCCTTTCTAAAGATATTTTGTTTTCGTCCCATTGAAATTCAAGAGCAAAAATATCAACAATAAATTTTTTCTTCAAAATACATAATGGCCTGTTAAACCATAACATACCTGTTTGCCTTTGAATAAAATCAGTTGGAGAATAAATCATTTCGTAGTAAATTCCATATTTTATTTCCGCTTCAAGGAGCCATTCCATTTTATCAACCATGTTAAGATTAACATCTAATAACCCAGTAATAATATCTATTTTATCGCCATATCTTTTCATAAAAATGGAGGCTAATTCAGGTTCAAAGCCGAGCTGGCTAAATTGCTCCTTTAGGTTAACCAAATAATGAGAAAGTTCCGACTCAGATTTGAATGAATTACCATCAAGCAATGTATTTTTAGTAATTCCACTCTGTTTCAATCCAATTTTATTTTTAAAATGAGATTTAACTAATAAGTTTACTACCTTTTCAGCCATTTTTCTAAAGCCAGTTAATTTGCCCCCGGCGATAGAAATAAGTCCTGAAGGGGAAACAAAAATTTCATCTTTTCTTGATACCTCCGTAGATTTTTTTCCAGGTTCTTTTATTAAGGGTCTAACCCCCACCCATGAGGATATGACATCTGAGACGTCGATGGTAAGCTGGGGAAATACTGATTGTAATGTTTTTATTAAATAGTTGATTTCAGACTTGGATGAATATATATTGTTCTTATCCCCCTTATATTCTAAATCGGTCGTTCCAACATAAGTGGTATTACCTTTTGGAATAGCAAAAATCATTCTTTTTTTCTCAAAATCATCATAATAAAGTGCCTGTTGAAGAGGAAACTTAGTATGAGATATAACAATATGTGTGCCTTTACTTAAGAGTAATTGTTTATGTGGAGGAAATGCATCTAATGAAATAACATCTAACACCCAGGGTCCGCCGGCATTCACAACAAGCGATGTTTTTATTTCAAATATCTCACCTGAAATGGTATCTTCAAAACAAACAGCCCTTATAGAGCTGTTTTCATCTGTTTTAATTTGATTAACTTTTGCATAATTTAGACAAATTGCCCCTTTTTTCATTGCTGATTGAAGGAGTGTCCACGTCAATCTATGATCATCAGTTTGGTATTCAGCGTATAAAAAGGAGCCTAATAAATGTCTTGATGTTAACAAAGGCTCAAGGATTATGGATTTTTCTTTAGAGTGATATGTAAAGGAATCTATTTTACCTACCCCAGCAAGCGTGTCATACACTTTTAGCGCTATTGCAGCCATTATTCTGCTTAGCGAACCGTTTTTATAGATAGGTAGCAACATTTTATCAGGTCTTACCAGAAATCTGGCAATGTTATGAACAATGGCTCTTTCTCTGCCTACCTCAAAGACCTGTTTGAATTTCAATTGTTTTAAATACCTTAATCCACCATGTATTAATTTAGTACTTTTACTACTTGTACCAGAGGCGAAGTCATTTTGTTCCAATAATAACACGTTCAAACCTCTTAGTGTGGCGTCCCAGGCAATGCCGGCACCCGTAATACCCCCACCAATAACTACTAAATCAAATGGAATGGTGGGTATTTGATTTATATATTCTTTTCTTTTTTTAGTTGAAGAAATGGGCATATTTTAAAAAATAAAACTATAAAAGGATGCCGCAATAATGGATCCAATAATTGGGCCTAAAACTGGAATCCATGCATAAGACCAATCGGAGTGACCTTTCCCTGGTATAGGTAATAAAAAATGAGCTAATCTTGGACCAAAATCTCTGGCTGGATTAATGGCAAAGCCTGTGGTACCTCCAAATGAAAGGCCAATAGCAACGATCAATCCCCCAACGGCAAAGGGTTTTAACCCTTGAGTAAATTCATTAGCTCCAATATATAACAAACCTAAGATCAAGAAAAAAGTACCAATAATCTCACTAATAAGATTGGGGAGGGTCGCTTTGATGGCAGGCCCGGTGCAAAAAACACCTTTTATGCTATCAGGTGATTCTGTTACTTTCCAATGAGGCCAATAGTGAATAACAACAATACTAGCTCCAGTAGAACATCCTAAAACCTGGGCAAGTATATACATAGGCACGTCAGACCATGGGAAAGTGCCATTGATAGCCAAAGCAATAGTTACCGCAGGGTTAAGATGAGCACCGCTGATATCGCCTACTGCATAAATTCCTAAGGTCACTCCCAATCCCCACGCCAGACAAATAATCAGCCAATTGGAACCATTAGAAATAGTTGACTTTAGACTTGAACCAGCACATACTCCGGCACCAAAACTAATTAAAATGGCAGAACCAATAAATTCAGCTAAAAAAGGTGTCATAAAATTAAATTTTAAGAATAATATTCTAAAAATAATAAATTTTACCTACATAAAGATTAAAATTTATGTTTTTTGTAAAATGAAATTAATCCTTCTGTGGAACCGTCATGCTCAGATATTTTGTCATCAGCTGTTAATTCAGGAAGAATATTGTTAGCTAATTGTTTTCCAAGTTCAACCCCCCACTGGTCAAAACTAAAAATATTCCAAATAATGCCTTGAACAAAAATTTTGTGTTCGTAAAGAGCTATTAATTTACCGAGGTTGAATGGGGTTAATTCGTCCATTAATATGGTATTTGAGGGCTTATTTCCTTCAAACACCTTATAGGGTAATAATTTATTAATTTCGTCGATAGTTAATCCGGATTTTTTTAATTCCATTTCAGCTTGTTCAGATGATTTTCCATTCATTAAAGCTTCCGTTTGAGCGAAAAAATTACTCATTAATTTTTCGTGATGGTCACTTAAATGATGTTTGGGCTTTGCAGCAGCAATAAAATCGCAAGGAATAAAACCAGTACCCTGATGTAAAAGTTGATAAAAGGCATGTTGTCCATTGGTACCAGGTTCTCCCCATATTACCGGACCGGTAGCATAATTTACCCTTTTACCATTTCTATCTATTGATTTGCCATTACTTTCCATATTACCTTGTTGAAAATAGGCGGCAAATCTGTGCAGGTATTGATCGTAAGGTAAAATAGCTTCCGATTGGGCGCCCATAAAATTAACATACCATATTCCAATCAAAGCCAATATAACCGGCATATTATTTTCGGGTTTCTCCGTTCTAAAATGCTCATCCATCCAGTGGAACCCCTCGAGTAAAAAGTCAAAAACTTCATATCCAAGGTATAAACAAATGGATAAACCTATGGCACTGGTCAATGAATATCGGCCCCCTACCCAATCCCAAAAAATAAACATGTTTTCTGCATCAATACCAAAATCGGTAACCGCTTTTTCGTTTGTTGATAACGCAATAAAATGTTTTGCAACGTACTTGTTGTCTTTTGCCGATTTAAGAAACCAATCTCTGGCTGAGAAAGCGTTCGTCATGGTTTCCTGAGTAGTAAATGTTTTTGAAGCAATAAGAAATAATGTTTCCTCCGGATCAAGTTTTTTTAGTGTTTCAACCAAATGGCTGGCGTCAATATTTGAAACAAAATAAACGTCAATAGCCGGATTTGCATAAGACTTCAGCGCTTCACAAACCATCAATGGACCTAAATCAGAGCCACCGATACCTATGTTTACAATATTTTTGATTTTTTTACCCGTAAAGCCCTTCCAATTTCCGTTCCTAACCTCTGTGGAGAACTTTTTCATTTTTAACTTAACCTGATTAATATCTGCCATAATATTATGACCATTAATATTAAGTTCGCTAATTGCCGGGTTTCTTAGCGCAGTATGAAGAACCGCTCTATTTTCGGTTACATTAATTGTCGAACCATTATACATCGAATCAATTGCTTGCTGCAGGCCGCATTCTTTAGCTAGTTTTTGTAGATTATCCAGAATTTCAGTGGATATGATATTTTTAGAGTAATCTAACAGGAAGCCTTCTTTTTCAATGGAAAACTGCTCAAATCTTTTGGCATTTTCTTGAAATAATTTTGACATCTTTAATGATTTAGCTTGTTCAGCCAGATATTCTAAATTAGACCAGGATTTTGTAAGTGTAGGATTTTGATTGGGTAGCATAATTAGTTTATTAATAGCGGTTTAATGGCATCAATAGGTATTAAGAGTTCGGTTGAGCCTAATACATAAGGACCTATTTCATAAGCATTATATACAATATAAAGACCTTGCGACAATAAGGCAAAGTTTCTGGGTAGAGGCCACTCATTTGAATAAAATCCTTCGTCAGTTAAATTAACTGTATCAGAAAGATTTCTTTTCCTTCGAAATTCTTTTACTATTAAACTTTTAAGTGCCTTCTCATTTTTTAAAATATCTGAAATAATCACCTTTTTTCCCGTTTCAGGGTTAAAAGATAAAATGCAAATATCATTCAAGGGATGGGCACCTCCAGTATAAATGTCTGTATTCAATAATATGGACAGGCTGTTGTCATTATTCTCAAGAACATTATAAAACACATTGAAACTCCATCGTTGTGGAAAATCGACTTCCTGGCTAAAACTTTGATGTTGTGAAATAAAGGAATCTATTTTAGTTGGAATATCCTGAAGTGATTTTAAATCGGGAGGAAAATTCTCCATAACTAATGATAATTCCTTTAAAATAATTTGATTTATTAAATCTGCTTTTGGATGATCTGTAATGTAAGGAACCTTAATTTCAACTTCAGCACATGAGCCTAAAGAATCTGGACAAGGGTTTGATTTTGAACTAAATTTCTTTGTCGTAACAGGTATGGTTAGACTTTTATTTCCTTCATCACTAGGTTTATTCTGGCAGGCAAAAAGGATAAAACAAATGGGTAAGGATAGTAAATAGGAAGATGACATACAAATAAAAATTTTCAGCGCCGAAAAATAGGGAGAATCTTTATCAATGCCTACTTAATTTAAAGATATATAAAAACGGAATTAATATTAGGAATTAATAAACGACTATGTCTATATTTAACATTCATTTTTCAGCTAATTAAAAGACATTCTAAACTATGGAATTAATTAAAGATATCACTCAGTTTGAAGAAATTTACCATAAGAGTTGTCAACAACCTGAGTTATTTTGGGAGGAAATAGCCTCTGGTTTTACCTGGAAGAAACGTTGGGACAAAGTTTTATCCTGGAATTTCACAGATCCAAACGTCCAATGGTTTGTAGGTGGTAAAATGAATATCACAGAAAATTGTCTTGACAGGCATTTACCTGAAAAAGCCGATCAAATAGCCTTTTATTGGGAGCCCAACGCTCCTGATAAATCACCAAGATCATTCACCTATCTTTCTTTATATCAAGAGGTTAATAAGGTAGCCAATAGTTTAAAAGAATATGGTATAAAAAAAGGGGATAGGATTTGTTTTTATATGCCAATGGTGCCTGAACTGGCTATTTCAATTTTGGCCTGTGCAAGAATTGGAGCTGTTCACTCCGTTGTATTTGCTGGTTTTTCTGCACAATCTCTCGCAGATAGAATTGAAGATTCTCAATGTAAAATAGTTATTTGTTCCGATTTTAATGATCGGGGGGCAAAACATATTGCCGTAAAACAAGTCGTTGATGAAGCTTTGTCATTTCCTGGTTGTCAGTGTGTTCAAAATGTTCTCGTCTATAAAAATACAGGGGATGAGGTGAAATGGTTTCCTGATCGCGATATATGGTGGCATGATGTAGTGCCTTCTCAATCAGCTGTATGCGAGGCTGAGGCCATGGATTCTGAAGATTTATTATTTATTTTATATACCTCAGGATCAACAGGTAAACCTAAAGGGGTTGTGCATACTTGTGGTGGTTATATGGTTTACACCGCTTATTCCTTCAAGCAGGTATTTCAATTGAAAGACAATGATTTGTATTGGTGTACCGCTGACATCGGTTGGATAACTGGACATTCTTATATCGTTTATGGGCCGCTGCTTGTTGGTGCTACTTCGCTTATGTTTGAAGGTGTTCCAACTTATCCAGATGCCGGAAGATTCTGGGAGATTTGTGACAAATATAAAGTTACTCACTTTTATACGGCACCAACGGCTATCAGAGCGTTGATGGCTTACGGAAATTCTTTTGTTGAAAAATATGCATTAACAAGTCTAAAAGTTTTGGGAAGTGTAGGTGAACCAATTAACGAAGAAGCATGGCATTGGTATAACGAGAAAGTGGGAAGAAATAATTGTCCTATCGTAGATACCTGGTGGCAGACTGAAACAGGTGGAATTATGATCTCAACGTTAGCAGGAATTACTCCTTCTATTCCAAGTTATGCTACCAAACCATTACTGGGTATTCAGCCTGTTCTATTGTCAGCTGATGGAATCGAACTGGAAGGTAATGGTGTGGAAGGGTTATTGTGTATCAAGTTTCCCTGGCCTTCCATTCTTAGAACAACCTACGGAGATCATGAAAGGTGCAGACAAACCTATTTTTCTCTGTATCCAGGGTACTATTTTACCGGAGATGGTGCAAAAAGAGACAAAGACGGGAATTATCGGATTATTGGTAGAGTAGATGATGTTATTAATGTATCAGGTCACAGATTAGGTACGGCAGAAGTAGAAAATGCCATAAATCGTCATCCTCATGTAGTGGAATCAGCCGTGGTTGGTTTTCCTCATGACATTAAAGGTCAGGGAATTTATGCCTATGTAATTCCTGTCGATTTTAATATGGATGAAGCGGCCTTGAAAAAAGAAATTGCAGACGTTGTTGCCAAACAAATTGGAGCGATAGCAAAACCTGATAAAATTCAGTTGGTTTCCGGACTACCCAAAACCCGGTCGGGTAAAATAATGAGAAGAATTTTACGAAAGGTGGCCGGTGGTGAAACAGAAGGTTTCGGTGATGTAAGTACCCTACTAAATCCTGAAATTGTGGAGGAAATTAAAGACGGAGCCGTGTAATTTTGCTAAATTGTCTTTATTATGCTTGGAAATATTCCGTCGAGAAAAAAAATCAGATATCCTATTGGGGAAAGGTTATTAGCCTATTTGTCTTATTATAACAGGGTGAGCAAACTTCCTCTTCAATATAGCGATTTACTTCGATATGAAGCAACGATTCCAGTGACCGGACAAAATGATAAAGATACTGGATGGGAATCTGTTTTTTATCATGAATCAGCTCAAACCGAAATTTATAATAGCTTAAAATTGATTTATGCCTTGTTAAAAACGGGAGGTGATATTAGTGTGTTAGAACATTTAACTATTGCAAGAATTGATTTTTGTACTTTTGGAAATTCCAAGCCTTTTCGTATTCGAATTATTAATAGGCTGAATGATAATTATGACCATTTTTACGTCAAAATATCAGATGCCTCAAGAGTATATGGTTTAGAATTAGAATCGCTTCTTTCTCCAAATTATTTCTACTATTTAATTGACGATGAAACACTTATTGAAGAACATATTGCAGGGATACCCGGTGACGATTTTATTAATAGACGCTTAAATACTGATCCTTTTAATCAGATAAGAATTATTAAGGAATTTGTTAAATTTAACGAAAGGTGCTTTGCGAGGTTACTTGGTGATATGAGATCATACAATTATGTTGTAGATATTACCCCTGATATTGAAGGTAACCAATATAGAATGAGAGCCATAGATTTTGATCAACAAACATTTGAAGGTTCAAAAAGATTCTACCAACCTCAGTTTTTTAAAGAAAATAATCCTATAATAACTTTGGGTATTAATAATATTGGCCCTCAGTCGGTAAAACAATATCAACTGGAGGAGAGAAGTCTCATTTCGGAAAGAATTAGAACCGAGCAGGACAGAGTAAATAGTTTGTTCAGGATTTTTAGAATGGATCAAATTTCAACGATAGAGAAAACCAGTCAACTAGGTAATGAATTATTTCAATTACATGGCGATATTGCATTTAAACAAGCAGTAACTATGGGAGAAATAACCCAGTTGCATTTAGAAAAAATTCTGAATAAACCTGTAATTAACTGGCAATGATGTCCCATGATATTTTATCACAAACTGAATGGTTAAGATATAAACGTCATTTACAATTACCTGGATTTGACGAAAAAGCTCAAATGGCGCTAAAAAAATCTAACGTTTTAGTAGTTGGGGCCGGAGGGCTTGGTTGTCCTATTCTTTTATATCTTGGAGCAGCGGGGATTGGCAAATTAGGTATAGTAGATTTTGATATTATTAATATTGAAAATTTGCACAGACAGATTCTGTTTGATGAATCTGATGTTGGCAGACTAAAAGCTATCGTGGCAGGTGAAAAAATTAAAAAACTCCATCCTTTTGTCAATGTGGAAGTTTTTAATACGGCCATTGATTATGAAAATGTGAAATCAATTCTTTTTGATTATGATGTGATTGTTGATGGTTCCGACAATTTTGCAACGAGATATTTATTAAATGACGCTTGTGTTATCATGGATAAACCTTATATCTATGGTGCTGTTTTTCAGTATGAAGGTCAGGTTTCAAGCTTCAATGTACTTTTGGACAACAAGAGGAGCTGTAATTACAGGAATATATATCCTGAACCACCGGAAGCAGGCGTTATACCCTCATGTGCAGAAGGCGGAGTGTTGGGTGTACTGCCAGGAATCATCGGTTGTGTTCAAGCATTAGAAGTAATAAAGCTAATCACAGGTTTGGGTGAACTTATTGTAAATTCAACCTGGATTTTTGATGCATTGTCTATGGACCGTCATAAATTTTATATAGCTCAACCTGTACCGCTAGAAATCAACGAAATTATTCCCATCCAAAACTATTGCATTCCCACTTTGATAAACGAAATTGAATATTCTGAAAATTGGGAAGAGAACTTCAAAAAATTTCAATTAATTGACGTACGAACCGAGGAAGAGAGAAATATAATGCACATTGGAGGGATTCATATCCCATTACCCAAAATAAAAGAAGAATATCACAAAATAAACTACAACCAAAAGGAAATACTTTTTTATTGTCAGTCAGGAAAGAGAAGCAAACAAGCGGCTCAAATTTTTCAACAACTTACAGATGGCAACAAAAAAGCATACTCCCTGAAAGGCGGCTTAGAAGCAATAAAAAAATAAAGATTTAACTTTTATCAAAAAGGACTAATAAGTCCCTCATAGTTTCCTTCAGATTTTTTCTATCTACAATAAAATCCAGAAAACCTTTTTCCAGTAGAAATTCTGCAGTTTGAAATCCTTCAGGTAGTTCGCGTTTTATGGTTTCTTTAATAACTCTTGGTCCGGCAAATCCTATTAAACATTCAGGTTCTGCCATATTAATATCACCAAGCATAGCAAATGATGCAGTAACACCACCTGTAGTAGGGTCCGTCATCAAACTAAAAAAGGGATAGCCTGCACGGGCAAGCAGGGTAAGTTTTGCTGAAGTTTTAGCCATCTGCATTAAAGAATATGCTGATTCCATCATTCGCGCACCTCCAGATTTACTAATAATCAATAAAGGACATTGCGAAGCAATAGCGGAATCAATAGCCCGAGAAATACGTTCGCCAACTACTGAACCCATAGAACCTCCAATAAAACTGAAATCCATACAGGCAATAACCAATTTATTATCGTCAATATTTCCAAGAGCAACAGTAATAGCATCAGAAACACTATTTTTCTTGTAGGCTTCTTCTAACCTTTGCGGATAAGATTTTACATCTTCGAAGGAAAGAGCATCTTTTGATTTTAATTCTTCATGTAAAAGTT
>Ga0129324_10002325_pt1 | contig 11766 bp, 12 predicted proteins | sample CPBDNA_7_FD_96879 | JGI IMG/M metagenome (GOLD analysis project Ga0129324, IMG submission 96879) | Freshwater to marine salinity gradient microbial communities from Chesapeake Bay, USA - CPBay_Spr_15_0.2_DNA | ecosystem: Environmental > Aquatic > Marine > Coastal | place: USA: Chesapeake Bay... | reverse complement strand
ACCCTGCCACAAAATGACGAATCAGTTCTATTTGAATACTTGCAGGTAACCTGCTTTTGCGTCTGCTGCTAACCATCTGACACTCATAAAGAAAATTCCTTATCTATGTCAGCCCCTAAAAAATTTACGCGTTTCCGCTGCCGAATTTGAAAAACGTTTTTGCTTTCTGTCCTCTACGTTCTTTCTTTCACCAAATTAGGGTGCAACGCTTCGTGTTGTGAAGTCAAAGGGCTTGTTAATATGCGTCTGAGCTTACGCGCTGCTTGTAATCGATTCGGACGCGCAAAAAATATCGCATAGCTACTTCACACCAGATTTAATATTCGAAACTGCCGTCGGCAGCCATGCCTTAACTTGCACAGGACGACCATCTTGTGTGCGATAAACTTTTTGTTTTGAGACTTGTGTCGCCGCCGGCCCTTCTCTGCTCTCGATGAACGAACGACTGATCTCGCGCAGTGGGATCTCCGCGCGCGGCCCGCGTTCAAGTGCATTTTTATAAGCAGATGTTTCTTTGGTGATCGCATTCAGCCGATCAATCGGCATGTGGCCGAAGCGACGCCAAAGCTGCGATAAAAATTCTTCGACTTCGTGCGGCAGAAATAATTCCGCTTCGATATCAGGGCGCCCCCGCGAAAAAGCCATAAATATATTTGGCTCAATCGGACCCGCCGCATCGGCGACAAATACCGCCGGCATAAGCTTGCGTCCTTTATGAACGATCGCATAGTAGCCCTGTGCGATGTAGAGCAATCACTGCAGTTTTTGCTGTTGCAAATACTCGTTCTCGTTCAGCGCGGTGTCGGCAAACCAGAACGCAACATCAAAGGCGTTGTTCACATCGCTCGGCATGAGCTTCGGGACCTCTTCATGGCGCACAACCTCATCATCATACATAGGCGATAATGGTAAAGCGATCCTTTACGACGCTTTTTAAATAAAGCGTCGTCCGACCTATTGCGTGGGCGCAAAACATCTGTAACGCTCTTGATGCTCTTCGAGTGATTCATAATGAAAAGAAAAATCATTGCAGATAAAATATTTTAAGGTCGATGTTGCCGCATCGTGCGTCGGCGCGCTCGCGACATTACCGCAAGTGGTTGCATATGGATTGATCGCCTTTTTTCCGCTTGGCCCGGAATGGACCGCTTTTGGGATTTTGGCGAGTGTCGGCTCGGCGATCGCATTCGGAATCTTCACAGGCTTCTTTTCATCCAACGCCTTCCTGGTCTCAGGACCGAGCGCGCTTACGGCACTTGTGCTTGCAACGGGGCTCGAAGTTGCCATTTCGCGTGGATACGCACCCGAGCAGGCACTTCAATTAGCATTTGTTGGCATTGTCATAGCTGGACTGTTTCAGGTGGTCGCTGGTTTAACCCGACTTGGGCATGCGGTTTCATATATCCCGGTGCCTGTGTTGGCCGGCTTCGTCAACGCCACGGCGATACTGGTTCTGCTCGGCTCTTTGCCGATGATGCTCGGCATTCCAGAAAGTTCCATCACAGATATGGTCTTACACGGCGGGCTCAGTGATGCGAGTGCGTGGGCCATATGCATCAGCGGCCTAACGATGGCATGTAACTTCATCTTTGAGGGGCGTGTGCGTTTTTTGCCGGCGGCGCTCATCGGAATGGCTGCTGGTACAATCGTGTATCACTTGGGGATCATCGGCGGTGACTTGCCGATAGGGCCAGAGATTGGCCGCATTGATCTTGTGGCATTGATAAAAATGCCTGAGTTGTTTCGCAACGAGTTGTCGATGCAAATGTTGCTCCGCGAAGCCGACATTCCGCTTTTTACAGGGGTCTCCATTGGGCTGCTTGCTTCATTCAGCACGGTTCTGACGGGAGCGGCTCTCGATATGACTACCAACAATGAAGGCAATGTGAATAAAGATTTGTGGGTACATGGTATCGCGAACGTAGCAATGGGCGTGTTTGGTTTTTTGCCGGCGTCAGGTGCACTCAGTCGTTCGATGGCGATCATTAATTCAGGGGCAAAAACACGAGCCGCCAATGTTGCGGCCAGCGTCGTATTCTGTCTGTTGCTGGGGCTGTTGGCACCGGTGGTGGCGACGCTGCCATTATGGGCGACGTCAGGTATGTTGGCGGCGACCGCAATTCAAGCGATCGACAAGCCGACCATCGGAAAACTCCGCGGCGTTATCACCCGTTCCTTGCCGTATCCACGCGTCGTGATTGGCGATATCATGGTGACGCTTGCCGTCGTGATTACGGCGATGGCGCTGAACCTGATCGCTGCGGTCGGCGTCGGCATCATCTTAGCCGTGATTCTATTTGTACTGGGCATGGGAAGAGATCCGGTGCGTCGAACCTATACGGCCGAAAAAAATCCATTCAAAAGTTCAACGACCGCAGTCTGAAATGCAAATATTGGAACGTGAAGGCCAACGCATCGGCATCATTGAAGTGCAAGGCGCTCTGTTTTTCGGTGCGTGTGCCAAACTGCAATCTCAAGCCCGCGCGTTGGGCGCGAAAGGTGCGGAGCTGATTGTACTCGATTTTCGGCACATGACATCCATAGACAGCACCGGATGCGCGTTACTGCGCACTATCGCCGTCAACTGTGCCGAAGCAGGCGGCCGCTTGATGATCAGTTGTGTGGAACGAGAGCGTCGGATTGATCCTTCAACGCGCCGTCGTCATAACGGCGGCGCTTCAGCGGTCGCGCATATATCACGCGCTCAGCTTCGCTGGATATGGTTGAACCTTGAAGCCAATAATGTCATTGCGCGCATCGGTGACGATGGCATTTTTGATGACACCGACACAGCCCTGGCGGCGTGCGAGGAAATCCTTCTTAAACGACTTGGGCATGCACGCCATCGTGAAAGCCGAGGCATCATCGCGTCCAGCGATTTGTTCCAAGGGCTGTCGCGTGCGCAGATCATGGTCCTGGGCCGATATACGCAACGTCATCGGTTCAATGTGTATGATGTCGTTTTTGAACAGGGCGACGCTGGTGACCGTGCATATTTTTTGGTGACAGGACGTATGGATGTGTTGATCGATATCCCTGGCTCAGTCCGTAAACGTCGGGTCAGTGCGCTGACCGAGGGGGCGCTATTTGCGGAGATGGGACTCATAGACAGCGGCACGCGTTCGGCGACCGTGCGCACCGTTCGTTCCGCCGCGTGCTTCTCAATCAACGCCGATAGCTATTCCCAACTTCAAAAAGAGATACCAGACGTGGCGTTAATCTTGATGCATAACGTCGCGCGACAATTCGCGCATCGCTTACGTCACGCGAATAACATGATCTCTGAACTGGAGCGCTAAGGTCGCAATCGAACGGTGCTTAGGCGCGAAGATTAACGGTCTGCTTTGCGACATCTTCAGCGGTTCGAATCACTTCGGCGTTCGCACGGTAGGTTGCCTCGGCTTCAATCAGACGAACGATCTCGTTGGTCAAATCGGGCGGATTGTCGCTGCCTTGCAGTTGGGCAAAAACGGCGGTTGCTGGATCGACCGGATCTGCGTTGACCAGTGTTGATTGGCTGACACGTGTCGCTTGATAGCCTTTGGTGTTGATATTGGCGATGTTGCCGGCAGCGCTTTCGGCACGAAGTGATGCGGCCCTGAGGCCGGACGTCGCTGTCGTTAAAACTGAACTGATCGCCATGATTTTATCTCCTTACCGACCAATACCCTAGCAAATGGAGCGATGTGTCGAAGTGATGTAAATCACCCGAGCCGAAATATGATGAGGTACAAAAAAAAGCCGCTCGTTGAGCGGCATCATCGCGAACGGTATTGTTTGCTTACAAGCTGAAGCTCATCGACGTGCCACGCACCGGCTGCTGGCCGGATACCACCAGCGCGTTGGTTTCATAGGTCGAAATAATCTTTGATCTGGGGGCATCAATGCGACGGGACGTTTCGTCGCGGTTCTGGCGCCCACGGCCGGCATCGTCATCGACTTGAAAAATGCGTGCGAAGTCTTGGCTATCAGCGGTGAACAGCCGATTGACGCCAGGCTCTGGATAGCGCTGTTGTTCGCGACCGCGCTGGTCACCGAGTTGCTGGCGAAGTTGATCCTCTTGGAACCCGGAGGCAGCCGAGTCGAACGAGATGTTCGCGCTGATTTCTGGCGCGTCAACCTGTGCTGTCGATACCGAGGCGATGCGCGCAGCCGGACTAACCGAGCGTGATGCGGTCGTTGGTGCTGCTGGTGCGATAGCCGTTGATTTCGGAACACTGGCCATAATTTACGCGATCTAGCTTCCAAGTTAACGTACGATTCCCATGCAGCCTTTACTACGCGTCCCCGCAGAAAACGGACACACATAGCAAAACCTAATGATGGTTAATGGAAGTGTAGGGCTCTGGCCGTCAAAGGTCAAGAAAAACGGCTTGATCCCGCCAGTTCTGAGTAGGCAGGTTCAAGCCACGTGGTAAAAAACGATCGCGTCGGTAAATGCGATGCGAATACTACCTGCGAAATTTTATTTCAAGATTAGGCGTTATACGCGGTGCTGGGTGTAAACGCTTCTGCATGGTCCAAGGCATGCGTATTCATCGTAGGTGCGACAATTGCATTTGGCATCGCAGAGGGCATACTTTGCGCGGTGCGCAGAATTTTAATTTCGCGCCGGGCAAGCTCAAGGTCATGGGACAAATCACGTATCTGAGCTTCTGCGCGGTTAAGTGCGTGATTATGAGAGGTTGAATGTGGTGTTTTTGCGTCGCCAACTGAGCGTCGTGCCAGCTCACTGGTAAACCAAAGCGCGACCATGGAAAGCACAAACGCGATCGTTGCTAAAAGGATTGCCATCAGCCATCTCCTAAAATCCATTCTGGACTGATGCGTACTTTATATAGGGATTCGTAAACGAGGGATTAAAGGACAAATCGAAGCCGTGTCCCCTACGCCATTGTTGCCTATGCGGCGGGAATGAAGATGTCGACGCGGGTACCACTTTCCTGACCGCTGGTAATGCTGATTTTACCGCCATGAAGCTCGACCAGACTTTTGCTGATCGATAATCCCAGGCCGAGGCCATCGTGCGTACGGCGCATAACATTCTTTGCTTGTTGGAAAGGTTCGAAAATACGCACCAACTCATCGGCAGAAATAGATGGTCCGTTGTTCTTGATGCTGATTAAGACCATGTTGTTCGCCGCTTTCGACACGTTGATGTCAATTTCACCGTTATCCGGTGCAAATTTTACTGCGTTGGTCAAAATATTAATGATGACTTGGCAAATACGAACTGGGTCAGCGTAACACTGCGGCGTTGGCGGCGAAAAATTGCTGGTGACACGTATTCCCTTGTCGCTAATTTTTTGATCCAGAAACGACAGGCAATCCGCGATTAAATCTGCACTCGATAAGACTTCGGGTTCAAGTGTGGTGTTGCCGGCCTCGATCCTGGCCAAATCCAATAGGTCATTGATGATCGACAGCAAAAACGTACCGGATTTATGGATATCCTCGCTGTAGGTGCGGTAGTTATCCACCTGGTGTTTGCCCAGCACCTCATTTCGCATTACCTCGGAAAAGCCGATGATGGCATTTAGGGGCGTACGTAATTCGTGAGACATGTGCGCAAGAAAATCAGATTTGGCGCGGTTGGCGCAGGCGGCCTCGTCGATGGCATCGCGCAGTTTGAGGGTGAGTCTCTCAAGTTCTGCGTTGCGCTCACCTGTTCGGCGTAATTGGTGCAAAATGATTGCACCAAACGCCGTGCCGACAAAAATAAGGCCGATGATCAGCACCGCGATCCGGTTCGAGCGAGCGACGGCCGCCTTGCGCTTTGCAGACTGATACTCTGCAGCAAGCTGCTGCGTTCTGGAAGCGATCCGCGATATGTCCTGCTGCAACGGGCGCAACTGACGGTATACGGTGCTAATTATACTTGGCGAGCCGTTCGTTGCAGCGTCGATTAAAGGCGCTGTCTGTTCCAGTTTCTTAAACGTTTTATCAATGAGGTTGTTGGTTTCTTGATCGAGAAATTCATTGTACGGCGGTCGCTGTGGCATGAATTTCAATCGGCTGAACAGTACGTCAAATTTGGTCGCGGCTTCTTTGGCGTCTTCGCTGCGTCCACTGATTTGATATGCCAGCATTTTGCTCATCATATTCTCGTAGTGCAGCATCGCCTGCACCCCGGCAATGCCCTCGGTGTCATAGGTCTGCACACGAAGCGCACGCTGGGTATCCGTGACCTGATAGACAACGGCCGCGACCAATAGGACGAACAACAGCGTTAATATGATGACGAGAAGAAACAGGCGATTGCGAAAAAATTTAAACATCGGCTGGCATATAAACCTTCATTGAATGTCTGAGTATAATTATGGCTCGACGACAATGTCGGTTAATTGCCAAATTGCACGTGAACTATACATTTCCGTATTCAGCTCTGGAAATTTGCTGATCGGATAAATCATCCAGATCGGCCCTTTATCGCGGGGCGTCATGTATTTACCGTTCCAGATCAACGCCAACACAACGTCAAATTGGGCCGCGTCGCCAATTGGAATGTCGACGCTGTACCCATCAAGCGCGGTCGCACAGAGAATTGTGCCGTGTGCGCCGATCCGCGTCAGCAGGTCTTTCAGCAGCACCCCTTTGAAGGTGTGCATACCTTCGACAAATGGGCTCTGTGTTTTGATCTGCACCATTTCCATGGATTCCAGCAATTGATGATCAAATTCGGCGACGAGGTTACCGTCGCGGATGGCGTTGCTGGTTTTGATGGCGCCACGGATGCTCAAAATGACATCGCCTTGCGGCTTGGCGAGCACCCCGTCTGCGTTTGCCGACATTGCAGTAAAGACCAAAAGAAATATCGAGAAGCCAAGCGCGCGCACGTGTCGTGCGATCGCGATGATGCAGCGCCGCCCCCTATCCATCAGGCAGCAAGGCCTTCGGCGAAGGCGCATTTGCCAAGTGTCGGCGATACGTCGATACGTTGTGTGACAACTGTACTTTCGCCGGTTTCGGCGCGCATCGCGATGCACGTTAGGGTCAGTGTAAACGGTGCGGCGCCAGCCCGCGCGTAAAAGCCGATACCGTGCCCAGTTTTGACTTCTGTCGTCCAAACACCGCCACCGTGATTGGTGCCGTTCGTGATCAAGACGCCCGGGGGCACATCGCCCATGGTCAGGGATAAAGCGCCGTAACCGTTAGGATCGAATACAGCGCTGGGCAATTTGAACAATAGAGCCGGCTGTGTGTTCACCGTGGGTTTCAGCTTGGAGACCGTGTTGCCGACCAGTTTCGTTATAATCTTGTGGGTATTCGCGTCAGGTGCGGCATCTTCTATTTGAATGACAGCGGTTCCCCTGCCCTGCATGGGGGGCAGATATGCGACATGCGGACGGTCTTCGGGCCGCAAAGCCCAAACGCCTTTGCCGAGGTTCGTGCCCGTCGTCAACAATGCGCCGGCCGCTAAACCGGAAACGTGGTAAGTCGTCGCATCGTCGTCCGACAGCGACAGATTCAACGGTTCTGGCGCCCGGATGTTGTCGCGTCCGCCCGGCACGGATAGGCGTGCTATGGCCGGCACAGGTGGTTGCAGTTCGACCTCAGCCCCGGTCGGGCCAAGTACGCGCATCTCGTGCCACTTGCCCACATCCAAACCAAGCCGTCCGTATATACTTCTATTGTTGTCATCGGCGCTGGCGTGGATGAAATCGCGGAGACGCGCCAATTCGGCCAGCACGGCAGGTTTACCAATATCTTCTTGAGATATGTTGATGATCAGCGCATTGGGCTCGACCGGTTCGTCAAATTGGGCTGTCGGCAACAACGTCGACTTTCGCGATCCTTCTTTTGAACTGTCGTCTGTCGAAACAAGACTTGGCGTTGAACGCCGCGCTGTTTGCACGTCGACCACTAAGTCACCAATCCATGACCCCGGTGTTTCGCCTGGGCGCCGTGTCACGGCAGCGTCGTCGGGTCCTGTGCGGACGCCGTCGATCACCAGCCATTGTAGGGCAGGCCCACCACGCCCCTTCCCGCTTAACGCGCTGTGACGCAGCAATACTTCATACGGCAGCCGGTCGCCTAAAGTGACATCAATGATGATGCTTTCGGCGCCTAAGCCTGACCATGTCAGCACCCGGTCATAGACTGACTTTGCGTCTGCAAAAACTGTTAAACGGCAAGGTCCGCCATCGGACGGGGGGGCAATGTCGACGCTGAGCATCGCACCCGTTGCCCGCAAAGAAGTGTCATCGTTGGCGACATGAATTTCCGCCGACTGCGGCGGCGCGCCAGCGCTTTCCATGGTGACGCGCAAATCGAAATCCGGCGTATTTAAGGGCATCACAACGCTGAGCGTTGTCAGCATGTCTGCGGGAACCTGCCATGTGCCATCGGCGGCTTCGGTGCCGGCGGTCAGGAATGCACCATCGGGTAAGCCATCGAATGACACCTTCAGCTTAGCAAGTGCAGCGGGATCATCTGTGCCGACCGAAACATCCAGATCAATTATGCTCAATTCCGGGCCGACCGCCGCAAATGCCTTCCGTATGTTGATATCAGCGGTCTCAGGAATGTCTGTCGCATCCGATGTGCCAACATCATCGGTGTGCGTGTCGATATTGAGGTTGAACATTTCGGTCCATGTGTCGTCGCGGTCATCCGATGATGCAAAAGTCGCTTTGAGCACAACGCTGAACGGCACAGCTTGTGATGTCGGCACCATTGCGGCCAAATCGGCAAGTGCATCGCTTGGGATATGCCAAACACCCGTGGCATCGACGCTGCCGGCCGTTAGCTGCACGTCTTGCGGCAGGTCGCGAATTTCGACAGACACCAAGACGGCATCATCGTTATCATTAGATGTAAATGGGATGGATACCGCAAAGCGCTGTGGCGCCTGCGCGATGTCCTGAAAGCTATCCGGCAATGTGACCGGACCATTTATGTTGGTTGAATGAAGCGAACCGGGTGTCCCGATAATACCTGCGAGCCACGCGGTGACGCCTGGGCCAGCGTTGGGTTTGGGGGGGGCGTCGTCGCTTGAATTCACGCTCTTATCCTCATTTCGACTGCCGCGCAGATTAGAATACCGCGAGACGAGAAACTTGGACAACCACAGAAGTTAAGCGACTTCGGTGGCGAGGCTGGCTAGAATATCGTTGAGCACATTTTCGACGTCGCTATTTGGCACGCGGCATGTCCCTGCTGCTGCGTGCCCGCCCCCGCCGTGCGCAAGCATCAACTTGCCGACATTGACTTTCGAGGTGCGTAAGAAAATCGATTTTCCACACGAAATTTCGGTAACCCCGTCTGTTTTCGATGGCCGCAGTGTCAGCGACAAGTCACAGTCCGAAAACAGCGCATAAATTAAAAACCGATCCACTGCATAAATGTGTTCAACATCGCAAAGATCGCAGACGACGGTGCGTCCAACGGTGTGGCTGCATTCGACGATCTGACGCTCGGCAAATTCTTTATGGTAATTGTAAGCGTACACGCGCTCTTGGATGTCCGGTAGCGCCAAAATCTCGTTCACCGGGTTATGCCGGCAATAGGTCATCAGATCGCGCGTCATTTGATCGTTGGAAATCGCGAAGTCTTGCAGGTTGCCGAGGCCGGTGCGGCCATCCAGGACGAAGTTCAACAGTGTCCAGCCCTCAGGGGCTAAAACTTCGGTTTCATTGAACTGCGCGGAATCGGCTTTGTCGACGGCATGCATCAGGGCTGGATCGATATTTGGAAAGCCGTGCTCGCCACCGTAATATTCATATACGACCCGCGCGGCTGACGGCGCATTTGGATCAATGATAAAGTTATCGTGTTGGCCCACGCGTTCAAGCTCGCTCCAATGGTGGTCGAAACAGAGGTGCACGTCGGGCACATATGGAAGGTTGGTCGTGATGTTGTTGGCATCGACGGCGACGCGGCCATGTTGCATGTCGGCTGGTTCGGCGAAATCGACTTTGTTAATAATGCCGAGCTCCATAAAAAGCGCGCCGCAGACCACGCCATCGAAATCGGCGCGGGTTATCAGATTGAATTTTTGTTCGGCCATTGGTGCACTCCTACAAGGGGTAGAGGATACGCAGCTTCGAATAGCGGCACAACACGAAGCTGCGTAATGGGACCAACGCTTGACCCAAAACATTCCGTACTTTCGCGGTCACGGTGGCTTCGCTAAAGTGCGCGTGCGCTATCGGGCGGGTGTCATTCATTGCCGTCGTTCAACCAAAAATCAGGTAAGATCGTATTATGAGCGAGAACGAAGACCAACATACCCTTTCCATCCAGCTTGCCAACCAGGTCATTAATATGGCCAACAATCGTCTGCAAGAAGGGCTCGAGCCCGGCGATATCGCCATGGGTTTGCGCCATGCTGCGGCCAATTTTACGGCCTTTGCGATGGCGCATGTGGAAAAACCCGAAGATGTTGACCCGACTGTGTTCGCAGAAGAATTCCTGCAGACCTATGCATATTATTTCGATAAACACATGGCTGGCCGCAAACCCGTCAGCGGCCTGGATGCGCTGATCAAGCAGGTCAAAGACGAAAACTAAAGGTTGATCTCGTGCCTGATTTCTTCGGAATTTGGGCGTCAGGAAGGCTTATAATGAAATTAATCTGCCGCATCCGGCATATCATTGGTTTTTTCGTGATTTCCCGCTTGATTTCCCCGACCTGAATGGCTACCAACATCGCCGACCGCGTCCCCTTCGTCTAGCGGTCTAGGACGCTGCCCTTTCACGGCGGAAACACGGGTTCGAGTCCCGTAGGGGACGCCAATCACTTTAAGTGATTGATTTCATTACATAAAGCTTCATGTGGTAGACAGCAGCGTGGTACTCAGTGTACCACAGCTGGGATGCCCAATGACATGAGCGACACTAAATATCTAGTACAGCCCCGAGGGATCGGGACGGCATGGCTTTTTCGGATGAGAACGCCAGAGGTTCTCTATGGGAAATTGAACCCACGGACGGGGATGTCCTATGGGAAGACCATAAAGGAAAGTCTTGGTGGTGGTGTAGACCTCAGAGACGCCCAGAGGGAACGTGATATTCGACTGGGCCATATACGTGCTGAAGAAGAGCTGGCCAATGGTGGCGCTGATGATCGCCTAGATAATGCATTCCAAGTCGCAGCTGAGAGGCGTAAGGCTGACCCAAAGAAGATCGTATCTCAATGGGAAGATGAGGACCGGGGACGCCCTGTCACTGGTGTGGTTTCGGAAACGGATGTGTTTGATGAGTACATCTCCGACACAGCTCATAAAATTGAAGATCGCCATGGCCACATTAAGGCACGGCGCTGGTTCGATGTAGCTAGGGGAGAAGCGACTCCCCTCTCCGAGGTTTATGAGCGGTGCATTAAGGACCTTGCTAAGTCCAAGTCGAAGACATGGTTGGCGGATATTCGGAAGGCGGTAGAGCAGTTCACTGAGTTTGCAGGTGAAGATGTACCGATGGAGGTGGTTGATAGAAGGATGGTGGCTGAGTTCGTCCTTGATTATCTACCTGAGCAAAAGTCACCCAAGGCACCTGAGGGTATTGGTCCTGCGACAATCCAGAAGAGATGTACTGCGCTGAACAATGTGTGGATTTGGGCTGTTAGGCGTGGGTTCATGGATCAGTACGCCCTTTCACCTTGGACGCATCAATCTCCTAGCAAAGGTGAGATCGAAGCTGCTCTGTCAACGCCGGAGCAAAAACACACCATTGGCCGGAGTAAAAATACACCACTTAATGTTTAGCAACACTCGGTGTTTCGGGTTGTCCCGGCAGTCCATAGGAGGGACCCGCGCTGCTTCGTGT
>Ga0129324_10002322_pt1 | contig 11776 bp, 11 predicted proteins | sample CPBDNA_7_FD_96879 | JGI IMG/M metagenome (GOLD analysis project Ga0129324, IMG submission 96879) | Freshwater to marine salinity gradient microbial communities from Chesapeake Bay, USA - CPBay_Spr_15_0.2_DNA | ecosystem: Environmental > Aquatic > Marine > Coastal | place: USA: Chesapeake Bay... | reverse complement strand
TTAGTTAGTTAGTGTAAACAACACTACTGATGAATAATAAAATCATAGTCCGATTCGCACCTTCCCCTACTGGTCCTTTGCACATAGGTGGAGCACGTACTGCTCTATTCAATTGGCTTTTTGCAAAAAACCATAAGGGAAAATGTCTATTAAGAATTGAGGACACCGACAAAGAAAGGTCAAAAAAAAAATATGAAAAACAGATTTTAGACACTTTGAAATGGCTAGGTATCCATCCAGATGAAAAACCATTTAGTCAAAGTTTAAACTTAAAAAAACATATAGAGATTGCCGAGACGTTGCTTAAAAATAATAACGCTTACAAGTGCTACTGTACCACAGAAGAATTAGAGCAAGAAAAAAAAAGTTTTAGAGAAAAAAATTTACCATATATTTATAGTAGAAAATGCCGAAGCAAAGGAGAGGCAAAAGGACCTTTCATAATAAGATTCAAATCAAATCAAACTGGAACAGAAGAATTAGAAGATTTAGTTCAAGGGAAAATTACTATTTCCAATTCAACTATTGAAGATTTTGTTATTGTGAGAACTGATGGAACACCAACTTACCAGCTCTCTGCATCTGTGGATGATTTCTTAATGAATATAACACACGTAATTAGAGGCGATGATCATAAAATAAATACATTTAAACAAATTCAAATATTTAAGGCTATGAAATGGCCCGTTCCCAGATATGCACATATCCCCTTAATTCATTCAAAAGAAGGAAAAAAACTGTCCAAAAGAGATGGTGCTGCAACTGTTGAAGATTATGAAAAAATAGGCATTTTGCCAGAAAGCCTAAGAAACTATCTTTTAAGACTTGGATGGTCCTTCAAAGACAAGGAAATTTTTTCTTTAGAAGAAAGTATCCAGCTATTTAATTTAGATGGAGTGGGAAAATCACCCTCCAAATTAGATATGGACAGAATTTTATCGATTAACGAAACTTATATGAAAAATTCTGATAGAAAAAAAATATTTGAATGTTTCTGTGAGTATACTAAAAAATTTAAAGATCCTATCGACAAAGAGTTCCTTGAAAAAATTGAAGATAATTTTTTAGTCTTCTTAAATAAAGCAAAGACTTTGGAAAATATTTATGAAAATGCTAAATTTATTTTTAATTATAAAAAAATTGAATTTAACGACCTAATTTCAGAAAATGAAAAAAAAATAATTAAGCTTTTTTTGCAAAAAATAGAAAAAATTTCCGACAGTGATGTTGGAAAAATAAAAGCTATTATTGATGAAGTTATTGTAGAAGAAAAAATTAAATTTAAAGATTTTGGACAACCTATAAGAATTGTTTTGACAGGTACTAAATTTGCCCCATCTATTACAGATATTATTCAATCTCTTGGGATTAATGAGGTAAAAAAAAGAATATCCTTGTATCTTTGAAATGGACATTTTTAAGCAAAACTGATATTTAGACCCATCTTATGAGTAAGAAAGCTACTATCTCCATTAACGGTAAAAGTTATGATTTTCCTGTTCTTAAAGGAACAGTTGGACCAGACACCATAGACATCACAAAATTATACGCACTAAGCAATAGCTTTACGCTCGATCCAGGATTCACATCAACAGCAAGCTGTGAATCTTCTATTACCTACATAGATGGAGATAAGGGCGAATGCTACTATCGAGGCTACCCAATGGATGAACTTGCGGAAAAAAGTACTTTTTTAGAGGTTGTACACTTGCTATGGAATGGCTCATTACCAACAAAAGATGAGTGGTTTGAATATTCAGAGGCAATCAAAAACCACACAATGGTACATGAACAAATGAAAAGTTTTTTCAATGGATTTAGAAGAGGCTCTCATCCAATGGCAATATTAACATCTGTGGTGGCTGCAATGTCAGCTTTTTATCCAGATTCTACGGATGTAAATGATTTAGTACAAAGAAAAATTTCAGCAAGACGAATGATAGCAAAAGTTCCAACTCTTGCAGCCATGGCTTACAAATACTCAATAGGACAACCATTTATTTATCCGGACAATACTTTGGATTATTCTGAAAACTTTCTTCAAATGACTTTTGGTGTTCCTGCAGAAAAATATAAAATTAACAAAGTTTTTTCCAAGGCATTAGATAAAATATTTATTCTTCATGCCGATCATGAGCAGAATGCATCCACGTCCACGGTAAGACTAGCAGCATCCTCTGGTGTTAATCCTTTTGCATCTATATCTTCTGGATTTGCTTCTTTGTGGGGACCTTTGCATGGTGGTGCAAATGAAGCTGCATTAAATATGCTAAGAGAAATTGGTGATGTTAAAAATATTCCAAAATTTATAGAAAAAGCCAAAGATAAAAATGACCCATTTAAGCTGATGGGCTTTGGTCACAGAGTATATAAAAATTATGATCCTAGAGCTAAAGTTATGCAAAAAACTTGTCACGAAGTGCTTGCTGAAATAGGAAAAAAAGATGACAAGATTTTACAAGTTGCTCTTGAACTTGAAAAAATTGCACTGAAGGATGATTATTTTATTGAAAAAAAACTTTATCCAAATATTGATTTTTACTCAGGCATAACACTAAATGCCATGGGATTTCCTTCTACAATGTTTACACCTTTGTTTGCAGTGGCAAGGACAGCTGGTTGGATAGCCCACTGGAAAGAAATGTATCTAGATCCAAAAAACAGAATAGGTCGACCGAGACAACTATATATTGGTGAAAAACCTAGAAAATTTTTAAAATTAAAAGACCGTGGTTAAAGATAACTTTTCAATGTTTGTGCAATTAATTTACTAGAGTTATTTTTGGTAATTTTTTTTATAATTTTTTGATAATTAGAAACATTAAGATTTCTTATTTTTTTATTTTCAATAAATAAAGAAACTTTCTTAAAAATGCTTGAAGCATTACAATCGGATTGAATTAATTCTGGTATTAATTCTTTATTTGCGATTATATTAACGATATTTGCAAATTTAACTTTCACAAATGGCTTAATTAAAAAATAATTAAACCACGAAGTTTTGAAAATAGTAATTAATGGAGATTTGTTTTTGCAAATATCCAAAGAAATAGTTCCAGATTTAGCTACAGATAAAATGGATTTCTTTATATAAAAATTTTTTTTATCTTCTGTAGATGAAATGAAGAATAATTTTTTTGAGGGGAAGAATTTTTTTACGGATTTAGCATGCTCAAAAGAAACTGGAAAGTGAAATAAAAAAGTATCAGGATACTTAAAGTTAATTTCATTAATAAGTTCTAGAAATATAGGCAAATAAGTCTTAATCTCAGAACTTCTACTACCAGGACAAAGCGTGATAATTTTTTTTTGTGAATTAATCGGAAATTTTTTATAAATAATTTTTTTTTCAAAAAAAGGATGGCCCACGTATGTGTTTTTTATCTTCCATTTAGTAAATAATGGCGCTTCAAATGGGAAAAGCAATAACAAATGATCCAAAAACTCTCGAAAAACCAACACTCTTTTTTCTCTCCAAGCCCAAATCGTTGGAGCTACCAGGTGAACTATTTTAGTTTGGGGTAATTTTTTTTTAATTACATTGTGAACACGAAAACTGAAATCTGGAGAATCGATAGAAAAAATAACATCAGGCTTAAATTTTAAAAGATAGCTAATTGTTAAGTTTATTTTTTTTTTTAGAAAAAAAACTTTTTTTAAAACATCGAGAAAACCCATTACAGATATTTCTTTTGAATTAAAAAGCAATTTAATACTTTTTTTTTTAATATGATTAGATCCAATAGCTGTAATATAAAAATTTTTACTATTAAAGTAAGGAATGATATTGGATGCTAGCTTATCACCTGAGGATTCTCCTGTTAGGATAAATATTTTTTTTTTCAATTTATAACCGTTATAAAAAAATTATTTTTTTTTATTAAATTTAAGGATTTTTTCTGATCTAAAAATATATTTTGGTTTTTTTTTAAAGCAATGCCACGTAAACCAATTTTAATGCAGTTGCGAATGGTGTTGTAGCCAATGGTTGGAAGATCTACTCTTAGATCCTGTATTTTTTTGGGTACTTTAATTAAAACACCTGAGGGTATTTTTTTATTAATTTTTTTCATAATACCCAAGGATTTAAGAATCATTTGATCTGTACCTTCAGCAGCCTCAATACCTACAACTAAACCCTTGTTAATTACAATGGATTGCCCCACGTCATATTTTTTATTAACATGATTCAATATTGCTTTTCCTTTTTCCACATCTCTCAAATCTTGTTTAGTCAATTTAAATTTATTCACAAAGTTTTCAGCTAAAAGTTCTGGTAAATATTTGGTACATGAAACAACTTTCATGTTCATTCGGTTTAGATAATTAATTACAAAATCAAGAGCATGAGAGTCTCCTTTCTTTAAAGATAATATAATTTTCGGTAATATTTTCAATGTGCCAAAATCTATTTTTATATCTTCTATTCTTGGTCGTGTTACTTTTCCTGCTAAAATTACTTCCCTGCAATTATTTTTTTTTAGCATTTCTACAATTTTAGAAAACTGTGATATATTAAAATTGTAAAAAAATTTTTTAGATTTTTTTTTTTTAGAAAGATTTATCGCTATAAATTTTATTTTTTTTTGTTCTAATTTTTTAATTAAAACTTTTGGTAAATTACCATCTCCAATCAAAAGTCCAATCATTAGGTCAGGGGTACACAAAGCTGCTTATTGTTATTTTTAGACAGGAAATCAACCAAGTCAATTATTAGGGGATTTTGTGATGCTTTCATAAAATCTAATTTTCTCCTATCTTCAAAAAAAATTTTTATATTGTCTCTATATTCAGTAATAACTTTATTATCATAACCTTTTCTTTTTAACCCTACTAAGTTAAGATTTTCAAAATAACATCTGTTACCCATGGCTAAAGTATAAGGCAAAACAGACTTGTCTACCCCAGTCATTCCACCAATCATTGCGCCTTTTCCTAATGAGCAGAACTGTTGTACTGCAGAATTACCACCAATAATTACCTCATCATCAATAAAGCAATGACCAGCAATCGCAACACTATTTGCTAAAATTACTGAGTTTCCGATGTTACAATCATGCGCAATATGAGATCCGATCATAAGGAGACAGTTATTTCCAACTTTGGTTACTCCATTATCCTGAACTGTTCCCGTGTTTATTGTTGCATGTTCTCTAATTGTATTGTTGTTTCCAATTATTAGTTTTGTCTTCTCTCCTTGGTATTTTAAATCTTGCGGGCTGGTTCCAATAGAAGCAAATGGATAAATAGTGTTGCCTGAGCCAATAGAAGTAATTCCCTGTATGTTTACATGATTCATTACAACACAATTATCTCCTATAGATACACCTTCTCCGATTTCACAAAAATTACCAATTATTGAATTTTTTCCTATTTTGGCATTTGGATGAATAGCAGAAGTAATATTAGTCATCTTGTCTATCTGCAATCGTAGCCATCCATTGGGCATCAGCCATTACCTTACCATCTACAATTGCTTTGCCTGAATACTTCCAGATTTTACCTTTTATCTTTTCAACCTTTACATTTAATAATAATTCGCAAGGCGGCATTATTGGAACTCTAAATCTTGCCTTGTCAATTGTCATTAGAAAAACTAATTTATTTTCAAATTCTTTTGGGTCAATACAATGAGCAGACAGAGCTGCAGCAGTTTGCCCGAAGGCTTCTACAATTAAAACTCCTGGAAAAACTGGCTGTCCTGGAAAATGGCCATCAAAAAAAAATTTGTTAGCAACTACAGTGATATGTCCAGTAGCAGAGACCATAGGAACAATATTTGAAATTTTATCAATTAAAAGCATCGGCTCACGATGAGGAAGAAGTTTTTTTATATCATTTAAGTCTAAAATTTTTTTCATTAGATTGTTTATTTTTTTTTTAGAAATTTTTTTAACGATGTAGCTGGATAGCCCATAACTGTTTGATTGTCTTCTATATTTTTTACAACACCGCTTTTTCCAGCAATCTTTACATTGTTTCCGATTGTTAGGTGACCTGAAATGCCTGCTTGTCCTCCTATGAATACATTGTTGCCTATTATTGCGCTTCCCGCAATACCCACTTGTCCGGCTATTATACAATCTTTGCCAATGCAGACATTGTGAGCTATGTGGATTAGATTATCCAAAAAAGTTCTGTCACCTATGACGGTATTTTTAATCGATCCACGATCAATCACACAATTGGCTCCAATTTCACAATCTTTTCCGATGACAACATTTCCCAAATGTGGAATTCTCAAGCACTTTTTGTCTATAAATTTAAAGCCAAAACCCTTTTTTCCTAAAATAGAACCATCACCTATATGAACATTCTCAGAAATAATAGAATTTTCTATCACAACATTTGAACCTATAATGACATTGTTGCCTATGATACAGTTTTTCTTAATCGAAACATTATTTCCCACAAATACATTTTTTCCAATTTTAACATCCTTTTCTAAATAAAGGTTGATACCATGCTTTAAAGTTTTGAATTTTTTTTTGATCTCTCTTGAATTTAGATTTTTATTAGACACTTTTGAAAAATAACTGTCTGGGTAAAAAAAATTTGCAACTTTTATAAATTCTATTTCAGGATTTTCACATACAATTGCAACAATGTTTTTTGGAATTAAATTTTTATATTTTTCTGTGGTGAGGATAGCAGAAGCCTTGCTCTTTAAGAGCTGATCTTGATATTTGATGTTAGAAAAAAAGGATATCGTTTTTGTTTTTGCCGAAACAAGGTCTGCAATGTTTGTAATTTTAAGGTTTTTTTTTTTCTTTAAAAGAGCAGGCAAATTAATAGCCTTAAGTAAATGATCTAAAGAAATTTCTTTTTTGTGCATATTTTAAATTAAAAAACACCACCCAATTTAAAATTAAAATTTTCTATTTTGTCAGATGCGTTTTTTTGAATTGGCTCAGCATACGATAGGCTTATTGGCCCTATAGGAGAAAACCATGATAACCCCACACCAATAGATGATCTCATTTCACTTGCCTCTGTGGTAACATCAAAGTCAGTTCCCCAAATATTTCCGGCGTCTAAAAAAAGGCTAGATGAAGAGTTCCAGGATTCTGGGAGGTAATTAGGAACGGTGGTTGCAAAGGTAGTTGCAATGGCATAATTTCCACCTATGTAATCATTTCCGACCTTAGGTCCGTAGGATCTATATTTAAAACCACGCAATTCATTCTCAGAAAGAAATAGGCGGTCGCTAAGTTTAATATCCTTGCTGCTTTCAAAAGAATTTATTGATTTTGCTTTGTAACGAATTGAACCAATAAACGATTCACTGAATTTATTGTAAAATGATCCAAAAAAATTATTGCTTAAATAAGGTATATCAGAACCTAAGTGAGCAATACCCTGTCCAAAACCAATAGTATAGCCATCCTCAGTGTTTATTTTTCTACCTCTCTTATCTTGCTTTACAGTGTAAAAAAACTTATTTGTAAAATAATCACCACTTCTTTCTTTAATTAAAGTAGAAGCGTCACTTTGTGCTGTCAAACTATCATTATCCAGAGCTATTCCATAATTTAAATTGACATCTTCATACCACTCAAAACCAGTAGATGCATTAAGTCCTATAAGCTTATTCTCATACCCGGATGTTTCATTTTCATATTTTGATATAAAAAAACCACTACTTAAGAAATTTCCCGAAGATGCAAAATCTGGATTCGTAAAATTAAAATTTACAGTTTGGCTGCCAGTTCCGAGACTAGCACCTAGATTAAAGCCTATTCCCTGCCCTAATAAATTTTTTTCTGAAAAATTAAAAGAAATGCTAGATTCATTAGTACCTGCCCCTATGCCAGCTGAAATTTCACCTGTTGGAGATTCATTAATATCTATCTGAATATCAACATTATCACTATTTTTAATTTCATTTTTTTTTACACGGATATTTTTAAAATACCCAGTATCTTTAAGATTATCTATGGCATTTGAAATTTTTAGATTGGTAAAGAGATCACCCTCTGCAAAACCAATATTATTTAGTAAAACTTTTTCTTCAGTGAGATCATTTCCCTGTATTACAATATTTCTAATATATGATTTTTTTAAAATTTCATTAATTTTAAAAGTTATATTCAAATCTTTATTTTCAACTTGTTTAATATTGTAAGCAACTGTAGCGTTAATACTACTTTCATCGATATATCTTAAGATCTTAGCTTCAGTATTTTTTAGAAGCTCAAGATTGTAAAGTTGATTTTCTAGAGAATTTAAAATACTTTTTACAAACAGAATATTTTTTTTGGACATAATATTTGAAGAATCCTCCAGAACGGAAGTTTTAATTGAAAATTTATCACCAGCATTAATTGTAAAAACAATATTTGCTTTATAATCATCAATAATTTCAATTGAGGCATTGGGAATTTGAACTTTATAGTAACCATTGTTTAAATAATATTTTTTAAGTAATGAAGCATCATAGTCCATCCTTTCGGAAGATGGTGTGTTTGAGCTAGAAAAAAAACTAAAAAAACTTTTTGGTTTTGAGGTTACGATAGAAAGCAGTTTAGAATTTTTAATTTTTTTGTCTCCTATAAAAAAAATTTTATTTATAGAAAATTTTTTATTAAGAAAAATTTTAAAAAAAATATTAACTTTATCAGATTTTGACTTAACCACTTGATATTCAATATTATTTTTAAAGTAACCTTTGGAATTTAAAAAACTAGATACCTTTTTCACATCAGAATTTAATGCTATTTCAGAAAAGAGGGTGTTTTCTTTAGTGTCAAGAAGATCTTTAATTTCATTTAATAGCTTCTCAGACTTAATCTCTTCAATAAAGATATAGTCAATAAGTGGGTTTTCTACGACCTTTATAAAAATTTTTTTATTTTTAAAAGAAAGATCTACAGAAGAAAAAAAATTACTTTGAAAAAGTTTTTTTTGATACTCATTTAAATCATTAGAATTTCCAACGTTGTTTTTTAAATCTAGCAAATCAATAATTGTATTTTCAGAAATTTTTTTATTTCCATCAATTGAAATATTTGAGACCTTAACGGGTTCTGCAAATGAAATTTTTATTAAAAAAATTACAAACACTAGGCCAGTAAAAAAAAAATTTAATAATTTCATAATCTGTCAACAATTAAATTACCATAACTTATTACTTTATCTATATCGGCTATAGTATTCACTTTTGTTTTTCTACAATATGCTTCAATTTTTTTTTGATTAAATATTTCTATCAAATTTTTAACAATTTCATAGAAAAAAATTTTTTTACCTAAAAATTTTTCTACCAAATTGTCATTTATCACATTGAACAATATCCAGGAAGCATGACCCATATTAAGTACTTTGTAACCAGTTTTTAAAATTTTATATTTAGAGAGCTTTGTTTCATTGAAATTTAACTGGATATTATTTTTTGATTTAAAGAGATTGCCTGACTGATTATAAAATTTATTTTCAAATATAGAATTTCTAATCGGAATAGTCATGGTAGTATCGTGCATAATCATATGAACAAGGCCATTTTTAAAAACTACTGCCGAGTGTATTAAAGACTGCTCATGAATTTTTATTTTAAGCTTATCAGTGGGAATATCAAAAAGGACATGAGCTTCTATTAACTCAAAAATTTTATTGCACATGGTTGCAGAATCTACAGAAATCTTACTGCCCATATTCCATTGAGGATGATTTGTAACTTTTTTGATACTGGCTTTTAAATAGGTTTTTTGCTTCTGGTTTAAAAAAGGGCCACCCGAAGCTGTTAAAAATACAGAGTCAATATCATTTAAATTTTTATCTTTAATTAATTGATTAATGCAAAAATGCTCAGAATCAATAGACGTAATTTTACAATTGTTAGCTTTTGCTTTTTTTAATAAAATCGAAGCACCGCAAACTAAGCTTTCCTTGTTTGCTACTAAAATTTCTTTTGAGTTTTTAATAAAAAAAAATGCAAATTTTAATCCCACTAACCCTGGAACACCCAAAATCACTTTGTCTAATTTTGATTTAAATTTTTTTTGAAAATACAAAAAGTTATTAAAAAAAATAACTTTTTTTTTAAATTTTATTAACTTGATACAATCATAAACATTGGCATTGTTAATAAATACGTACTTAGGACTATAAGTTTTTATTTGCCTTGTAACTTCTTTTAAATTTTGATCGCACACTAATAATTCAATATTAAATTTGCCTTTATATTCTTTGAATATTTTTAGCGAAGTTCTACCAACACTCCCTGTTGAGCCAATAATTCCAATATTTAATTTTTTAATAGCCATAATTTTTTATTAAATATGCAAAAATCATAACAAAAATCATTCCATCAATTCTATCTAAAAGACCACCATGTCCGGGAATTAAGTTTGAATAATCTTTTATATTATGTTTTCTTTTTATAAATGAAAAAAATAGATCTCCCAAAATAGCTACTTCTGACAAAATAAATTGTGTTACAAATATAGTAACAGTATATTCAAAAATTTGTCCAAACGCAGAGAAAATTACAAAAGCAGATTGTGCCAACATTAGAGAACCAAATAGACCTGAAAAAGTTTTTTTAGGACTCCACTTGCTTAGAGCTGGTCCTTTGAAAATATTTCCAAATATATAACCACCTATATCACTCAACCAAACAATTAGTATTACCCATAAGAAATAATAAAAATCGCTGTTAGAATTACCCCTTACTTCTAATGCAGAAAATAAAAACACAAGCATCAAAGAAAATAAACAAACATAAAAAATCTTATTTTTTATAAAAACAAATTTTAATTCATATAAAGAAATAACAAAAAGCAGTAATAGCAAAAAATGAAAAAAAATATTATTAATGTAAACAACCCATAAAAAAAATGGGGCCAAAATTAAACTGCTGGCTGCTCTAATTGTAAGATTAGTCATTTATACCACCAAAATTTCTTTTAATTTTTTGATATTCTTGTAAAATTTTTTTAAAATCATTTTTATTAAACTCAGGCCATAGCTTTTTTAAAAAAAAAAGTTCTGTGTAAGACATTTGCCAAAGCATAAAATCACTAAGTCTATTTTGCCCCCCTGTCCTAATAAGTAACTCTGGGTCAGGAATATCACTTGTATAAAGATTATTTTTAATTGAGTTTAACGTAATTTTTTTTTTTTGCTTAATTGATTTTTTAAGAGATTTAACAATTTCAATTTTTGAACTATAATTGAACGCAAGATTAACTGTAATATCGTAATTCACAGAAGAAAATTTTTCTACTTTTTTAATTTTATCAATAAGTTTTTTGCTTAGTTTTTTTCTCTCACCAATAGATTTTATTTTTATTTTTTTTTTAATTAGTTCGTTAATGTTTTTATCTAAAAAACTCTCTAATAAATTAAATAGAAAAGCAACTTCACTCTTAGATCTTTTCCAATTATCTAAGGAAAAAACAAATAATGTTAAAAATTTAATTTTTTTTTCTTTGGCAAAATCAATTAAAGCTGAAATGTTTTTTAAACCCTCGCGATGGCCAAAATTTCTCGGTTTGTTTCTTTTAAGTGCCCACCTCCCATTACCATCCATAATGATAGCAACGTGGTTTATTTTATTCATATCTTGATGATTTCTTGCTCTTTTTCTGATATTTTTTTATCGACCTCACTAATAAACTTATCTGTTATTTGCTGAAGTTCATTTGAGAGCTTTGTGTTATCATCTTCTGAAATTTCTTTATTTTTTAGTAAATTTTTTAATAAGTCCATACCTTCTCTTCTAATATTTCTTATAGATATTTTTATTTTCTCAGACTGATTTTTTACAATTTTTATA
>Ga0129324_10002321_pt1 | contig 11776 bp, 10 predicted proteins | sample CPBDNA_7_FD_96879 | JGI IMG/M metagenome (GOLD analysis project Ga0129324, IMG submission 96879) | Freshwater to marine salinity gradient microbial communities from Chesapeake Bay, USA - CPBay_Spr_15_0.2_DNA | ecosystem: Environmental > Aquatic > Marine > Coastal | place: USA: Chesapeake Bay... | reverse complement strand
GTGTCTGGATTGGTGCTACGGCATTGATGAGCCAACACGATTCGGGGACCAGAAATACCTCGACGCGTGGACAGCTCAATTCGGGAAGCGTGTCCACGTACTCGCTGCTGTGGAAAAGACTCAAGCCCCTTGGAATGCAGTGAGTTTTGATCCTGACTCCGCAGTTCTTTACCATTTTCACCGATTGCGCCTGGCAACCAGCCACCGCGCTTATGTTGGGACCTACCGACTCCCCCACAAGACCATTCGCACTATTTATCGCCCTTATCTCGCCGATATCCGCGAATCACTCGCGGAACTAGATCGAATCGGTATCCCATTTGAGCCCCAAGTTAAGCCGCTTACCGGTTGGGCTCTCGTTAAAGACTGGTTGGACTTTCATCGGCACAATTGGCGTAGCCCACTCGCTCCCTATTCAGTGACGTATTGATTGAGCCTCTCAAAGACTCCTAACTTGGTTGTAAAACATGATCAGCTGATCCAAGGAACCAACATTGTGTAGGTAGGGGGTTCCGTCCATCCCCACCCACGCCGATAACGGGACAATTAACCAGGCCAGCGCTTCAACGTAGACAAAATCCTTCCTGCCAAATTGGTTCACCGAGCGCGCAAAGACCACCGTGATAATTGACAGGCTTAGCATAGAAGTCATAACAAAAACCCGCGTGTGATCCAACGTAAAGACAGCGGGAATCAAACACAATACGAACGCAGTTAAAAGGGTTGCCTGTTGTTTTCTCCGAACAGACAGGGTTGTAACCACGATGAGCCCCCAAGAACCTGCGAAAAGTGATAACAGAAATACGGCCCAAAAATTGACTGAGGTCACAAAGGAAATGCGGAACCACTCCGCGGTCCAAAATGCACCACGACCGAATGCCCCTGATTCCGAGCTCACTGTGAGTATGAATGTCAATGCGAGCTTTCCGGAAATTAATCCACTTAGCGTGAATATGAGTTGCCTTAAACTCAAAAAGTTGACTGGAAGGCGATCCCGCAAAGCCACAATCACGAGGTAGACCGCGATCACAGCGAATGAAGACTGCTCGAAATGTTGGAAACCAATTACGACACCGGCAAGAAAAATTGGAAGTGTCTTCTTATACGTCCATGACAGCAAGACCAATGCAAAGCCAATTATAGTAAAAGGGTCATAGCTCCCAAGAAAAATCAGAAGTATCGCCACCCAAGGAGAGAGGATTACCAATCTAAACGCCATAAGTCGTGAACTTCGAGGAGTCATAATGGCCACCCACCAAAGCGTGAGAACCAATGCGGCTACAAGCGCAATTGCGTACAAGCCAAGAAAGACCACGGGATCGTTATTTCCGATGATTGTGAAAATTAATGAACCAATCGGACTTGTCGCCGAAAAGGCTGAGTATTGCGCCAAATCATTGAACGGCCAACCGAAAGCTGAATCCGCCGCAGTTGCGATCCCCGGTATGGTGCTTAATCCAACTCGTGCCACAGCCCAGAACACGGAAGCCACAACGAGCAACAGCGCTATCAAGGGGAAACTATTTCGAACTTTTTCATTCATTATTGACGCTCCGAATTTGGATCGCCATGCATAGATCCTTGAAGGAATAGACCGGGCTTAACCCAATAACATTCCGCGGGCGTTACACGAGCCTCCATGATGAGTTGATTAAGTCGCCAGTCAATGGGCACGCTGGGAAGGATCCCCTGCACTTCTATCGCCCGTGCGAATTCACTAGCAAAATCGAGTGAATATATATTGGCGCAGACCGTGTTGGATATTGCCGGAGAAATCTCAAGTAGCTCTGATCCATTCGTAAGTGCGAGCACGGGATTACCGGCTGAAACAATCCCGTCTACCCTCAGTTCAACAGTGTCAATGGACTCAGAAAGATTGATAAAAATGCTCCTTGCGGCGTGGTCAAGAAATTCAAGTACGGTTCCTAAAACACCCGCTGTTCTTGCCGGGTCTGCGAATTGGGCGTCATCCTCAATAATGAGCACCCAATCGGCACCGCTCGCAATTCCCTCTTTCAATACACGCAGATGAGACAGATCGATGTTGGCTAAACGTGCGAGCGAATGTGAATTGAATAGATAGGAAATAGTCCTTTTAACAAACATGCCGCTGAAGAAGATGGCTCCGTGCTTACGGGTGAGGGAATCTGAGCCAGTTGAATCCCGCACGTATTTATCCCAGGCCTTTTCAATCCGAACCTGCCTCCACGCTGATATGACTCGATCAACAATCCCAATCACTCTCCCGCTTGACTGGAAATCATTTCGATCACTAATGAGCGTGACAACATTTATTCCGAGTTGACTCAAGGAATTAGCTAATTCATTAATTCTCTGGGTTGACTGACCCTCCGAATTGAAACGAGAATTCGGGTGAGTGACTAGCCCTATAAATATTTTTGGAATATCACCCATTTTGGAACCCTATCGCGGGAGCGGACGTTCATCCATTTACTAGGCTCTAGACATGTCCTTCGAGGAGTCAGACGGTTCTCCACTTCAACTAAGTGTTATCACGGTCGTGAGAGATGACTCATCGGGTTTTAGCGAAACCCTAAAGTCACTGAATGAGCAATCGCTGACAGAATTCAATTGGGTGGTTGTTGACAGTTCAGCGGATCGGACCGCTATTTCCTCCCTTTTGGAATCCTCTGGGAGATCCGCAGATTACCTCTGGGTTGAACCCGAGGGTATTTACCCAGCGATGAACCTGGGAGCTAGCCTCTCAAAAGGCCGTTATCTCTTTTTTCTCAATGCTGGTGACACATTGTTCAATTCTGACACGCTACGTCGTGTCGACGAGGCCCTGGCAGCAACCTGTCCCCTGTGGGCCTTTGGGAACATTGACTTTTGGAACCAAAAAGGCCAGCAACTCACTGAACCACATTGGGATTACAATACGGAGCAACAACACAGATTTGCTCGCGGCAGGTTCCCTGGTCATCAAGGTCTCTTTGTTGGCAAGAAAGCATTTGAGGCTCTGGGCGGGCTTGATACTCAATTCTCAATCGCCGCCGATTACCACATGGTTTGTCGGCTCTCTCAAATCCAGGCACCACTTGAACTTGGGTTTTTGGTGGCAAACTTCACTCAAGGGGGGGCATCAACTGTTTCGTGGCGCACGGCACAGAAAGAATTTCGTAAGGCTCGAAAGATGGTGTTCCCGCCGAACTTGGTTGATCGACTTGAGGAATTACTCTTCGGAGTGAAGGCATACGCATCTCACATGATCGTCAACCGCCGTTCAATCTCGGGGTAATAGGATCACGCACGTGCAGGTCAACCTCGAAAGATCCTTCCTGGGAAAAATTGGGCTCCAAATTGGCAAAGTCTTCCCGCAATTTGACGCCACTATTTGGCAGGTAAAACGCAAACGGCACTGCGCGCAACAATCTAAAGCCCTGTCCGCATTGGCTTCCCAACTTCCCCGTGAAGGGGTGGCCGAAAGACCGATCCACCTAGTTGTAACGGCACACCACGGACCAGATGCACACAATTGGCACATTGCTGGAGGCAACATCGGCTTTGAGACTTACCTTTCAGCCGTGGAACTCCTTGGTGAAGAAAATGTCTCACTTTTTGGCGCCGGCAAGGACGAGCCGGAAATTTCTTGGCACTCGCGACTACTTGAACTGATGGCCGAAAAAAAAGCAACGCATCTCATCGGCCAAATAGAAATTGATCCCAATCAAGCCTCAAACTGGTCGTGGGATGTCTTAGCAACAGTTTTCAACCAATACTGGGACGGTGTATTCATCGGTTTAATGTACGACTCGGCATTTGAGTGGCTGCGCCTAAAAACAAAGAGGATCGGCAAGATTTACCCGCGATTACTCTATGTCGACATTGCCGAGCCTATCACCGGTTATGTCATTCCTGGCAGGCCTGAGGTGGGTCCAGTAACCATGCCTATGAGTCAAGCTAGTGTGAATCGAATTGATGAATACGTGAGTGGCTTGGAAAAAGTGCATCAGGTTTCATTTATCGGCGCTCTTTATGACTACAGAGTTGATCTGATTAACGCTTTAAAATCAGACGGATTCGACGTGGTTGTGAATCCTCACCGGCCTTCCAGCACCTCGGATTACCTTGAGAGCAGGACGAACCAACCAACTTACCTGGACTACATGGCAGGACTCGCACAGAGTGAGCTCACTATAAACTTTTCGCTGGCTAGTGGTGATCCACACGAGCAATACAAAATCAGAGTCCAAGAAGCCTCTCTCGTTGGGACCATCTGTCTTACCGACGACCGCGAACGAACCCGGTTGTTTTTTGAACCTAATGAATATCGTTTCTTCGAATCGATTAGTTCAATTGAGAAGGTTGTCGAGTCAACACTTAGCGATCCAAGCCAGCTAGCACGAGATCAAAGTGCCGCAAAGACGCGAGCCCAAGTTCTAGCAAAAACGAATTTCTGGGGAAAGATCAATGACACTTTGGATCTGCGACGGCTTCGGTCTCTGATCTGAAGAACTAAATCGTTTTTGCTATTTCACGGAAATAGGCAATAGTTCGATCGAGTCCTTGATCCAGGGGAATAGTTGGTTCCCAACCCAGTTGCTGCTTGGCGCGCGTGATGTCTGGTTGCCGGCGAACCGGGTCATCTTGTGGCAACGGCCTGATCTCTATGGAACTTGTAGTTGGAATCTTCTCCACAATCATCTCGGCCAGCTCTTTGACCGTAAACTCACCCGGATTACCTAAATTAATCGGTCCAGTAATTGACGCATCGCTTTTCATCATGGCGACCAGCCCGTCAATCAGGTCATCCACGTAACAAAATGAACGTGTCTGGCTCCCATCCCCGTATAGGGTGATCGGGTTTCCCGTTAATGCTGACATGACGAAATTGGAAACCACACGGCCGTCTTGTGGGTGCATGCGCGGGCCGTAGGTGTTAAACAAACGCACCACTTTTATTTCAAGATTATGTTGACGCCAATAATCAAAGAACAAAGTTTCCGCGGCTCGCTTGCCTTCGTCATAGCAAGCACGAGGACCAATCTGATTCACGTTCCCCCAGTAATCCTCATTCTGTGGGTGAACAAGTGGGTCACCGTAGACCTCGGAAGTGGATGTCAGAAGCACTCGGGCACCCGTTCGTTTTGCGAGGCCGAGCACATTAATGGATCCGTGCACCGCTGTCTTTGTCGTTTGCACCGGATCACGCTGATAGTGGACCGGAGAGGCTGGGCAGGCAAGATGGTAAATCTCATCTACCTCGACGTACAAGGGGAAAGTAATGTCGTGGCGAAGTAGTTCAAAGCGCGGATGGTCCAAAAGGTGCGCGACATTCTCGCGAGTAGACGAGTAGAAATTGTCAACACACAGCACGTCATTACCTTCAGAAATTAACCGATCACATAAATGTGATCCAATAAATCCTGAGCCGCCGGTAACGAGCACCCGCTTACTTGCACCCTTCATGACTTCCTTCCCAACTTCGATCGCAGTAAACGGTACGCCTGCCGAGTCAACCCCGTGACGTGGGCTCCGTACACATTTTTGTTAGTCCATTTATCCATTGCAATATTCTGGGTCACCGGCAGTGTCTCTAGAGGAAAAGTAAGTTGACCGGTGGGTTGCAGGTGAGGTGGTACTTCCTGCGTGTGGGTTGAGTCAATTCCCCAACCAATATTGCTCACCAGGTTCACATTGGGGGTCACGGTGAGACCCCCTTGACGCATAGCGCAGTAGACAAGCTGTAAATCCCAAGTGTTCACCGCCATTCGAGCCATCAGATCAAAGTTAGCTGACCACAGCACGAATGCCTCCGGTGAACCACCGACAGTTGCGAGTAGTTTCTTGGCGGGAAGTTGTTTACGCCACCCACTTATATCCAAGGAATAGGTCTGCCACCGATCGCGCCAAGTTCCCCATCCCCACACCTGCGGAACACTGCAGAAACGGTATTGATTCGTGAGGTTCACGGTTGTTGCGGGAATTCGATTTGACCCAGTGATACCAAAAACTCGGCGGTCGTCGCGGTAACGGTTGAGCATTTCACTCACGAAAGGAAAGAAGTCAGGTGTTGGAATAATGTCGTCTTCAAGGATTATTCCCTCGCTCACGTGGCCAAAGAACCACGTTATTGCCCCTGAGACCCCCTCTGCGCACCCTAAGTTGACCTCGCGAAATAGCGTGTGGATTTCGCACGGCCAGTCAATCTCCTTCACCAAGTCTCGGGTGGCCTGTACTTTTTCTGGATCGCCAGCAGAACCAATTCTGGGTCCATCAACAGCGAAATAGACCGACCGTGGGGCGGCTATTCGCACCGCATTTATCACCGATCGCATGCTCTCCGGTCGGTTAAATCCGATCAGGAGAACTGGTACGTCAGTCTGAGTCATTCTTGCTCTGAAGCTTTTTAATTTCTAATTTCATGAGTGCGATTTCTTCGGCAAGTCGACGGATGCGAGCCTCATGCTTACTGAGTTCGTAACTGAGTTGAATGGAAACCACAACCAAGATCACGAGAGCCACAAAAAACAGTAGGTTGGAAGGGATCTCCACCCCGAGTTGATCACTTATCCACCGCAAGGAATTAGGAAAGATCGTAAAAACAAGTGCAGATGCCGTGACAAGTAGCCAAAGGACGGCGTACTTCTCCTTGAGAACACCCTTGCGCAGCAGCCACAAAATGAAGACAAATAGAAACAGCGAGGCAATCGCCGCGAGAATTGTTGGGGCCATCAGGCTTCTTCCTCTCGACGCGGCGCAGTTCGCTTCAAAGCATTCACCAAAAGTGCGAGTGATGCGCGACCGAGATACAAAGTCGACCACACAGCATTCTTGCTGGGTCGACCAATCTCCCGGTAATACATGGTTACCGGGGTCTCACCAACAGTAAGTCCGGTGCGAATCGCAATGGCAAGTGATCCAACAGTGTCACCCAAGTACTCGGCCGGGTAGTTCCGGTGAAACAGCTGGATCGCGCGGGTGCCTGCGGATCTAAATCCTGAGGTTGGATCCGTTATCGGTGACTTGGCCATTTTCGACAGGGTGCGAGACAGTAACCGCATGGCCCAGCGGCGCGGGCCTTTGACGTGGTAGGTCGAATCGGAGTGGAATCGAGTTCCCACCACAATGTCGTACTGGTCTAGCCCGGCAATCAGGGCGTGGAGTTCGGCTGGCTCGTGCTGACCGTCGGCGTCAACCTGAACGATTGCCTGATACCCCTCACGAAAGGCGTAGAGAAAGGCTGTGCGCATAGCCCCGCCCACTCCAACATTGAAGGGGAGCGAGACCACGATCGCTCCAGCATCTTTTGCAACCAGCGCCGTGGAGTCGGTTGAGCCGTCATTGACGACAAGAATGTCGACATCTGGTTCATGTTGCTGAATTCTGCCTATTACCTCTGCAATGGAACCTTCTTCATTCCAAGCCGGAATGGCTACCAAGGTTCTACGACTACTCACAAGGTGGACGTTAGTCCAAGTGCCCCCGTTGGTGGCTGAGGCGTGCCTACTCAGGTCTGATTCAACGACTCGCGGTAAATGTCAGCTGTTTCCCGAGCCGTCTTCTGCCAAGAAAACTGGGCGGCTTGCGTCAGCCCCAATTCACGTAATCGGGTGCGTTCCTGTGGGTCGGAAAGTACGGCGTCCATGTGCTCAGCCAATTGAGCCGAATTGCCTGGGGTGAAGTAACGGGCAGCGAGTCCGCCCACTTCCGGCAGACTGGACGTATCCGCCAAAATCTGCGGGGTGCCCGATGCAAGTCCTTCAAGGGTAGGCAACCCGAACCCCTCATAGCGTGATGGAACCACGCACAACTCTGCCTGAGCGTAGATCGAAGGTAACTGTTCCTCGGTGGCCGAAAGCCAATTGATCCGGTCCCCACCCTCGAGGAAGGCCCACTGTTTGCGTTCAGCTGGAGTAGGTGCCCCACCACCGACATAAAGAAGTGTGACATCTGGATAGTCCCCTGCAATTCCCGTAAATGCCTGTGTCAATGTCCAAGCATCCTTGTAGCCCGATCGATTGCCCACATGCAAGACATACCTTGGAGGCAACGAAGGGTCGGGTGCCGCATTGGGGCTGAATGCAGGGTTCGCACCTAAATACACAACGGACATGGGCGCCTGCAGATCAGGCCAAATCCGATGAACGTCATTGAGTGTTGACTGCGAAATGCAGATCACATGATCGGCTGCCTCCAGAAACTTGCGCTTCCTTGTGGCAAAGTCCAAGCGTCTCTTTGTGTTTCGCATTAACTCGGGGATCATGTCGTAGACGGTTACGATTCGCTTGGCATTCTTGTAACGATAAAGGCCAGGTGGTAAATAAAAGGTGTGGTGCACGACTTCAGCTTGACTGTCGAACTGGCCGGGCATCGTCTGTCGGAATAAACCCTGAACCGTTGTCTTAGAACCCCTGGGATTCAGTACATCACGCAACTGAGGATCCGTTAACACGTAGTCGTTAATAATTGGTCGGGCAAAAGGGAGAAGATCAACGTCAAGATCCGGATTAGCCACGTATTGCTTCATTACCTCATAAAAAAGTCTTGAGATGCCACCATGCTTTTGGAGAGCAAAAATCTGCTCATCTACGGCAACTTTCACAAGACAACACTACTGGAAACATTCATGAGTTATTCATAGCGAAATGATTTTGAGCTGTTCGGAAACACTATGCACGTAGTTCTTCCATGTGGGTACTAGAGCCTGATCTGCTTCGCTCACTAACTGCCCCGACGGGTGGGTGAATACCTGATCTAGTGGTAAGCGGTGAGCTCCGTGGGCTTCCATGATCTCCGCAGCTGGTTGGATTCCATCAAAGACCACAGGTGTTCCCATGCGGATTGACTCAAGCACTGGGATTCCATACCCTTCCGTGCCATAAGAAAGAAAAACATCTGATTCTTGAATAATCTGCACGACCTCTGCATCAGTTGCACCTTGGGTCCAACGGATGGGTAATTCCCTTGCTATTGCTCGTTCAATTGCGTCATTGAGGTAGATATCAACTGAAGCAGGTTTGCCTACAAAGTGAAGTTCAATGTCCAGATCGGGATTCCCTGTGATCGCTCGCTCAAATTCTTCAAGAATTTCTAGTGGTGCCTTCCGGGACTCAATTGTTCCCAGTCGTAGGTAACTCGTTGTTGAACTGCTTTTAGGCTCCTTGGCGTGAATTGGGATGTGGTCACCGCCGGGGTGGGCAACAGTGGTTCTCTTGTTGGGATCACGGCGCAAGGTGCCCATGATCGAGTCTTTTGCGTAGTCACTAATACAAATCAGAGTTTCCGTGCTTGCAACAAGTCGGAAGAATTCACTGACATTGGCCAGAGTCCCCGGGGTGAACATGTAATTTCCGGGGTGAGTCATGGGCAGAACGTCGTAACCAATCATGGCGGTGGGGACTCGTTGCTGGAACGCTTCGAAACGCCTAAGCACACTTGGTTCATAAGTGACCTCAGGTAAGAACCATGTAGTGAACATGTTTATAAGTTCAGTTTCCGAACAGGTCTCAGTTCCTAATTGGTGAACATATTCGGTAACAGCCTTGCCCAGATCCAATCCGGTAATCCCGGAATCAAATGGGATGCTGATCAGTGCGTATGCCTGATCGGGAGTGAGCAACTTGAATTCATTCCCCATGGGAACAACGAAATGTGCTGGTAAGTCCGCTGGCCACTCCTTTGCGAGATACTGCAAAACCCGTTGCACGCCAGAGGCAAATGGGTCCAACACAAACTGTTCGATATCTATTCCCACGACATTGTTTGAATTCGACATCAGTTATTCACCCGCGCATTCGTACCGTCGGTGAGATGCTGCAGGAGTTGACGGACATACTGCTCGGGTGACTTTTCAGTGAGGTATTGCCGGCGTTGTGACTCAATGTCTTCAGGGTTGTGAGGGTGGGCGATTCGTTGCTCAATTGCTTGAGCAACCATGATCGCACTGACGTCGTCCGGCAGACGATCAATGAATGCTGGTGTGTCAACATCAACGCACACACCCCGACTTCCCAGTGCTGGTGTTCCATGTGCAGCCATGTCGCTCAGCGGGCCGGCGACACCCAGCAAAGGGCTGATTCGCAACTGCACACCGAGGTCTATAGCCAAAATGTAATCACGGTATTCGGACTCGCTGGTGTAACCGGTAATTGAAAAATCGAATATTCCTGTGTGCCGTGCGCGCTCCTCTAGGGATGCCTGCACCTCCGGTTGAGCCGAACCAACAAGGTGCAGCGACACCGTATGTCCCCACTGGGTGAGCCAGGCGGCAGCCTCTACGAGGACGTCGGCCATTTTGGTTCGCGTGTCGATGAACCCGAAAGATGCCAAATGAATTGTGTCCGCCGGGTGCTGATCGAATCCGAGATTGCGACGCGCATGTAGTCGCATGTCGTTAGTGATCTGATCGGTTTGTGGTGCGCGGTACACCGCAAAGGGGAGAATCACCGGATCGAGGCCCGTCTCCCTGAAGATTCGTTCCTTGGCCATGGGTGTGTGCAGGAATAGTTGTTTCACTTTATGCGCAACTTCCCAGTACCCAGCATTTTGTAGCAGCCGAAGGTCATCAATTTGTTGGTAGAAGGGTGGGTAGATCGCCGTTTTGCCGTTGGGGTCTTTTGTTTTGATCATGAGTTGCTCAACGCCGCCACCAGCGTAGGCCGCGTAGTACTCCACCAACCGCGTGTCATGTGAGATCGCTACCGAATCAGTGACATCCAATGCTTTGAAAAATGGTAGGTGAAAGCTGCTATTGCCCAAAACATTGATGAAATGGTCGAAATGGTCCGTGTTGGCCCCGGCGAGAACTTTATGAATTGAATCAAACGTGATCCCGGAATTGGGGGCCTGTGTATTCGCACCGCTGGTAGTGAACACGGTGAGATCCACGAGTTTGGCCAGTTCTAATGCAGTTGCCGCACTGAAGTCAGCAACGCCCGACTGCTGTGGAGGCCAAGGCGTTGCCAGTGCGATTTTTGGGTCACTTCCACTCACATGAATGTGGGCCTGCGGACCAGCTGAAAGGCTGCGGAAGCCTTCAAGTTCATTGTGCACTGCCTGTTCAACAGTTAGGTGTTTGTGTTGCGCGAGGCTTTCCGCTTGTCTATTGCGAATCCGTGTGCTCCCTCGCGTGGCCGTTATTGCTTGGGACAATCCACTAATGTCACCAGGAGCCGCCATGAAAGGTCCAGTCCCAAGTAGTTCACGGTGTGGTGGAATGTCTGATGCGACAACCGGTGCGCCGGATTGAACAGCCTCGATCACCGGGAGAGATAGTCCTTCGTCGAAACTGGTAATCAGGACAACACTGGCGCTCTGGAAAAGGTCTAGTAATTCCTGCTCACTCAGTCGCGGCGCCGTTGTTGTCTCCCCCTCGCGAATCGCAGCTCGAATCGACATGTGATGAATGGTCACCCAGTGACCCGACATTCCAACAACCACGATGTTGCGTTGCGGGTCGTTGGCTGTTTCCAGGCCTGCAGCAGCAAGGGCACCAAGTGTGTTTTTACGGTGTTCATCTCCCGTAATGATCACAATTGGGCCGCGTGATGTGTCCTGGTTTGGGTTGAATTGGAGAAAGTTCACCAAGTTCTCCGGCCACGCTACGACAAAGCGGGTTCCCTCCGGGTCCGAAATTCCTAAAAACTTCTGCGCTTGCGAACTGGTGTAGTGAGAGTTGGTAAAAAAGGTGTCGTAGGTGCGCAGCGCGTCGATCTGGGATCCGTACTCTCCGCGAGTGAAGTGATAGGTCAGGTAGACCGCGGGGTAATGCAAAGGAATGAAGTCGTGCACCATCGCGATCTTGTGCGCATTG
>Ga0129324_10002320_pt1 | contig 11779 bp, 12 predicted proteins | sample CPBDNA_7_FD_96879 | JGI IMG/M metagenome (GOLD analysis project Ga0129324, IMG submission 96879) | Freshwater to marine salinity gradient microbial communities from Chesapeake Bay, USA - CPBay_Spr_15_0.2_DNA | ecosystem: Environmental > Aquatic > Marine > Coastal | place: USA: Chesapeake Bay... | reverse complement strand
TGGTTGGATAATAGTACTTAATTTCTTCATTTTCAGGATTTCGAATTCCATCGAAGACATTCATCGGCCATAACCAAGCAGAGAACCAGGTATCAACAACATCTGATTCTTGTATCAGGTCTGATTCTTGAAGCTTTGAATTCTTGGTTTTTTCTTTTGCCAGTTCCAAAGCCAATTCAAGGCTTTCAGCAACGACAAAATCTTCTTTTCCATCACCATAATAAAAAGCCGGAATTTGTTGTCCCCACATTAACTGACGAGAAATATTCCAATCGCGAATATTCTCTAACCAATGACGATAGGTATTTTCAAATTTTTTCGGATACAATTGGATTTCCGGTTCATCACCTAAAACAGCCTCAATGGCAGGTTTTACCAATTTTTCCATTTGTAAAAACCATTGATCTGAAAGTCTAGGTTCTATAACGGCTTTGGTTCTTTCAGAAATCCCTACTTTATTTAAATGCTGTTCTGTTTTTACTAAAAAGCCTTTCTCTTCAAGTTCCTTAGCAATTTCTTTTCTTACAACAAAACGGTCCTTTCCTTCATAATGTAAACCAAATGAATTTAGTGTAGCATCATCATTAAAAATATCAATAACTTCTAGTTGATGCGTATCTCCTAAAACCTTATCATTGGTGTCATGTGCTGGAGTCACTTTTAAACAACCTGTTCCAAACTCAATATCAACATAGCTATCTTCTATAATCGGGATCACTCTATTGCACAAAGGTACAATTGCTTTTTTCCCTTTTAAATGTCTAAATCGCTCATCATTAGGATTGATACAGATGGCAGTATCTCCAAAAATAGTTTCTGGTCGCGTGGTCGCAATGGTTAATCGATCTTCTGAACCCTGAATTTTATATGATAAATAATACAAGTTTCCTTGCTTCTCTTCAAAAATAACCTCTTCATCAGATAAGGTTGTTTTAGCCTCAGGATCCCAGTTTACCATTCTAAAACCACGGTAAATCAACCCTTTATTATACAAATCAACAAATACTTTTACAACAGCCTCTGACATAGCAGGATCCATCGTAAATGCTGTACGATCCCAATCACAGGAACAACCTAATTTTTTTAATTGCTCTAAAATAATACCTCCATATTCATGTTTCCACTCCCATGCATGTGCCAAAAACTCTTCTCTGGTAAGGTCATTTTTATTAATTCCCTGTTCTTTTAACTTAGCCACTACCTTTGCCTCAGTTGCAATAGAAGCATGATCAGTCCCTGGAACCCAACATGCATTCTTCCCTTGCAATCGAGCTCGTCTAATCAAAACATCCTGAATTGTATTGTTAAGCATATGCCCCATATGCAATACCCCTGTCACGTTTGGTGGCGGAATCACGATAGTATAAGGTTCTCTGTTGTCTGGTGTAGAATGAAAATAATTATTTTTCATCCAATACGCATACCACTTACTCTCTACTTGATTAGCATCATATTTAGATGGAATTGTCATACTTTGGCTTAATTTTTGAGCTATTTAATCGACAAAAATACAACTATATCTAAGAACTAAAAAGTAGTATAGAAGTTTTTAAATGCATTAAAGAAAGCCTACTTTTACCCAAAACATTGAAACCATGAAAAAATTAGTTTTTATAAGTATTCTTTACTTTTGCTCTAACACTTTTTATGCGCAAAAGAAAAAAGGAACTGGGGCTGTTTTTAAGTTTGATAAAGAGCTAATTGATTATGGAAAAATTGCCTATAAATCTGATGGAAAAAGGATTTTTAATTTCACAAATATAGGTTCAGAACCCATCGTTATAAATGACATTAAAACCTCTTGTGATTGCACGGTTCCGAGCATACCCAAAGAACCTATCATGCCAAATGAAAAAGGGACTATTGAGGTTGTTTATGATACGAGTAAATCGGGTGGTTTTTCAAAGGTGATCACAATTTTCTCAAATGCTAAAAAAGGAAGAGCAACACTAAGAATAAAAGGTTTTGTAGAAAAAAAGATTAAATTCTTTTCTTTAATCGGAAATCTACTTTGATTATTTCATCTTCACCTCTTTGAATTTTCATCCGTATCCTTTTACCATCTCTTTCTTGAAATTTACCAATTAATTGCTTTAAAATGAAGTTATGAACTTTGACATTATTGATGTCAAGAATAATATCATCTGCTTTTAATCCTGCCAAATCTGCTGGAGAACCTGGAACAATTTTATTGATCTTATAAGAAGGCTTAAACATGTATTTGTAATTTACAAATAGTGAAACCGTACTAATATCAACATTATCCTCACTTAAATTAAACTGTCCGACTGTTTTCGATGCTTTTTCTTTAACCAGTATTTGCCCATTATAAACCACATCGATCCCACTCATATTGTACTCAAAACCACCAGAAAAAGAACCATTTTTCTTAAAAGTAATTTTACTATTAGGATAGTCAATCCAAAGTTTAAATCTTTTTAAAATATTTCCACCAATACTCCCATTCCGATCTCTAAATTGTCGAGCATTGAAGGTCGAGGTCGAATCTAAAAAAGATACGGTTGGCTTTTTAATCCTAAATTTACCTATGGCAATTTCTTCAATTCGGCTTTTATTTCCAAAAATAGAACCACTTAGGCCTTCACCTAGAAGATCTCTAAAACTCTTTTTGGGAGTTTGTATGACTTCCTTAGTGTTTTCAAATAGCCAAATCGCCTCTGAGCCGCCAGAATCAATTAACATTTTTACGTCAGTTTTTTCGCTACCCATGGTATCCAATTGAATCTGAACATCTATGTAAGGTTTATTTCTATAAAATTGTAATGGAAAAACCTCACACCTTCTGCAAGATGGATATTTAAAATATTTTGGATTGTAAAAATTAATTTTCTTTGTTTTATAATTAACTTGAACAATCGAATTTTTTAAAAGTCGATACCCGATAATACCATGAATTGTAACACCCATTTTGGCTGAAACATCAAATTTATCGGTTAAAATTACATAGATATCCTCTTTTTCTCCTTTGTAGTTTTGAATACTTACATTATTGTTTTTAGAAATTAGTGCTTCTATTGCTTGACCGTCACCCAATCCTTGAAGAGTAATTTTTTCAATATCTTTTAATTCTAAACTATCACTTGGAGTTAGGTTAAAAAGTATCGTTTTATTAACTCCAGTATCTAAAATAAAAGATAGCTGTTTCCCATTGACATCAATAGGAATGACAATAAGATTATTTACTTCTTGAAAACGAATGCTTTGCACCTTTTGTTCAGGATCTAAAAAGCGAATTTCATCCTGAGCAATTACAACATTAGAGAGAATAAAAAACAGGATTAGGGAGAGATATCTTTTTATCAAAATTAAAGCTTAAATAATATGGAAAATACAAAATTTTAATGAGATACATTTAATTTTAATAAATCTTTAAGAATCGTTTAACTCAAAAAGAATTGCTAAGTAAAACTATATTTTGAAAATAAATTTGCAAATTTGCGCTACTTAAACAACTAAATATTTTTACTATGCCTTCTATTTCTAAGAAAGGAATTGCCATGCCTGAATCACCAATTAGAAAATTGGTTCCTTATGCAGAAAATGCCTATAAACAAGGAAAAACTGTGTACCATTTAAATATTGGTCAACCAGATATAAAAACACCTCAAGTTGCTTTAGACGCAGTATCAGTTCACTCACTTACAACAATTGCTTATACCCGGTCTGAAGGTTCTGAAGCTTATAGAACAAAAATAGCTGCCTATTACAGCAAACATGATATTCATGTAAAGCATGACGACATCATTGTAACTACTGGTGGAAGCGAAGCTCTATTATTTGCTTTTGGAAGCATTATGGATGTTGATGATGAAATTATTATTCCAGAACCTTTTTATGCAAACTACAATGGATTTTCTGTTGCCTCTGGTGTAAAAGTTGTCCCTGTAATTTCGAAAATTGAAGACAATTTTGCCCTACCTCCTATTGAAGAATTTGAAAAATTAATTACATCAAAAACCAAGGCAATCTTAATTTGTAATCCTGGAAATCCAACAGGATATATCTACAGTAAAGAAGAAATTCAAAAACTGGCAGCCATAGTTAAAAAGCACGATTTGTTTTTAATTTCTGATGAAGTATATAGAGAGTTTGCCTATGATGGAATTGAGCATTATTCAATTTTACAAGAGAAAACATTAGATGAAAATGCTATTATTATTGATTCTGTTTCTAAAAGATACAGTATGTGTGGCGCTCGAATAGGATGTTTGGTCTCAAAAAATAAGGAGGTTATCAAAACTGCCCTAAAATTTGCCCAAGCTCGATTGAGCCCTCCTACCTTGGCTCAAATTGCTTCGGAAGCTGCGTTAGAGACTCCACAGAGCTATTTTGACGAAGTTAAAGAAGAATACGTTGGAAGAAGAAATACGCTTATAGAGGGGCTTCAAGAGATAGAAGGTGTAATTGTTGCAAAACCAAAAGGTGCTTTTTATTGTATTGTCCAGCTGCCTGTGAAAAATGCAGATAATTTTGCCCAATGGTTGTTGGAATCCTATGACCTGAATGGAGAAACCATTATGGTTGCTCCTGCTGCTGGATTTTATTCAACTCCTGGTGAAGGCATGAATCAGATTCGAATAGCCTATGTATTAAACAAGGAAAGTTTAAAAAAATCAATCAATATATTAAAAGAAGCCTTAAAAGTTTACAAGGATTAGTGACTATTTTAAACAACATATCTTTAAAAGACTACAATACGTTTGGTGTTCATGTGAATGCCAAACGTTTTGTTTCTATAACTTCTTTTTATGATTTACAAAATCTTCTTAAGACTGAAAAAGACCTTTTTTTATTAAGTGGAGGCAGTAATATGCTCCTGACTAAGGACATTGACAAACTGGTGGTTCATATTAATATTAAAGGCATTTCTATAGATAGAGAGGATGAAAATTTTTCCTATGTCACTGTAAATGCAGGTGAAAACTGGCATGAATTTGTTTTGTGGTGTCTTTCTCAAAACTATGGAGGTGTAGAAAATTTATCTTTAATTCCAGGAAACGTTGGTACCTGTCCCATTCAAAATATTGGAGCCTATGGGGTAGAAGTGAAGGATGTAATTTCTCAAGTCGAAGTTTTGGAAGTAGCAACCCAAAAAAGAAAAGTATTCTCGAATGATGATTGTCATTTTGGATACCGTAACTCTATCTTTAAAAATGAGGCAAAAGAAAAGTATATTATCACCTCAGTAAGTTTTTGTCTGAGCAAAAATAAACACAAACTGCAAACCTCTTATGGTGCAATAGAAACTGAGTTGCAGTTAGAAAACATCAAAAACCCTAGCATAAAAGATGTCTCAAATGCTGTCATTGCCATTCGAAAATCAAAATTACCAGATCCATAAGAAATTGGAAATAGTGGTAGTTTTTTTAAGAATCCGGTAATTGAATTAACAGCATTTAACATATTAATTAAGCAATACCCTAACATGCCTAGTTTTAAAGTTTCTGAAGACTTGGTCAAAATTCCTGCCGGCTGGTTAATTGAGCAAGCAGGATTTAAAGGAAAACGTTATGGAGAAGCAGGCGTTCATAATAAACAGGCCCTGGTTTTGGTAAATTATGGAAACGCTTCTGGCGAAGACATCCTAAACCTTGCAAAGAAAATTCAAGAGAAAATTCTTGATTTATTTAACATCTCTTTAGAAATAGAAGTAAATATACTTTAAGGGAATACTTTAACAGCTTTTGGTTTTTTTCTCTTTAAGAATTCTGTACCTTTGCTAAAGAATTTAATACACCACTCCGTATGAAACTTATCTTAATTACTGTAGGTTTATTAGCAATCGCTTTTGCTGGAATTGCCATTAAAATTTGGGCAAAAAAAGACGGGAAATTTGCGGGTACCTGTGCAAGCCAAAATCCAATGTTAAATAAAGACGGTGTTGCTTGTGGTTTTTGTGGAAAAACGCCAGATCAATTTGAAACTTGCTCTGAACCTCAACACTCGTAATACTAACTAATTGACAATGGTGATTGAACTATTCTACATTTTTGTAGCTGCAACAACCATTCAACTTCTTTATTTTATTTGTTTTTCTACTGTTCTCTTTAGAAAAAAGCAAAAAGAGACCTTTACTGAAATTCCAATTTCCGTTATTATTTGTGCTAAAAACGAAGAAAAAAATTTATTGAGATTTTTCCCTTCTATTTTAGAACAATCCTATAAGAATTTTGAAATTGTTTTTATTAACGATGCCTCTTCAGACTGCACTTTAGAAGTTATGGAAGAATTTCACGATCATCATCCGAATATTAAAATTGTAAATGTTCAAAATAATGAGGCGTTTTGGGGAAATAAAAAGTACGCACTTACCTTAGGCATTAAAACTGCAACACATGAGCACCTCCTTTTTACCGATGCTGACTGCAAACCCGTTTCTAAAGATTGGATACAAAAAATAGCACAAAATTTTACAGCGGAAAAGACCATTGTTTTGGGATATGGTAAATACAGCTATTTGCCAAAATCTTTTTTAAATGCCTTAATTCGCTTTGAAACCTTATTAACTGCTATTCAGTACTTTAGTTACGCTCATTTAGGTTCACCATATATGGGAGTCGGTAGAAACCTATCCTATCACAGGGCGAATTTTTTTAAAACCAAAGGATTTATCAAACATATTCAAGTAAAATCAGGAGACGATGACTTGTTTATTCAAGAAGCAGCAGATGCAACCAACACTGCTATTTGCTTGGAACCGAAAAGCTTTACTGTTTCAGAACCACCTCTGACCTGGAAAGCCTGGTTCCGACAAAAGAGACGACATGTTTCTACAGCTAGCTATTACAAATTAAGCCACAAACTTTTGTTGAGTTTGTATGTGGCTAGTAAATTTCTTTTTTATTGTTTACTACTTCCTCTACTATTTGTTTATAATTGGAAAGTAATCCTTCTTATAGCAGTTTTGTATTATACCACGTTATACCTTGTCTTTGGTATATATGATAAAAAGCTAAAAGAGAAAAAACTAAGCGTACTCATCCCAGCTCTTGAAATTTGTTTACTTCTATTTCAATTTAGTATCTTTATCTCTAATAAAATTTCAAAACCTACGCATTGGAAATAAAAGGCGAAGAATTACTAAAGACCATACAGAAAGCCAAAGAAGGCAATCAAATGGCATTCAATACGCTGTTGGATAGTTTTTGGAATAGTGTTCATAATTATCAGTTAAAACACAATCAAAACGAAAATGATGCTGAGGATATTACCATTCAAACATTTTCAAAGGCCTTTGATAAAATTGATAGCTATGATTCTCAATATCAATTTAAGACTTGGCTAATTACGATTTCTAGAAACGTGCAAATAGATGATTATCGGAAGAAAAAATCAATACTTAGTGCTGATTTATACAAGGAGCAAGTTAAAGAATTACATAGCATAGCAGATGATAGCCCTAGCCCCGAAGATAAAATCATTACGGAACAAAATTTGGCGAAATTATTAAAAGACATTAAGCAGTTAAAACCAAAATATCAAGAAGTAATTCAGTTGCGTTATTTTCAAGAATTGAGTTATAAAGAAATTTCTGTTCAGATTGGTGAGCCCATGAATAATGTAAAGGTAAAATTATTACGAGCTAAAAAATTATTGGCGGCGATTATAAAAAAGTCTTAGGTTGAAAAAAGCATTATTAAGTTCAGTTGGGCCAGGTTTATTGTTTGCTGGTGCAGCGGTAGGAGTTTCGCACTTGGTACAATCTACTAGAGCCGGAGCAGAATTTGGCTATGGTTTAGTTTGGGCCTTATTCTTAGTTCACTTATTTAAATACCCTTTTTTTCAATATGGCCCGCGCTATGCTGCAGCAACCGGAGAATCCTTGTTAGATGGTTATAAAAGACTTGGAAAACCTGTATTGATTGCTTATTATATTATCAATTTAGCAACCATGTTTACGATTCAAGCGGCAGTAACGATTGTCACTGCTGGTATCGCTTCTCAGCTTTTTGGAATTACTGCTGATTTAACAATATGGTCAGTAATCATTATTGGAATCAGTATCTTTATTTTAGCAATTGGCAAATACAAGCTATTAGACCGTTTGATGAAGTACATCATTATTGTATTAACCATAAGCACCATAGCTGCTGTTTTAGTAGCATTATTTAGCACCAAAGAACCCATTGATTTTACTCAAATATTACCTAGTGGAACTATTGAGATTACTTTTTTGATTGCTTTTTTAGGTTGGATGCCTGCACCCCTAGATATTTCTATTTGGCATTCTTTATGGACTCTAGAAAAAGACAAATCTCAAACCTTAAAAACAAATCCTAAACAAGCCATACTTGACTTTAATATTGGATACCTCGGGGCGCTATTTTTAGGTCTATGCTTTATTATTTTAGGTGCGTCTGTCATGTATAATTCAGGAGAAACTTTCTCAAATAGTGGTCGTATTTTCGCAGCACAATTAATGAGCTTGTATACTACAAATCTTGGAGAGTTTTCATATATTTTTATTGCAGTAGCGGCATTTACAACCATGTTTAGTACTACTATTACTACTTTGGACGCCTCACCAAGAGCAATGGCAAAAACCACTGATTTACTTACTGAGAAAAAGTCAAATTTGAATTACTGGTTTTGGATGGGATTTTTAGCTATTGGAACCTTTGTTATTATTCATTCTTTTATGAGCAACATGGGCTTACTGGTTAAAATTGCAACCATTTTATCATTTTTAACGGCTCCCTTTTACGCTTTATTAAATTATCTATTAATTACTGGAAAACATACACCAAAAGAACATCATCCCTCGAACTACTTAAAAACTCTAAGCTGGTTTGGAATTGCATTTCTTATAGGCTTTAGTCTTTGGTTTTTGTTTAATTTATAATAGATTTCTTCGTAACTTTGCAGCTTAAAGTTGAGTAGCATGGCAAATGAATCAATACTAGTTCAGGAAAAAGTTCAAAAACCAAAATGGTTGCGTGTAAAATTACCAGTAGGTAAAAAATATACAGAATTAAGAGGCCTGGTAGACAAGTACAAGCTAAACACCATATGTACTAGTGGAAGCTGTCCTAATATGGGTGAATGTTGGGGAGAAGGAACTGCTACATTTATGATTTTAGGAAATACCTGCACCCGTTCATGTGGGTTCTGTGGTGTAAAAACAGGACGACCAGATACGGTTGAATGGGACGAACCAGAGAAAGTAGCAAGGTCTATTAAAATCATGAAAATTAAGCACGCGGTCCTTACTTCTGTAGATCGGGATGATTTAAAGGATGGAGGGTCTATTATTTGGGCTGAAACTGTGAATGCAGTGCGAAGAGCAAACCCAGGAACCACCCTAGAGACTTTAATCCCTGATTTCCAAGGAAACGAGCAACAAATAGACCGAATTATAAAAGTGGCTCCAGAAGTGGTTTCTCACAATATGGAAACGGTAAGGAGACTTACTCGTGAAGTTCGTATCCAAGCCAAATATGATAGAAGTTTAGGTGTTTTAAAATACCTAAAGGAAAACGGCATGAGAACCAAATCTGGAATAATGCTGGGATTAGGTGAAACAGAAGATGAAGTGATCCAAACCATGAAAGATTTGAGAGCCGTGGGCTTAGATGTGATTACGATTGGTCAATATTTACAACCTTCAAAAAAACACTTACCTGTAAAGGAGTTCATTACTCCTGATCAATTTAAAAAATACGAAACACTTGGTCTTGAAATGGGCTTTATGTATGTAGAAAGTGGTGCCTTAGTTCGTTCATCCTACAAAGCCCATAAACACGCAAGCTAAATAAAAAGTCTTATAATTGTAAAAAACTCTCTGAAAACATCAGAGAGTTTTTTATTTGCAATGAAATCTTAAATAAAATATATAATATTCAATAAAAATGAAATATTAATACATTAAAATCAATTTAAAATCTTTTTATGTTAAAAAAATACAAAAATTCAATTTTTTTAACAAAAAAATTGATATCTATTTAGTTTGGCACAATCCTTGTAAAATAGAAATTTGAAAACAAAGGTGAGAGACTTGTTTTCATTGTGTAAATTATTTGAATTAGTTGATACAAAAAACCACTCCAAATCGGAGTGGTTTTTTTATTCTAGCTAGCTATGCCTTATGATATTGCTCTAATGATATCGTGTTTTGTTATGATATGATAAGATCCATCACCTAAATCTACCAATACAGCTTGATTCTCCTTCGTAATTAACTTAGATACTTTTTCGATACTTGCGTTTTTAGGAACTATCGGGAACGGAGGCCCCATAACGGTTTTAATTGGCATGTTCGCTATATTCATATCGGTTAAATAAGATCTGAGCACATCTGTTTCGTCGATAGAGCCAACAAAACCATCTGAATCTCTTACAGGAATTTGTGAAATTTTAAAATCTCGCATACGCTCAATAGCATGTGAAACTAGCTCCTCAGTTTGAACCGTTAAAAGCGGATGGCTTACATGGTCTTTAACTAAATCTTCTGCCGTAGTAATTTCTTCGTCTAAGAACCCACGTTCCCGCATCCAATCATCATTGAACATTTTTCCAACATAACGCGAACCATGATCATGAAACAATACAACAACCACATCATCCTTGGTAAAATGCTCTTTTAATTGCAGCAATCCTTTAATTGCAGAACCTGCAGAATTACCCACAAATATTCCTTCTTGTTTTGCTATTTTTCGAGTATAAACAGCCGCATCCTTATCTGTAACCTTTGTAAATCCATCAATTAGACTAAAATCTACATTTAAAGGCAAAATGTCTTCTCCTATCCCTTCAGTGATATACGGATAAATTTCATTTTCATCGAATATACCAGTCTCGTGATACTTTTTAAAAACAGATCCATAGGTATCTACACCCCATATCTTAATATTAGGATTCTTTTCTTTCAAGTATTTAGCAGTTCCTGAAATTGTTCCACCAGTACCAACACCTACCACAAAATGAGTTATTTTTCCATCAGTTTGCTCCCAAATTTCTGGTCCTGTTTGCTCATAATGAGCCAAGGCATTCGAAGGATTATCATATTGATTTACATACCAGGAATTTGGTGTCTCTTCTCCCAATCTCTTTGAAACAGAATAATAAGATCTTGGATCAGTAGGCTCTACATTTGTTGGGCAAACTACTACCTCCGCCCCCACAGCTCTCAAAATATCCATCTTCTCTTTAGACTGCTTATCTGAAATTACAAAAATACATTTGTAGCCTTTTACAATAGCCGCTAAAGCCAATCCCATTCCTGTATTCCCAGAAGTTCCTTCAATGATCGTTCCTCCTGGTTTTAGCCTGCCATCAGCTTCGGCATCCTCTATCATTTTTACAGCCATTCGATCCTTTACAGAATTTCCTGGATTAAAGGTTTCCACCTTAGCCAAAACCAAAGCTGAAACTTCCTTCGTCACAGAATTTAATTGAACCAACGGCGTATTTCCAATGGTTTCTAATATATTTTTAGCGTATTTCATCATATATAATTATAGTGCAAAGAAACAAAATATTTTAGAGTTGGCTTTATTAGTTTGTTCTTAAAAAGAATTCAATATGGCCATCATTATTTAAAGCAGTATCACTTTTAAATGCCTAAGCAAATTTTATGGATTTTACTGGACTAATTTTTGAAATAATGAATGATGGAAGTAATAATAGCAAGAAACACATCACAAGTGTTCCAATATTTAGCAGGAGTATCGTCAAGATATTAAAACTAATTGGAACTTTAGAAACATAATAAGTTTCTGGATTTAAGGTAATAAAGCCAAAATAATACTGAGCAAAAAGC
>Ga0129324_10002317_pt1 | contig 11791 bp, 12 predicted proteins | sample CPBDNA_7_FD_96879 | JGI IMG/M metagenome (GOLD analysis project Ga0129324, IMG submission 96879) | Freshwater to marine salinity gradient microbial communities from Chesapeake Bay, USA - CPBay_Spr_15_0.2_DNA | ecosystem: Environmental > Aquatic > Marine > Coastal | place: USA: Chesapeake Bay... | reverse complement strand
GGGTTAGAAAGACTCTGGTGTTATGATTGTACAGCTCTTACACATCTTCCAAAGAAACTTCCTGACGGGTTGAAAAAAGTCCAGTGTTCCGGTTGTACAAGTTTAATTTTCTGTCCATCCTATGCCATTAAACAAGTTGGTAAGGAAATAGTAGAGTCAAACTATCACCAATGGTGTCAGAAACAGAGCACCAAATATTTCTCTATCAGAAACGATAGTCTAATAGCAGAGGAATTGGTAAAGAAAGCGTGTCATCCCAATAGGATAGCATGGTATACAGAATGGGAAGATTGGAAAGAACTAGAATCGATGGGAATGGTGTCAAGTATACCCTGATATTAAGAATATTTATAATAGAGAAATCTATTATAAATTGAAAGTATGTTACAACTCTTGTTTATATACTAAGCATGACTTTACCACTCACAGAATCAAATCAATACTATCCTAAAAGGGGACTTGATCAAGATCTATGGGCTAGATGGTGTTGGAGGAACAGACCTAAATCTTTTTCACATGCAGGGGAGTTTTTCACAGATCCTACAGATCCAGACTACTATTCAAACTGAACAGATTGAGGATGTTGAAGACGATTCTGATGATGTCGATGATTTACTTGACATGATGGATTAGACAGAGACAGAGAAATATGGAAAGGAAACGTGAAAAATGTTTCACCACAACAACTAGAGAAGAGGAACGCAAAGTATACTTCACTATTCAAGACAGTTCGTATGAGACTGCTACTATTCTTTCTTCGTCACATGTTGATGCAAATGTATTGATTGGTAATGTGATGAATAAGAATATTGATCTTACTCCTGTTTAATTCGGTTTAATATACAATGATATATTAACTGATCCAATCCTTAAGAAGTAGGGAGTTTATCACAGTTCTTATGCCAATAATTTATACCATTATAATCCAAACCTTGACAATACGCGTAACCTTTATGTCTGACGCCTTGGCCACATTTACCAGAATGATCAAAATTCTTCCAATCTTGCCAATGCTTAGAAGCTGTACACGCTAAATGGGGAAATGTAGCATCATCCAATGGTCTTCCAGATGGAGAAGATTGTTTGCATTTATAACCAGGACATGCCCATATAGAATCTATACATTGATAAGATCCTGGGTTCTTACCTTTAAACTGCCCTTCACAACTGGGAGTGTTAATAAAGCAAGCATATTTATTCCCAGCATATTTTTTGAGATCGTATCCTGTTGCGCAAGCTTTGTATGTGGGATTATTTACCAGTTCTTCCATACAATCTTCTTGAGAACTATATGTTTGGCCATCTGATACAAGTTCACATTTGTAATGTTGTTGACTATCACCGCTGACACCCCAGCCCTTATAACATTTGTTATCTACACACATCTTTCCATCTGGACAAACCAATCCACCAAACTTACCCTTTTCATCTAGACAACATGATTGAGAATCTATATTTGGAAGAGGACATTCTCCACAATGATCAAGTTGTTTCTTACAATCTAGAGAAGTAGTACACGTTTTCGTATCAGCATCATATGTAACTGATATGGCTCCGATTTCAGTCCCAGCACGATAGTAGCAATCATCTGCAGAACATGCGATTGTACTTTTTTGTACAGTATTTGAAGATTTAGTGAATGGTCCTTGAGTTTCGGGATCACTACACGTGATAAGACCGGCAGGAGATTTACACGTCTTAACGATATTACCATCTATAAGTAAATTTGCTGGATCGTAATTAAGTGTACCCCATTCGCATCCCTTGTTTATACAAACATCAGTCTCTTTATCGCCTACCTTAGCTATTTTACATGTTTGTGTATCTGGATGACAATATTTAGTTCCACATACAGTCATACATGTACCATTTATGCATTTTGTACCTTTCGGACAACAAACACCGTTACAGCATTCGGTATCACAACAAACATTGTCTTTGGAGCAAGCTTTGGATTTATCACAGCAGACATTGTTGATACATACCTTGTTAGGATCATCGCAGCATTTATCTCCGCATATTTTGGTCTTATCACAGCATTTATTATCAATACAAGATTGTGATGAACTACAACAATTATCTCCACATATATTATCCTTATTACAACAAACGTTATTGATACACTCTTCAGACGGGTCTGAACAACATACTCCGTTACAAACTTTATTACCAGTTTTGCAACACACTCCATCTGTACATGTCTGACCATCTTTACAACACTCACCGTTACATAAAGGTTCATCACACTTTACACAAGAATTGTTATTTGGATTACATTGTTGATGTTTGCCACAACAAACCTTACCACAACATTTTCCGTCACAGCATTTTCCGTCACAGTTAACATCTCCAGTTTTGCAGCATATACCATTTACGCATACTTCTCCATCAGCACAACAAACGCCATTGCAACATTTTTCCGCAGGACAGCATTTTCCGTCACAGTTAACATCTCCAGTTTTGCAGCATATACCATTTACACATACTTCTCCATCAGCACAACAAACGCCATTGCAACATTTTTCTTCAGGACAGCATTTTCCATTACAGTTAACATCTCCAGTTTTACAACACATGCCGTCCATACAAGATGTATCTGGTTCACAGCAAATACCATTACAACAATTACCTTCTGTACAGCATTTTCCGTTACAATTAATTTCATGAGGATGACAACATAGACCGTCTTTACAATTTTGAGGTTCACAGCACGTGTCTCCACATTTTTTCTCGTGAGATTTACAAGGTTGTCGGGTGAAATATATAGCTAAAAATATACCCGTAGCTATAGCAAGTCCACCCAAAATATATAATAATATTCTAACAATACGAGTCATTTATTAGTAAAATAAAAAAGTAAAATTGTAGATCTACCTTCAAGGTAATAGGATTGTGGGGTACTCTTCATGTTGGTCACCTTCCCGATAGGTGTACACCTAAATGGTATTTTGATACGTTTTGTGGTGGTGGGAGAGAGCATTCCTCTCTCTTTGGGAAAAATACTGACATTCGCACATTTCTACATGGAGATGTTAAGACGTATGATGTACTAGCTGCTATTCATACTGTCAGAAAGACGCATAGTACAGAACACTATCAAGTTACTCTGCTCACCACAGAGGAACACATGATACCATCTTATATAGTACAGAATTCTCTCAAGACAGCTTATTATTGGGTTCTAACTCGTTCAAATTGAAAATAGAATTAAAGTATTAGCTCTAATTAGAGCAAAATGAAAAGCATGTCAACAGTTCAACTTTACCTTGAAGCAAAGGATATCATCCAATATCCTTTTCAAGTAACTCAAAGACTAATCAACGATCTTCGTGATCGTAAGAGCATTGTATGGCTCTTCAATCCGTACATTCCTGACTTTACACGAGAGGAAGTTTTAAGCGGACTTTCTACTATGCAGATGTTTCAATTTAACAGGCTTTCCAGGCGTACTGTGATTCCTTGTTGGGATATACTTCCAGAGAGTGATGTTTTGAGAATGATTGAAGATGATCTTCAATATGAAAAATATATTTATTCCGTTACCGGGGAAGAGATCTACGAGGACAATGAGTGGTCTATCGCGTAATGAGTCTAAGCAACTTGCATAATAAATCCCACGGGATTTATTACGTTTAAAATCTTCTTCCATGTCGAGTGGTAAACCAACCCTAAAGGAGACAAAAATTGGTATTGGTGTATGATGGATATTACAACAAGTGAAGAAGATCGTAAAAGAATGTGTGGACCACTTTGATATAGAGATTAAAGATCTGCTAAATGTAATGTGTTACATTTACAAAAGAACTTTGTATATATATATACAAAGGAACAATGAATAGTTGGTTAATGTTTTTAATATCTCTAGGAATAGCTGGTGTTGTGGGTGTTATAGCTGGATGTATATTTACGTACTTTGATTTCTTCAAAAAAGAAGACCCATCAGCTGAAGATTCTAACAAAACAGTATATGACTGGGGAAAGATATGTGGATTCGCTGCTATCCCAGCAGTCATATTTGGAGGATTAACTTACGTAATACTTTACAAGAAAAAGACTAGCGAGTATCATATGAGCGTAAATATGAAGGAGTCTGTCGACAAACTTCCAGTACAAGATCTATCAGCTATCAAAAAACAAAAAGTTGTATTAGATCCAAGTGTTAAATGCAGTACGTTGAAATATGATATCCCTTATACAGAAACTACACGAGAAGAGTTTGCTCGTCATCTTAATCAAGATCTTAATGTAGTACATTGTCTCGAATCGGAAAAACTCCACGTAGAAGGTATTATTCAAGATAAACTAAAGAAGAGAAAAGATTTTGAATCAGGGTTGAGACGATTAAACGTAGAAGCAGATAAAAATACAGCAGAAATGATTGTGAAGAAATACGGATCTAGTAGACCGATAACAAATCCTCATTCTTTAGTACAAACAGAAGAAAGAATAAATAGATTAAATAATGAATTGGACGCATTGAAAACATGTGGTACAGCAAAAAACATGATAGTACAAAAGACTGAGGAAGTGATGCAATTAAAAGATTATATTCGTACTGGTAAGGTTCCCATCCCATCTGTTAAAGATGAAGACATTACCGCTCTACTAGGTGAAAGATATCATCTCGGAGGATATTGGCCTAAACCTGGAAATCCAGATCCAGTTCTTAGAGAAGGAGCTATAGAAAATACGAGTTATTCTTCTACAGAATACGATCGTAAACATAACAGTGACAGATATATTCATTATCTACAGGGAGGTAAACCAATAAAATCTTATTACGACGCATACAACACTGAAAAAGGCAGTGATTGTCTAGCTGCTAAAGTGAATGCAGAAACAGCCCACGTTTCCACGAAAGCTAGAAGAGAGAGAAAGAGTATGGAACCAGAAGTATTTGGGAAAAATAGAATGGCTCAGGGAATACTAAATGAATATTCTGAACGAAAAATTACAGGAGAATATGCTATTCCTGACGAGAAAGCTTCTGAGATTCGTAAAGATATGGGTTGGGAATTGAAGAAGAGAAAGGGTTTAGGTGCTAAGATAGTTGGTGTTGCAGAAGATTGGTTGGTGGATTAAGGTAACATATTCTAAAGACTGAATATAATTATTTTGTATATTTTTGTATACATAGATAAAGAATGTGTTGGAATAAGGAAGTATCATGGACTATGTTTACTGTCGGAACTTTCCTCAATTTAATAACTTGTATGTATATACCTCGAGGACCTGTAATAGCTGTTTCTATAATTTGGGAATGGGTTTTATTAATGCAATTGTTTGACGCTTTGGTATGGATAGATACTCCTTCTTGTTCATCTTCCGAACAAGAGAAATGTTCTCCGTTAAGAAGATACGCCACTTTGGGTGCTTTTGCTGCAAATATACTTCAACCTGTAGTCATGTTTATTGCTTTAATGATTGTATCTCCTAGTAATATATATCTCAAAATTACTGCAGCTATATTATGCGTTGGATATCTTTCGTATGCATTAGCTAAAGTTGCAGATCTTCCTAAACTAAAATGTATACGTCCAAGTACTGATTGTCATTTGCAATATACTTGGTGGGATGAGATTAAGGGATGGACTTATATGGTTGCCTTATTTGGAGCGGGTTTATTACTACTAAGACCTTGGACATTTTGTTTACTTGAAATGGGGTATATATTACTCACATTAATCGTTACAAGTATAGTATATCCACAGACCAGTGCAATGGCGAATATGTGGTGTTGGTCTGCTGCTTTTGCTCCAATCTTTACTTTAATATTTTGGAAGATATCGGAAAGGTTTCCATTGACTTATTTGGATCAGAGAATATGATTGATAAATTGATATTTGGTTACGAGTTGTATTATATATAATACGTTATGTGTATCATATGAGAAAATGATGGGAATATTCCCCAGAATACTAAAGTTTTAAATTGTCACGGTTGTACACGTTTAATTTTCGGCCCTACCAAAGCCATTGAACAAGTTGGTAAGAAGATAGTAGAGTAAAACTATCACCAATGGTGTCAGAAACAGAGCTCCGAATACTTCTCTATCAAAAACGATAGTCTGATAGCAGAGGAATTGGTAAAGAAAGCATCTCATCCCAATAGGATAGCATGGTATACGGAATAGGACGAATGGAAAGAGTTAAAATTAAGAGTGTTTAAAACCACCCTCTTAATTTCAAAAATGATACGTAAAATACTAAAAATGGGCCATGTCCAACCATAGATATAGCAGCATATGTTGCTGGATTTCTGTAAAGATGAAATAGGAAATATACCAGACCATATAGGTGTGATATATCTCCAATCAGAGCTGTTGCTTTATATACTCCTTTAACTATATTTTTCGCTCTGGTAAACGAAGTTTCCAACTCTTTACTATTTATCTCTTCATCTTTTACGACAATAACATAATCTTCTTCCTCATCCATCTTATCTTACTTTATCTTATATCTCCATAAATCTTTTTACTTTACTCTACTCCAAAGGATATATATTGATCCTTTTATTCAGAGACAAAATCATTTGTAACATCGTTTATGTACTTACCAAAATCTTCACCATATTGATCAACCCAATCATTTCTCTTCTCATCAATAGCATTACATAAGAAATCGATGTAAGCTTCAGTTTGATCTATCACCCCTTCAATAACATCATCATCTTCACACCCCTTCAAGGCTTCTGTCAAGAAATGTCTAACGACAGCATTGCATTGTTCTTCTGATTCCATATGTATCTGTAGTCCCTCATCATCTACAAAACCTTGCATAACGTTTACAAATCTAGCTATATGACCTGTAGCACAATATCCTTTCATTTCGCATAGCCAAACATTCATTAAATAGTTCTTCAAGCTGTTTAACTACTTAGATATCTGTGGGACGGTGTTGGGTGTGCTTTTACAGAATGTTGGTAAAGATATCGATAAAATAATTGTCTTTGGAGAATAGTATAATCTTGCGGATTATTGTACCTCCATCTTTGAATATACCTATATCTATATCGTTCATCTTATTCATTTATACGCCGTAAGTATATAAATAAAAAATACTTATTCATCACCTTCAGTATCATCGTCTGATGATGTGGGAATTTCAATGTTTGTATTTCTTGGTATACCAGTAGATGATGCGATCATCATCTTCTCAAACATCTTTCCTGTTAATCCACTAAACATGGGAGGAATAGGTGGATTAACTGGGTCAGTCGATCTCCTCACATCAAATTTTGTGTATTCTGGAAATACGACTTCAAGAAGATCAACTGTAACGTTTTCATTATCAGTAAATACTGTAAGCCCGGTAGGTTCATCGAGATATCCTCTAAGAAAGCTAAGTATATGAGCATCCACATTACTGAATAAGTTTCTTGCTGTTCCTGAGATACCGCATTCTGTACAAGCCTTAAGATATCCTTGTGCGTAAGTATAAACGTAAAACGGAGCTCTTAATTTAGGTGGTACGTCAAGAATAGTGACGATAATCGATGATTTACGAATATTTTCCAATGGAATCGTTACATTGATATCCTTATCATTTCCCCGAAGGACGATAATGTTCTTCGGTTTTCCCTCTATAGTTTGCAATAGTTCTGAAAGTTTGGTATAATTATCACCATCTACAATAACATTCATGCTTCGTTTAATATAAGTTATTATTAATACACCTCTCTTTAAACCTTGATTTATAAATCAAGGTGAAACTGCCTTGAAAAGCAAGTGATTACATATGCGACCGTTTTTTGGGTGGGTAGTGTTGTGTAATGTTGTGAATGATACGAGAAAGCATATCGACCAAATTGAAAATTCGATCTAAGAATATATCAACATCAACAAAGAATGTCAGTCAACATGTCAAAGAATAAGAAGAAGCCCGTCCAAAGGGGTAACACTAGACAAGTCTGTATGATTTGTATGTGCGAGCCCGAAGAAATTCTAATTCTACATCGTACCAGGAGACAGGTTCACGCAATGTGTGCATCGTGTGCATCTCAATTCATAACAAACATGTTGCAAGTCAAGATTAACACAAAGGATTACGCGATTCCTCCTCAAATCACATGCTCAGGAAATCCTTACGGTGAGAGACGCAACAAGTGTAGACATGTTTTGAATATCACTCAAGAGAAGTATGGACGTCTTGAAGGAGTAAACGAACTACTCACAAGGATATTTCTTTTGTCTGATCCTGACGCCGTGTCATGCCCATCAACTACTTGTGGAAACATCTTCATCGCTCCACAAGAAACAGTCGGATGGGGGTCTATTGTAAATGAGGTCAAGTGTCATGGCTGTGATACGACATTCTGTCGAGCATGCCGAACAACTCCCCATCACTTTGGAATGTCTTGCCAGCAATGGAAGGACTACTCTGCCAATACAAAGGAAGGCAAGGAGATGGATGCATTGGAAAGGGCTGGCGTGCTTAGAAAATGCCCTCGTTGCGGGCACGGTGTTGTTAAGTTGGAAAACGACCCGGGATGCAACAAAATGACGTGTGAACACGAGATCAATGGCGTGCGTTGCAACGAAACGTGGTGTTGGCTCTGTGGGGATGCTGGTATTAAGTATGACCATTTTTACAAAGGTGGTAAGTGTGCTCAGAAGCTGTTTCTCGGAGTTAATACTAATGAACCAGTCCCTCATCATGAGAACGAGCATTGGGGTGACCCTGCTCCTCTACCAGATTTACCAGCTCATGATGACATTGCAGACGCGTATACTGAAGAGGATGAATTCCCTTTAGATCCTAACGTTGTTCCACCAATTGACGATCGAGTAGAAATCCAAAGAAACATGATGGCGATGCTCGCTGATAATGTTATTTTTGGTAGATGGGATTAAAGTTCAAATTGAATTCTACTTTCTAAATTCATTGAAAAGTAGATGATGGTGACCAGTTTATGATGCTGGAAGGAACGGAAAATTAGTGAAGTGATAATGATTTATCTTGTCTTCTGCGCATGCACCCATTAATAGTGGGTTGTATAGCTGGGGGTCTTAATTACAAATGATCATCTTATAGATCGTTTGTAATTGAGGATACTCTGCTGGTAATGCATATATAGCTATTATGTTTTGCCCAGGTATGCGGATAAATTTTGTGTGAAGATATCTCGAAGTTCGTGAGTGAGATAAAATATGCAATGTATAGCGCTGTATGTTGCATGTGATCTTTAAGAACGGCCATTCTTATTGATTATTCTTACTCCTTTTGGAGAGTGTTGGAACACCTTTGATCTGATGATCTAATGGTTGGGCGGTGTTTCGTTCTTGTGGAGGATGGAAAATAAATATAAATATAAATATAATGAGATAAAAAGGTTTGGGGTTGGGTAGGAGAGTTAGAAAAAAGATAATTAAAACGCACGCAATAGAACAGATACTTAGTTTTTGTAAGCCTACGAGCTTACAAAGACTTTCTCCCTTTTAATTAGCAACCACTCATTTGAGTAAAGAGTTGATTAATCTCTGTTTCCCACGATATCGTATCGATATCATCTTCAGTCGTGGAACGTCGTTGAAACTCTTGTTGATGTTTATGATATGAGACTGGAGATCCGCTACGATGCATATTGTAGACCATAATGGTTGAATGATTGACTGAGCCAGAAAAAATATCAACACAAAAATTGTGTAAATACCTATTTACACAATTTCTATAAGAGTCAAAAAATGAAAACACTTCATAAACGAATTACATGGGTCAAATTTACATCAAATATTTTCCAAATTGAATTTCTAGATTAACTAATAGGTAATAGCATAATATGTTGAATTCAACCAACGCCTAGTATAATGACTTGGCGTGCGGTGTGGAAACTATAGGCGAAGTTATCGATGTGTGGACTGCAAAGGAACATATATCCTGGAGGTTTACTCATACTTGGAGATTGTGAGAAAAACAGGGGTGCTGTTGTTGTCGACAAAACAGTAGCATCTATCATATAGGGACTGGCCACCTCTATATGATACGTTCTTCTCCCTTTGAAGGATATGGGACACATTGATTCTAGACGAGGTGATGGAACTTATAGTGAAAGCATAATGGAGCGCACGTCTCGAGGAGGACCCTCGCGGAGAGGGTTGGATACCGAAAAAGTCCTTACGGGAAACCGTAAGGACTTTTACACGTTATAGGATTAACACAATCCAGCATAGAATGTGTTACTGTTTTGTAATCTTTGTTCTTGATATCCTTGCATGCTCCAGGAACCATTATATGGGTCCAACAACTTTTATTTTCTGTATTGTAAGTAACTGCGTTGCAATTTTTACCATCACATGTGTTGATACAATCGTCTAAACTGATTTTGGGACTATGATCTAAAGTTTTTCCGTGAACTCCTTCTCCACTGTAAGGCATTTTCTTTCTCTGTTGATTACTACTCCACAATACTTTACCATCAATATCAATAATCTGAAACCATCCCTCGGTAGTCAATTTAACATAGAATATTTTTAAGATTTAAGACATCACACGTAAAAACAAATGTCTAAAGAACAGAGAAAACGGGTTCTTATATTTGGAGGTACAGGAAGTTTGGGTCATAAACTTACTGATAGATATCTCCCAACTCATGATGTATGTATCTATTCGAGAGATGAAACTAAACAATGGTTGATGAAGAAGGAATATAACGATACACGAATAAATTTCGTATTAGGTTGTGTAAGAAACAAACAACAAGTAGAGAATGCCATCTTTCGATTCAAACCTAACATTGTTATAATAGCATCAGCTCTAAAACATATCGACCAATGCGAGGAGAATATCAACGAATGCGTCTTAACAAATATAACAGGTGTACAAAATATTATTGACATATCATACGAACATTCACAAAAAGTTAACGTACCCTTTCTCGAAACTGTAGTAATGGTAAGTACAGATAAGTCGTGCAGTCCAGTAAATGTATACGGAATGAGTAAAGCTATTGCTGAGAGAATGACAATCGAAAAATCTCAGTTCGTAGATAAACCCAAGTTTGTTAATGTAAGATACGGTAATGTTTTAAATTCTCGAGGAAGTGTATTACCTCTATTCAATAAGACAGGTCAAAATCCGAAATACAAACACTTTACAGTTACAGATGAAAGAATGACTAGGTTCTTTATGACTCTTGATGATTCAGTAGATCTTATTCAAAAAGCAATCTCTCATGGTGAATCTGGAGATACTTTTATACCAAAAATGAAGGGGTATAGCATTTTAGAGATAGCAACTATATATTCAAAGGCTTACAAAAAATCTATTAAGTTTGTTGGTTTGAGACCTGGCGAAAAATTACACGAATGTTTGATCAATCATATCGAGATTGCTAGAACTATTGATCTCGGAAATGTGTACGTTATTAGACCGTGTTATAGAGAACATGAAATAGAAACTTGTATAAATATGGAAGAATATACTTCTGATATTTGTTTAGAATCTGCTTCTAATTTGGAGAAATATATGGAGTTATTAGATACGTCAGTAGATGGTGAATCATCTCAATAAACTATTTTTTTCTAACTGAGATTCAGAAAACGGTGTTTTTGATCTTGATGCTCAACAGAAGAAAATGGTAACTTCTGAGTTGTTTAAGGAAGTTTCCAAGGTATACAAAACTGTTTAAGGGGGGTGTGGTTATAAAGTTCTAGAACTTTATAACTAATTTGTATATAGATGTTATTTTAAGAGTTTCTTCTGAACTTTCTCGTCACTCATCCAGTCTTGAGTAAGTTTGATCATTCTAGATCTGGTATCAGAATTCTTCACTATCTCGTTCAAAACATACAGCT
>Ga0129324_10002315_pt1 | contig 11794 bp, 15 predicted proteins | sample CPBDNA_7_FD_96879 | JGI IMG/M metagenome (GOLD analysis project Ga0129324, IMG submission 96879) | Freshwater to marine salinity gradient microbial communities from Chesapeake Bay, USA - CPBay_Spr_15_0.2_DNA | ecosystem: Environmental > Aquatic > Marine > Coastal | place: USA: Chesapeake Bay... | reverse complement strand
TGAACGAGAAATGCAAGGACGCCATGAATATCATGGATTTTGTCAATTCGATGACGCTACAACTCTCGGATTTGGAAGATGTCGGCGAGCTCGGTTATGTAGAAGGTATTAGTAAAATCATTATAAGAAAACTGAATGAAATGGATGTTTATAAACGTCCGATTCATTGCAGCGACTACAAGCGAGAAGTCATGTATGTTCGCGATGATGATATCTGGGAGAAGGAAAATAGCACTTATGACAAACTGCGGAAAGCCATAAAGCATATTACGAAAAAGAACGGCGACCTCATGATTCCTTGGCGGGACCAAAATCCGCAATGCATGAATAACCGGCATCGATTGAATGATGTTTATTTGCGCATTATGAATCAGTCGATGGGTGGCAAAGGCGACTTCTTCGACAGCGAGAACAAAATCATTAAAAAATTATCCAAGGCTGTTTACATTGATAAGGTGTGTTAAATAATATAAAACTTATAATAATATATATAATAATAATTTAAACTTATAATACCTATATACAATAAGATAGCAAAATATCATGACATTAAAAATAACTAAAGAACGCGCTGAACAATGTATTAAATATATAAAAGATCATTTACATATTTCATACGATAAAGATATTATCATTGATTTTACGGCCAAATATGGTGAATTTATAGAAAGTGCTTATAATTTAGTTAAAACTCCTTTATTTTATGATAAAGAACCAATACATCCAGATGTAAAACAAATAGATTTTTTGAATCTAGATTTTGACAAGTTTAATAAAACATTTTTATCAGGACTTTGGTTTGATGAAATTCATGTTATTGGTTCTCCGCCAGTAGATGAGGTGGATGAATATATTGATGCTGCGTGTAATTTCGCACAAAGCGTTTCGTTTATTTTCCCCAAAAATGTATCACCTTATATTTTTCCTCCAACATATCAATGTTTATTTAGTACTGAACTAGATTCAACAACACTATTTCAAATATGGATAAAGACTGATTATTAATTTAATATATTTATTTTAATATATTTATTTTAATTTTCCAGCATCTTCATGTTCAATTGCCGTCGTCCTTTATATTTCAGTAAATCCACTTTGGTCGATGTGGTCGGAAATAATTCATTGCCATAAACATCTTGCAGTAAAAGCCACTCAAAGAGCCCTCCTGTATAAATATATACATTCCAAAACCCTAATTTTAATAATTGTTCGTATTTTGTAATACATGTTTTATCGGTTGCATTCATACCATAAATAATAATACGAACATCATTGTTTTTTTTCAATTGTATATTAAGTATTTCAATTTCCATTTCAATATTTAAGGTGCCTACAATTAGACAATGTTGTTGATAAGCATCTAATGTATTAATAATTAAAGTTTTTTGATTGTGGTCATTATAATCATACATTTGATTTTTATTATCCTTTTCATTTATGGCAAATTGCATATCTTCAAAATTAATATTTCGTATTGAACTAATACTATTACCCATTACTTTATGTTAAAATTATTATTTTTAAATATTAACATATTATAAAGTTTTTTACAAAAAAAACATTCAATCATACAATTAATCAACATACAATTAATCAAATTTAATAACAATCTCTACATCTTCTTTTTTGATTGTTTTCGAAGCCGAAATAGAAAGTTCTTCGCGTTTTTTCCTTGTTTTTTGATTACAAACTGCTTGCACTTTGCGTTTAGATGTGCTATTACGACTATTCATGTCTTTTTCAATAGCTGAATAATTTTGCTCAATATAATCAATGACATTATTCTCAAAAGCCCATTTAAAAAAATTCAATTGACCGATGGTTGTCTGTAGATGATTATCATTTTTATAGGGGATACTGATACGATCCCATCGACAGAAAGGGTCAAAACGACGCTTAGAATACGACCGCAATTTTAATTTATAATCATTATAGACTTTAAAACGATTCCCATTCGTAGGTAAATCATAGACAGTATAAAACTTTTTTGCATAATTTGTAGTGAACCAATCAACGATGCGTAGAGAGATATTCACGTCGCCATTTATAATTTGTAACATACGATCAAGGTAATTATTTGCTTTATAATAAGTTATCAAATTATTCATTAATAAAGTATTTTGCGATGAATAATTTTGAGACATTTATTAAAAAACAATAGAACAATACATTTAAACTCTTTATTTAATAAAATACTTTTTGTAAAATAACATTTATTAAATAAATATATTTTTATTTATATTTCCTTTTTAGGTGTTAAAAAATTCATTTGTACTTCTAAATCATTTACATAATTATTATTTGTCATGAAAGGATTCTGAGTTGCTTGTCCAATTAAATAACGTTCATTCATTTTTTCATTCGCTTCTTCGCGTTTATTACTGACTTTATGAAATCCTTCATTATTAGCAAGATTAAAATGTGGCTGTTGTTGCTGTTGCTGCTCTGCTTGCTGTTGATGCTCTGCTTGCTGTTGCTGCTCTGCTTGCTGTTGCTGCTCTGCTTGCTGTTGCTGCTCTGCTTGCTGTTGCTCTTGCTTCGGTAATTGCCTATAAGAACGTTCACATCTCTCTCCTTCCTTTCTCCAAACAAGTTCTTCCATCTGTTATAATATATAATATTACATATAACATATAAAACTTTATACTTTATTAATCTTCAGTTTTTTGGTAAATATAAATTTACCAGAATCAGTGACTCTACGCTGTAGATTACATTTCAAACAAGAAATACATGTATTTTCTTTGCTGTGGTTTAAATCATTGTCAATTCTATCAAGTGTCCATTGCAATGGTTCGCGAACATTCTTATAAAGCACAAATAGTTGTTTAGAACAATAAAAGCAGGTCAATTTTCTCTCTACTAATTTTTCTAATACATCTTCCAACTTAATAATTGTATCTTGATTATGTATTTCTTTTTTAATATCTTGCCCCTTGTAACCTTGTATTTTGTGAACCAGTTCACTTTTGAAGAGGGATTTTAAATTAATTGTATTTTTATCCATATTTTCACATCCATTTAGATTCATTTTTACATCAATATTCATATACAAATCTCTCACCAAATCATTTTGGGTTTTATAGAGTAAATCAGTTTCGCTTAAATTAATCATATGTTTTCTAACAGATTTATAAGAATCATTACCAATTTCATTCATTTTATCAATATTATGTTTTCCAGTAATATTGATTGCTTTCATTTTTATATATAATACACATAATATCGTTATAATTTGAATTTATTAGATACATAATAAATAATAGCAGCAATCACAATTACATTAATAGCTGTATGATTATGTGTTTCAATATTTTCCCAATCAAATTTAGTTCCAATAATAATATCCCAAATATCAATACCAAAATTAGTTCTATCATTAATATGATGTTGTTGATGAATTAATGGTGGCATAATAATGTAATTAATATTATGGACTGTTGCATAAAAGAGAGACCAAAGAATAATAACACGATTATCAATTAAATCCAAGAAATATTTTATTACAATAATAGCAGCACCTTGTGTCATAAAATTATTGAGAAATTCTAGTATAATATTTTTTGTACTTTTATTAATATCACTATCATGATGGACCTTTGCATGGAATTCTCCAAAAGCAATAAGTTTTAAAGCAAACCAATTGAAATATTTATTACGAGTAAATATATTATCATAATTACTATAAATTTCACTAATTCTAAATTTCATATAATGAGAGATAAAATGAATAAAATAACCATAAAATGTTATGAATATAATAGAGTATGTGCCTAAAATCATAGAACTTTTGTTATGTTTGCATTTTGTAAAAGCATATATAGCACAAAGAATTGAAATATAAAAAATATAATTTTGTTTTATGCTTTTATAAATAGCATTTATTTGAACTTCAGTATCTACATTAGATTGTAACTTAGCATTTTCTTTTAAATCATCAAATATATTTTCATCTGAAATTGAAGTTTCCTCTTCTTCTCTCCCCTTCTTTTTTTTTTCCCTTCCTTTTTTTTTCCTCTTTTTTCTCTCCCCTTTTCTCTCCTTTAAATTTGATTGTTTAATATTTGTATTTGTAGTTTCATAATTCTTTATTTTTTTAATAAAAAAATTAATAATTTTATCCTCACTGGATTTTAAATTACTTTTAATAGTGTTAAACATATATTATTTATAAGTTTATTTTTTTTAATATTTATCCATAATAAATATTATATCAGTATGAATGAAAATGAAAATGTGTATAAAGAATGCATAGAAAACATTGAAATAAAAAAATCTCAATATAGCTATAGACTTAGCCGTGAGCAAAAAATAAAAATTCTTGATTTTTTAGAAGAATTATGCGAAACATCACGTTTATCAAAAAAAACACTCGGACAAACAATACGTTCTTATCATGTTAGTTTACCATTTGTTGTTCTCATATTATTATTTTATGGAGGACAAATAACTGTTACTATTGCAGCAATTAATCTAATATTTGTGTTTATTTGTTTTTTTATAAGTAATGGATGTTTATTGACCATGTTAGAACATAGATTGTGTGGAGATGAATTTACGATTGCCGATCCATTTATTGAAACATTAGGATTAGAATCGTCTAGTAAAAATCGTGTTATTGTATCTTACTTTATAGCGATTGGATTTTTTATATTTTTCTTTCTTGTTTACTATTATCGATTTTATTTTGGTAAAGTAAAAAATATCTTATAATAATATCTTATAATAATATCTATATAGTGAAAACGAGTTAAACTTATAACTACATATTAGTATATAGTTATGTCAAACGATGAAGTTCCGTTAAATATTAAACATAAACAGGTTTTTTTAAATAGTTTTGGAGGAAATGATAATTATGAAACAAAAAAAATAGATACAATTAATTCTTATTTGGAAAAAGAATCTTCAAATAATAAAAATGAATCATGGAATAAATTAGATAAAACAGGGAAAATTAAATTATTGAATATTTATGTAGATAGTATTATAGAGACACATCATTTAACCGCGAATGAAGTAGATGAATTGAAAAAATATTTGATTGATAGTTTGGATAAAAAAAAGCTTCAACATGTAAAGGATGTACATTGTGATAAAATTACCGGAAAAATAATCTCAATTCCGACATTGCATTTTAATGCGGGTGTTCGTAAATTTACTTTAAAGCGAGCAGAAAAACGTGTATCTACCTTGAAATCACTTGGAAAGGGTAAAAAATCTCCTGTTTCTATTTTGAATAAAACATCCAATACACCTAATACACCTAATACAACTAGTGAATAATTATTTTTTAAATTGATATAAATATTTATATTTATTTATATGTAATATACGAATAAATATAAGATGAATTTTCAGGACGATAACACGATTATGGATGACTTTCGCGAAACAACTTCAATATTGGTATATGAATGTGTTAGTTTAAATATAAAACACTATATTCAACCAAATTTTCATTCGCTTATTGTGAAAGATGTTCGTGAATTATTAGAAATGACATTTAAAGGAGGAGGTATAACTATAACAAACGAATGCATTGAGGAAATAATTGAAGAAGGAATAGCATTTTATTATAAACATATTGCACCCCCACGATCAAACGGAAACACATTTGTTCGTATTAAACCAAATTTTGAAAAAATGAATACAAAAATAGAATATTTACAGAATGTTCCTCAACCTGAACAGCGAACAACAGAGTGGTATGAATTTCGTTATAAACATTTGACTGCAAGTAATATTTGGAAAACATTTATAAGTGAAAGTAGTCGAAATCAGCTTATCTTTGAAAAATGTCAACCACTGAATACATCAAAATATAGTAGCGGTCATGTATCATTAGAAACCCCAATGCACTGGGGTCAAAAATATGAACCTTTATCGGTTATGTTATATGAAAGTCTGTATAAAACAAAAGTTAGTGATTTTGGGTGTATTCCGCATAAAACAATTGAATTTTTAGCGGCATCGCCGGATGGCATCAACACAGATAAGTCATCGCTTCGTTATGGGCGTATGTTAGAAATTAAAAATATAGTCAATCGTGAGATTAATGGAAATCCGAAAATGGAATATTGGGTTCAAATGCAATTACAAATGGAAGTATGCGATTTAAATGAATGTGATTTTTTAGAAACACGTTTTAATGAATATAGCGACATTACAGAATTTGAAAATGATAAGGTCAGTGAACATAAAGGAATTATAATGTTGTTTATGAATGGGAATGGGCAGCCAATCTACGAATATGCTCCATTGGGTATTGTAAACGATAATGAAGATATGGAGAAATGGCAAGAAGATATTATGGAAAAACATAATCATTTAACGTGGATTAAAAACATTTATTGGAAATTAGACCAAGTTAGTTGTGTTTTGGTATTAAGAAATAAATTATGGTTTTCTTCGGCCTTGAAAGAATTAAAAGAAATATGGAATATTATTGAGGAAGAAAAGGTATCAGGAAATTATATGAATCGTGGTCCTAAAAAATCAACTCAATCGCGTATTAAAAAAAAGGGTAATGAGAACGATAATAATATAGAAATGTCATCAACCTGTTTTATAAATGTAAATGTAAATGATGAATTAACATCTAATGAAAATAATGATAATTGAATTAATGATAATTGAATTAATGATAATTGAATTAATGATTTATAAAATAAAAATAAAAATGTATAATATTATATATATATATTTTTATATAATATTATTATAAGACAAATAAAATGTTAAATATATTATTAACAATACTTGTTGGAAGTTGTGCTGGTTTTATTGGAGGGTCTACTGGGTTAGGTGGAATTTTCGTTTTATTACCAGGATTGTTAATCTTAAATATTATATCAGATTATAAAATGGCAGTAGGAACTATTTCATTGGCTATGTTGCCGCCTATATCTATTTTAGCTACCATGAATTACTACAAGAGAGATAAAATCGATTATACTATAGCATTTTTTATATGTGTATCTTATATTATTTCAGCAAAATATGGAGCAATTGCAAATAAATTATATAGTGAATCTCAATTAAAATATTTTACTGCTATAATATTATTTTTATTTTCTCTCTACTTTTTTATTACTGCAAATAAAAAATATAATTAATAAAAGTTAACACGACGATGTTCGCCATTTAAATCTAACGGAACAAGATTTACAGGACCTTTCAAATCAAATAAAGGGTTATCATCTGTATATAATTCTTCATTCATTTCTCCTTTACATTTTCCTTCTTCATTCATCCACCCTTTATAATTTGTTTTATTAACTTCATTTGCTGGTAACAATTCAGGATCTTCATCTACTAAATATTGTCTATCAATGTCTTTTGACATGTCCATATCCATATTATTTATACGAGGAGGTGATGAATCGCAATTGGATTTATCACCTGAAGTTAAATGATCGGATGGTTCCTTTTGTAATGACGTTTTGTGTGTTATATACGTTCTTGGTTTATTTATAAGATATGCCAAATAAAAACAAAGAAATATTAACAAAAATACAACAAACCATCTTATATTTTTCATAACCATATTAGTTACTTCCATTATCTTATATATTATATATAACAATTTAAACTTTTATCATTATAATTTAATAATAATAAAATGGCATCAAATGAAGAACTTCATGTTATGAAGAGAAACGGACAAACAGAAACATTATCTTTTGATAAAATTTTAAAAAGAGTTAAATATTTGGGAACATCATCTACGCCAACATTAAATGTAAATTATAGTCAATTGGTAATGAAAGTTGTTGAGCAACTTTATGATAATATGTCAACCTATGTTATTGATGAATTGACAGCCGAGCAATGCGCTTCACAAATTACTAAACATTTGGATTATGGAATACTCGCTAGTCGTATTATTGTATCTAATAACCATAAAACAACTACCGAAAAATTCAGCGACGCAATGGACAAACTATATCATTTTTGTGATGTTCATGGTGTTCATAAACCATTAATTCATAAAGATATTTGGAATTTAAGTCAAGAACACGCAACGCTTTTAAATTCTTTAATAGATTATTCACGTGATTATTTGTTTGATTATTTTGGGTTCAAAACATTAGAACGTGCTTATTTGATGAAAATCGGAAAACAAATCATTGAACGTCCGCAGCATATGTGGCTTCGTGTCGCATTAGGTATCCACGGCGGTGATATTGAGCGTGTAAAAGAAACGTATGAATTACTTTCTCTTAAATATTTTACTCACGCTACACCTACATTGTATAATGCAGGGACAAACCACCCACAACTTAGTTCATGCTATTTACTTGGAATGGAAGATGATAGTGTTGATGGAATTTATAATACATTGAAAGATTGTGCTAAAATATCAAAATGGGCTGGTGGGATTGGATTACATGCGCACAATATTCGCGCATCAGGCACACATATTAATGGGACAAATGGAATCAGTAATGGGCTCGTTCCTATGCTACGTGTTTTCAATATGACTGCTCGTTATATTGACCAAGGCGGCAATAAACGTAACGGAAGCTTCGCTATTTATATGGAGCCTTGGCACGCAGATATCGAATCTTTCTTGGATATGAAAAAAAATCATGGCGACGAAGAAATGCGAGCGCGTGATTTATTTTATGGATTATGGATTCCTGATTTATTTATGGAAAAGGTTAAAAGGGATGAAGAATGGTCATTGTTTTGTCCGCATAAGTGTCCAGGATTGTCTGATTGTTATGGCGAAGAGTTCAAAAAATTATACAATCACTATTGCGATACCGGTAAAGCAAATAAGAAGATTAAAGCACGCACGTTATGGTTTAAAATTTTAGATAGTCAGATGGAAACAGGAACACCCTATTTACTTTATAAGGATGCGGCTAATAAGAAAAGTAACCAACAAAACCTTGGTGTTATTAAATCAAGCAATCTTTGTACCGAGATTATTGAATATAGCGATGCTGAACAAACCGCGGTTTGTAATTTAGCTAGCATTGGTTTACCGCGTTTTGTTTTGCCCAATAAAACATTTGATTATGAAAAATTACATGAAGTTGTAAAGGTGATTACTTATAATTTAAATAAAATCATTGATGTGAATTTTTATCCTACCGAAAAAACAAGACTTAGTAATTTGCTTCATCGCCCTATTGGAATTGGTATTCAAGGACTAGCTGATGTATTTGCTATGATGGATATTGCATTCACTAGCGATAAAGCACGCGAAACCAATAAATTTATTTTTGAAACGATTTACCACGCTTCTGCAGAATGTTCAATGGAAATGGCACGTGAACGTTATCGCGGTATGTCTTTGTTAGCCTTAGATCAAACTCATTTGTTTTCGAAGGTTGATGTTGCTAATTTAGATAAATTTAGTAAATTAGATTCAGCTAGTCGTGATTATACAATTGAGGCTGAAAAAGATATAGTTGTTCAGAATTTTCTACCAATTCCAGCTGAATTGTATTATTTAAATGATACAAAAATGGGTGCTTATAGTTCCTTTGAAAATAGCCCAGCATCAAAAGGTATTTTACAATTTGATATGTGGGGTGTAACACCACCAACGAATCGTTATGATTGGTCTGCTTTAAAAGAAGAAATTAAAACTTATGGAATGCGAAACTCGCTTCTTGTTGCGCCAATGCCTACCGCGTCCACTTCACAGATTTTGGGGAATAATGAATGTTTTGAACCTTTTACAAGTAATCTATATTCGCGACGCACAAATGCCGGTGAATTCGTTTTACCTAATAAATATTTGATGAACGAACTCATTGAAATGGGTTTATGGAATGAAAAGGTTAAAGATAATATTATTTTGAATAAAGGCAGTATTCAGCATATGACCGATGTATCAGACCATTTAAAAGAAAAATATAAAACAGTTTGGGAAATTCCGATGAAACATCTAATTGATATGGCAGCAGATAGAGCTCCATATATTTGTCAATCTCAAAGTTTGAATTTATGGTTAGAAGATCCTGAATATAAGACATTAACTTCAATGCATTTCTATGCTTGGGAAAAAGGCTTGAAAACAGGTATTTATTATTTGCGTCGAAAAGCAAAACATCAAGCACAGCAATTTACCATAAAACCACCGACAACTACACAAGCAGATGAAGATAAAAATAAAGAAGACCAAGAATGTGTTATGTGCTCGGGATAATACTATATTTTAAATATTATTAAAGATATTATTATTATTAATAATATTATTAGAAATGGAAAAACCATATCGTTCAACCAATACACTTGATGCGTTTGATAAAAAATATACCGACACAATGAAAACGTATTTTGAGGAATTACCTTCCTTTTTGAAAGATGATTTTAATAAAATGACAGAGAATTTAATGCAAGATGAAATTGTTAGTAATTGGAAATTAATGGATGCTATTAAAGATTTTTATAAAGAAAAAAAGACACAATGTAATGAAATACATCAATGGAAAATTTTTGATGATACTGCTTATAATTGTCGTCCATGGCAGGGTTAGAGATTTACTTAATTTTGATTTTATTGAACGCAATACGAATTAAATAATGTGCGAAATACTAGTTTGACTTCGTTATCATTAACAATATCATACAAATCGGTGAGCTTTATGTATACGCGCAAACAAATCATTACATCGGCAATCGCATTGTGAGTGCCTTTTGGAGCAACACCAAATAGATGTGTATGAAGTTCGGTTAATGTGGGATATTTATTATATGTTTGGCCTGTCTTTTTATTGATGGCTGGAATTTTACAAATATTAATTGAATTTTTCATTGTACAGAATTCCTTGATTGGCTTTCTGTCTCGATAAAAACAGAACCCATTATTAATTTGATTTCGACAGCATTCTACAATAACCATTTTCTTGTCAAAGCTAATATTATGCGCAATAATAATATCAATCGTCTTTATCCATTCAAGAAAACAATTTAATGCTTCATTCATAGGAATGCCTTCATTCTCACTACGTTCACGTGTGATTTTATGAACTGCGATACTTTCTGGAGAGATTGGTACCGATTCATCTAATTTAATAATTTTATCTGAATAGTCTAGAATTTCTTTTGTTTCGGTATCAAATACAATGTAAGCAAGTTGAATAATGTGTGGCCATTTAGATGAATCCGTAAATGACGCATTATAATCAGCAGGGAGCCCGGTTGTTTCAGTATCAAATACAATGACCTTCATGTTTGGTTAAGAGTGAGTTATAATGCTTTTAGAATTAAAATGATTGGCTTTCAATTTTATGTAATAAAATTATTAAAAAAATATGTATTTATGTATTAAAAATAGTATAATTAATATATAAATGGGCACTACTGCTTCTAAACGCAATTTTAAAGGTAGTCCAAGTTATGCGGCTCCTGAAGCATTAACAGCAGAAGAACAAAAACAAGGTGAACAAGGCAATCAAGCCGAGAAAGATAAACCAGCTGAGGATAGCAAATCAAAGGAAGAATTAGCGAAATTAGAAATTATGAAATGGAAACCTTTTCTAATTGATATAGTTAAATTAGATAAAACAAAGGATTTTATATTACAAGATAGTATAAAAAAAGCAAATACTGAATTATATAAAAAAGGAATAAAAGTTGATCATGAACTTGTAACAGATTTTGTTAATACTAATGACCTTCATATGACAAATGATTTAATTCTTTTTTTAGGAATTGAGAACTCTCCACCACCTGTTAAAGATGTTAGTGGAGCTACTACTGATGGCACAACTGCTGGTGGTGGTGATCCTCCTGCCGCCGAAGGTGCCGCTCCTGCCGCCGAAGGTGCCGC
>Ga0129324_10002314_pt1 | contig 11795 bp, 10 predicted proteins | sample CPBDNA_7_FD_96879 | JGI IMG/M metagenome (GOLD analysis project Ga0129324, IMG submission 96879) | Freshwater to marine salinity gradient microbial communities from Chesapeake Bay, USA - CPBay_Spr_15_0.2_DNA | ecosystem: Environmental > Aquatic > Marine > Coastal | place: USA: Chesapeake Bay... | reverse complement strand
GTAATACTTAAGGAAAAGTTGGGGTGGCTGATGGGGCTCGAACCCACGACAACTGGAATCACAATCCAGGGCTCTACCAGCTGAGCTACAGCCACCATAGAGACTTACAAATGGCCTGCCCGACAGGAATCGAACCTGTAACCCCCAGCTTAGAAGGCTGGTGCTCTATCCGGTTGAGCTACGGGCAGATTTTAGTTACACGTGACGACTTTAATTACTGTTACGAACAAATGACCAAATAACTGGTCGGCGTGGAGAGATTCGAACTCCCGACATCCTGCTCCCAAAGCAGGCGCGCTACCAGGCTACGCTACACGCCGAAGAGGCAGAAATATACTGTAATATGCGCGATTGGTCAAATCAAATATGCTAAAATGCGCAATTATTTTTTAACATTCGTTTGAAACAGAATAATGTCAGCGCAAATCATTGATGGTAAAACCATCTCAGCAAAATTACTCGATCGCATCCAATCTCGGATTTCAGCACGTCTTGTCGAAGGAAAACGTGCGCCATGTCTTGCCGTTGTGTTGATTGGTGCAGACCCTGCTTCCGCAATTTATGTTCGCAATAAGCGGTTGGCTTGCGAAAAAGTCGGTATTGAGTCGATTTCTCATGATTTACCCGCATCAACTTCGGAGGCTGATTTATTGGCATTAATTCGACAGCTAAACGATAATGAACATGTGGATGGCATTTTAGTGCAATCGCCATTACCTGCTCATATCAACGAGGATGTTTTAATAGAGCATATTGATGTCAGTAAAGATGTAGATGGTTTTCACCCTTACAATATTGGCCGGTTAGCCGTGCGTCAGCCAACACTACGCTCTTGCACGCCCTTTGGCGTGATTAAGTTACTTGAGGCGAGCAATATCGACCCTAAGGGTTTAGACGCTGTGATTGTTGGCGTTTCTAATCATGTGGGTAGGCCAATGGCCTTGGAGTTGCTGTTAGCTGGCTGTACGACAACTAGCTGTCATCGGCACACCAAAGACTTAGCTGGACATATTCAAAGGGCTGATTTGGTTGTGGCTGCAGCTGGTAAAGCAGGCTTAATCAAAGGCGAGTGGATTAAGCCGGGTGCCATTGTAATTGATATTGGTATTAATCGCTTAGCTGATGGCACATTAAGTGGTGATGTTGATTTTGTAAGAGCAAAAGAACGTGCCAGCTTTATCACCCCCGTACCTGGTGGCGTTGGGCCTATGACGGTAGCTACATTAATGGAAAACACATTATTTGCTTTGGAACTCAAAGAAGCTAGAAAATAAGTTTGCTACGCAAATTCTTTGCATCTCGCAATTAATCAGTGTACACTCGCGCGATTAATTTCATATAAATTTTGTTTTTTTAAGTAGTTTTTTGGGATACAAAATGGCAAAAACAACACCAAATATTAGTTTCACCCCTTATCAGCCAAAAGCTGATGAAGAGTATATGAATAAAAAACAGCTTAAACACTTTCGTGATATTTTAGAAAACTGGAAAGCAGAATTAAGTGACGATATTGATCGGACTGTTCATCATATGCAGGATGAAGTTTCTACTTTTGCTGATCCGAATGATCGCGCTAGTCAAGAATCGGATATGGCACTCGAATTGCGCAATCGTGACCGCGAGCGCAAGCTGATTAAGAAAATTGAAACTACCTTACGCAACATTGATGCTGATGAATATGGCTATTGTGAAAGTTGTGGTGTAGAAATTGGCCTGAAGCGCTTAGAAGCACGCCCAACCGCTACACTTTGCATTGATTGTAAAACATTAGATGAGTTAAGAGAGAAGCAAGTAGCTAAATAATTAACGTATTCTTGAGTGTAATTATCGGTTTCATTTTAATCTTAAAATAAAAAGCCCGCTACTTAGCGGGCTTTTTTATTGTTTAACGATGCAATTTACTCTTCAGAACTCGGCTCTTTTCCTGGCTCTTCGATTAACGCTTTCATACTTAAACGCACTTTGCCTTTACTATCAATCTCAACAACTTTTACTTTAACGATATCACCTTCTTTAACGAAATCGCTTACCGCATTCACGCGTTGGTGTGCAATTTGCGAAATGTGAACTAAACCATCTTTACCTGGAATCAATGAAACCACTGCACCAAAATCTAATAGTTTAACAACTGGTCCTTCATAAATTTGACCCACTTCAACATCAGCAGTAATCGCTTCAATACGACGTTTCGCTTCTTCGCCTTCTTCTGCACTCGTACATGCAATCTTCACGGTTCCATCTTCATCGATGTCAATCGTAGTGTTGGTTTCTTTCGTTAAGGCTTGAATCACTGCGCCGCCTTTACCAATCACATCACGGATTTTATCTGGGTGGATTTTCAGCGTCATGATACGTGGAGCGAATTGTGACATTTGGGTATCGGCATTATTTAATGCTTCTTGCATAATGCCTAAAATATGCTCGCGGCCTTCTTTTGCTTGGGCTAAAGCTGCTTGCATAATTTGTGCTGTAATGCCTGTGATTTTAATATCCATTTGAAGTGCTGTGATGCCATTTGATGAACCAGCCACTTTAAAATCCATGTCACCTAAATGATCTTCATCACCTAAGATATCTGTTAACACAGCAACGCGGTTACCTTCTTTAATCAAGCCCATTGCAATTCCAGCTACTGGCGCTTTCATTGGAACACCAGCATCCATTAATGCCAGCGTACCACCGCAAACAGAAGCCATGGAACTAGAACCATTGGATTCTGTAATTTCGGATACTAGACGCATCGTGTAATCAAAATCTTCTTTAGCAGGCAGTGCCGCCACTAGGGCACGTTTAGCTAAACGGCCATGACCAATTTCACGACGCTTAGGCGTTCCAACACGACCTGTTTCACCCGTTGCGTATGGCGGGAAGTTGTAATGCAACATAAAGTTATCTGTAAATTCGCCTTGTAAAGCATCTACTTTTTGCTCATCACGACCAGTACCTAACGTTGCTACAACCAAAGCCTGTGTCTCGCCACGTGTAAACAGTGCAGAACCATGCGTGCGCGGCAACACACCAGTACGAATGCTAATAGGGCGCACAGTACGTGTATCACGTCCATCAATGCGCGGCTCACCGTTTAAGATTTGACTACGTACAACTTGTGCCTCTAAATTAAAGAATTCCCCTTTAATTTCGTTTGCTTCTGTTGTTGATGTTTGCTCTGTAATCAATGCTGCCATGACGCGATTTTTAATTTCTTCTAATTTAGCTGAACGCTCACCTTTTGCTTTAATTTGAAAGGCGGCATTGACATCAGCCTTAGCAATTTCTGCCACTTTTGCAATGATCTCAGCGTTTGGCTCAGGTGCAGTCCAATCCCAAGCATCTTTGCCAGCTTCAGCCGCCAACTCGTTAATCATTTTAATCACTGGCTGCATCGCTTCATGACCAAAAGTAACTGAGCCTAACATCACTTCTTCAGATAATTCTTTCGCCTCTGATTCAACCATCATCACCGCTGTTTCAGTAGCCGCAACTACCAAATCAAGCTCCGTTGTTTCCATTTGCGTTTTGCTTGGGTTTAAGATGTACTCGCCATCAATATAACCTACACGCGCAGCACCTAAGGGACCAAAGAACGGAATACCTGATAATGACATCGCAGCAGACGCACCAATAATCGCTGGAATGTCTGAATCAATTTCTGGATCAGATGACAATACTGTTGCAACAACTTGTACTTCATTATAAAAAGCTTCAGGAAACAATGGGCGCATTGGGCGATCGATTAAACGAGAGGTCAATGTTTCTTTTTCTGAAGGGCGTCCTTCACGCTTGAAAAAACTGCCAGGAATCTTACCTGCAGCATATGTTTTTTCCATGTAATCCACTGTTAATGGAAAGAAATCTTGCCCCTCTTTTACTTCGCGGCGGCTGGTGACGTTCACCATAACCACTGTATCACCATAACTCACAACGACTGACGCATCTGCTTGGCGAGCAATCTCACCTGTCTCTAATGTCAATGTATGATCACCATACTGAATACTTTTTGTTACTTTATTAAACATTTATTTTCCTTTTCAACTGAATGCTATTCACTACCCAATAGCAATCTAACAATAAAAAAAGCCGACGCAATTTTATGCAATCGGCTTTCTACATAACTATAAAAGCGAAAGTCGCATTTATAGTAACTACTTACGTAACCCTAATTTACCAATCAAATCTTGGTAACGGCTCACGTCTTTACCTTTTAAATAATCTAACAAACGACGACGCTGGCTCACTAAAGCCAACAAACCACGGCGTGAGTGATTGTCTTTTTTGTTTGTTTTAAAATGCTCCGTTAAATAAGTAATGCGGTTTGTTAACAAAGCCACCTGTACTTCTGGGCTTGCTGTATCATTTGGAGCACGTTGAAATTCTTTAATAATTTTTGAGGTGTCTTGCGCTGTAACTGCCATCTTTTTTCCTTTAGTTAGCGTCAATGCAAACAAAGCGAAGTAACCCATTTACTTAACCTGCGCCTGCATTCAATTTACATGTTTGTTAATGAAATTATTATCATCCCAATCACATGAGCACGCATTATAGACATAAAAGCATAAATCACCAAATTTTTTAGTCTTAAGTTGATGTTTTTATTTTGTTTTATGTTATTCCCGATTAGATAAACGGCTATTGATGTATCTCGTCAGCGTTTCGCCAATACTTTAGTACATGCCCTTTAAACGGCACATCTAAATAATCGGTTTGGTGCGGCTTTACCTGCTCACTTAAATAGCCATATTTTTCCATTTGCGAGGCAAGTTTATTTTTACGGCCTCGACCTGGGTCCACCAACACCACCTCACAGTTTGGCTGACTATGATTCTCTATAAACTTAGCTAACTGCTGGCTATGCTCATCTTCATACAAAAGATCACTACCAATAATCAAATCAAATCTGCCCAATGTGTCGTTATCTTTTGACCAATCAGCACGCTCATATTGAATGTCTGCGTCTTGATTCAAGGCCGCATTACGTTTTAAAAAGGATTCCACCTCAGGATGATAATCAGTAGCAGTGATATCCGCATGCTGCTTGTTCAGCATCAAACTCGTTAATGCCATCCCGCAACCAATTTCTAAAATACGTTTGTTTTCCGTTTCATATGCTTGCATATAGTGCGCTAACACCATACTTGATGGCCATATCACACCAAATAATGGCCAAAGTGCGTCATTGATACCAAGGTTTTTGGCAATGTGATCAGGGTCACTAAACTGTTGCTTGTCGCGCAAAGTGCAAAGATGAATATCAACCTTACCAATTTCAATGGTTTGATATTTGACTCGTATTGGTGGTGTCACTAGTTACCTTAATAATAAGAGGTAATGCCGACTATCCATTTAAACGATTCGATAGATAAATAACAAAACAAGACTCATCAGGATAACGTTTTATGGAATAAGTGCAAGGTTTAATATAGATTGCGTCTGCATCAGCCTTATAAATTTACCAATCGTTTTGGAGCGACTTTCCCGTCCCCCAATAAGGCCCCTAACCCGAGAAAAACGCCACTCTCTTCATACACACGCAACTCACCATCTGGTAGCTTTCCAGACTGCCAAACAGATTGACCTCTTTTAAAATAAAAAGCTGCGTCCTCGCTAATCATCACTTTTGGCAACAAGGCGATTGCAGTATCTACTGGTAATAATTGTGCATCTCGCTCGTCCATCGGCAATGCCTCTAATGCCTCTATAGTGAAGGCATTAGCCATTTGAAAGCCTGCCGTCTCAACTCTACGCAAAGCTGTTAAATGTCCAAAAGTCCCTAGCTTTTTTGCAACATCTTCGGCTAACGTGCGTATATAAGTGCCTTTACTGCAACTAACAGTAATCACTGCATCACAACCAGAAAAGGCATTCACTGTTATTTTTCTAATCAATACATGGCGTGCTGGGCGTTCTATTTCAATACCTTCTCTTGCATATTCATACAAAGCTTTACCTTCATGCTTTAAGGCAGAATACATCGGCGGGACTTGACTAATTACACCAATCAGTTGCTGACATGCTTGCTCAAACTGTGTCGCAGTGACGCTGACTGATTTGGTCGCAATGACCTCGCCTTCTACATCACCCGTCGTAGTTTGCTCACCCAGTTTGATATTAGCGATGTAGGTTTTATCGGCGTCGGTTACATGCTGTGCAAATTTAGTCGCCTCGCCTAAGCAAATCGGCAACAAGCCTGTTGCAAGCGGATCCAATGTACCTGTATGCCCTGCTTTAGCGGCTTGAAACAACCATTTCACCTTTTGCAATGCTTGGTTTGATGAATAGCCGAGCGGCTTATCCAGCAGCAGAATACCGTCTACTTTTCTTTTAACACGCTTAAACTGCAAAGGCTTAATCTTCTTGGAGGTCTTGAGGACTATCCGCTAATGCCTCATCAATTAACTTTGTCATTTTCATGCCATAGTCAGCAGAAGCATCGTATTCGAAGTGCAACTGCGGCACTTTTCGCAGTAGCATGCGCTTTGCCACTTGTGAACGCAAGAAGCCCGATGATTTCACTAAGCCTGCCTGCAGGGCTTGCGTACCTTCTGCTGCAGTGTAAAACACTTTCGCATGCTCCATATCGCCTGTTACTTCAACTTCTGTAATCGTGACCATGCCAATACGTGGATCTTTTACCTCAAACTGCAACAAATCTGCCAACTCGCGACGCATTTGTTCAGCCACTCGACTGGATCTAGAAAATGCTTTTGCCATTGACTGGTTCTCCCACTTCATCAATTAAAGTGAACGAGCAATTTCTACAACTTCATATACTTCTAATATATCACCCACTTCGAGGTCGTTATAACCTTTTAATGACAATCCACATTCAAAGTTGTTTTTTACTTCTTTTACATCATCTTTAAAGCGCTTGAGTGAGTCTAGTTCACCTGTATGAATAATCACATTGTCACGCAATACTCGCACTTTTGATTCACGCGTAATACGTCCGTCACGGACGTAACATCCAGCAACAGCTCCAATTTTAGAAATGCGGAAGACTTCACGAATTTCCACACTACCAATAATACTTTCACGCTGTTCTGGTGGTAACATACCACCCAATGCAGCTTTAATTTCATCTACAGCTTCGTAAATAATATTGTAATAACGGACATCTACACCATTTGTTTCAATCAATTTCCGCGCACCTGCATCCGCACGCACATTAAATCCAATCAATAAAGCATTTGAAGCAACTGCTAGATTCACGTCAGACTCACTAATCGCACCCACAGCCGTATGAATAATGTTGACACGAACTTCTTCATTGGCTAATTTTAATAGACTCGTTTCTAATGCCTCATTGGAACCTTGGACATCTGATTTAATGATTAAACCCAATGTCTTCACTTCACCATCCGCCATTTGACCCATCATATTTTCAAGCTTCGCCGCCTGCTGTTTAGCAAACTTCACATCACGGAACTTGCCTTGACGGAACATCGCGATTTCACGTGCTTTACGTTCGTCATTCAATACAATCACTTCTTCACCTGAAGCTGGCACATCGGATAGCCCCAAGACTTCTACTGGGATAGATGGACCTGCCTCTTTAATCTCTGCACCAGTTTCGTCCAGCATAGCGCGGACACGACCATAAGTGCTACCAGCTAAAATCATGTCACCGCGTCTTAGCGTACCAGACTGCACCAAGATGGTAGAAACTGGTCCACGGCCTTTGTCTAAGCGGCCTTCAACTACCAAGCCTTTTGCTGGCGTATTTTTTGGTGCTTTTAGCTCTAAAACTTCGGCTTGCAACAATACTGCTTCCAACAATTCGTCAATTCCTTGACCAGTTTTAGCAGACACTTCACGGAACATCACTTCGCCACCAAAGTCTTCTGGCACGACTTCTTCAGACACCAATTCCATTTTCACACGTTGCGGATCAGCTTCTGGCTTGTCGATTTTGTTAATAGCGACCACTAAAGGCACATTACCAGCCTTAGCGTGATGAATCGCCTCTTTAGTTTGCGGCATCACGCCATCATCAGCAGACACAACAAGAATTACGATATCAGTCGCTTTAGCTCCGCGAGCGCGCATAGCTGTAAAAGCTTCATGGCCTGGTGTATCTAAAAACGTGACCATTCCGTTAGGTGTCTCTACATGATAAGCGCCGATATGCTGGGTAATGCCACCCGCTTCACCACCAGCGACTTTACTAGCGCGAATATAATCTAGTAATGATGTTTTACCATGATCAACATGGCCCATTACAGTCACTACTGGTGGGCGTGCTTCAAACACAGCATTTTCATGCTCCGCCTCTTCCAAGAATGTCTCTGGATCATTCTCCGCTGCCGCGGTTGCTTTATGTCCCATTTCCTCAACAAGGATTATTGCTGTTTCTTGATCAAGCACTTGATTGATAGTGACCATCATGCCCATGCCCATTAGCGTTTTAATAACTTCACTTGCTTTAATGGCCATTTTTTTTGCCAAATCAGAGACAGAAATCGTTTCAGGCACCAATACTTCATGCACCACTGGTTCTGTTGGCGCGGTAAATGCGTGTTCCACTTCCTCTTCTCTTCCACCACGGGCTTTATTTTTGCCTTTAGGTGTTCTCCAACCGTTTCCAATTGGCCCCGCACCGCGTGTTTTCAACCCACGTTTACGATTTTCTTCGTCATTCCAGTCTTTATTACTGCCTTTACCCTTTTTAGCGTCTTTATTTAAAGCAGGCTTCACTCCTTCTTTTCCTGCTGGTTTATGCAGCGTTCCTTCACTTAATTTTTTCGCTTTTGCTTTTGCTTCAGCTTCAGCCTCATCTTTTCTTTTTTGCTCTTCTTCAGCACGACGCTTTTTCAGCTCTTCTTTTTTACGCAAATCCTCTTCTTGGAATGCAATTAACTTTGCGTGGCGTTTAGCCTCTTGTTCACGAATGGCAATTTGTTCTGGTGTTAGTACCTGCTGTTTTTTTCGCTTAACCACCAGTTCAACACTAGCTTCCTCAATAACAGCTTCAGCTTTTTCTACAACTGGCTCAACTTCAACTGCTTCAACCACAATCGACTCTTCTGGCGCAATGACTTCAGGCAACTCTTCAAGAATTGGCACTGGAACGGTTTCCAAAACAGGTGCAGCGATTTCTTCGGACTCAACTGGGTTAGGCGTTTCTTGAGCAACTTCTTCATTACGCATAAGCACACGCTTTTTACGCACTTCTACTTGAATAGTACGCGCCCTGCCATCACTATCCGTTTTTTTGATTTCTGTGTTTTGCTTACGAGTGAGCGTAATTTTGTTTTTTGGTGCCTGCGAAGCACCGTGCTCTTTACGCAAATAGTCTAGTAAGGCTGTCTTATCAGCCTCATCTAATTGGTCATCGACAGTAGATTTATTTACTCCCGCGCTATTCAATTGCTCTAATAATAAAGCCGTTGGTAATCCCAACTCTTTCGCAAATTGTAATACGGTTGATTGTGCCATGTACTGCTCCAGTCTCTCTACTTTTCTTTTACATCTATAAGTTAATTACTTAAGTCATGATTAATTCAAACCTATGCTTGGTTCAATTGCAACTTACTCAAACCAAGGCGCACGCGCTGTCATGATTAATGTTTTAGCGCGCTCTTCATCCATGCCGCTTAACTCGACCAATTCATCAACTGCCAACTCAGCCAAGTCATCCATTGTTAGAATTTCTTTTGTTGCTAATAAAGCAAGTGTTTCTGCATCCATGCCATCCATTTTAGATAAGTCACCTGATACATCTTCAACTTTCTCTTCTTTTGCAATCGCCTCTGTTAATAACGCTGCTCGAGCGCGAGCACGAAGCTCATTGATTGTATCCTCATCAAACGCCTCAATCTCGGTCATTTCAGCCATCGGCACATAAGCAATCTCTTCCAAAGTGCTAAAGCCTTCTTGGACTAGAATATCAGCCACCTCTTCATCAACGTCTAACTTCTCCATAAATAACTGGCTTACGTTAGCGTACTCATCTTGATTTTTCTTTTCAGCCTCTTCCTCTGTCAGAATATTCAAGGTCCAACCCGTCAATTCTGAAGCAAGACGAACGTTCTGCCCGCTACGTCCAATTGCTAATGCCAACTGTTCTTCATCAACAACAACATCCATACTGTGCGTATCCTCATTAACGACAATACTCGAGACTTCAGCTGGTGCCATTGCATTAATAACAAACTGAGCAGGTTCCATACTCCAAAGCACAATATCAACACGCTCACCTGCCAACTCACCAGTCACCGCTTGCACGCGCGAACCGCGCATACCAACACAAGTACCAACAGGATCTAAACGTTGATCATTAGCTTTTACTGCAATTTTTGAGCGCAAACCAGGATCACGCGCTGCCGAACGGATTTCAAGCAATCCTTCTTCAATTTCCGGCACTTCAAGCTCAAACAAACGTTGTAAAAACTCCGGGGATGTCCGCGACAAAATCAACTGAGGCCCACGACCGCTGCGATCAATTCGTGATAAGTTCGCACGTACGCGATCGCCAACCCGTAAGTTTTCCTTTGGAATCATTGATTCTCTGGGCAAACGACACTCAAGACGACCAACCTCAATTAAGGCATCACCTTTTTCCATCCGTTTAATTACACCAGTGACAAGCGTTTCATCACGTGCAAGAAAGTCCTCTAAGATTTGTTCGCGTTCAGCTTCACGCACTTTTTGCAAAATGACTTGCTTTGCTGCTTGCGCACCTATTCGACCGAAAGATATTGACTCTAAAGGCTCTTCATAATAATCGCCAATTTCACGACCTTTTGCACGCTCATCCTCTTCATCAAATTGGAAATCAGAGCTCTCTAGCAAATCGTACTCAACGTATTGCCATCTTCTAAACGTCTCATACTCACCCGTAGTACGATCGATAGATACACGAATATCAGTATTATCTTCATGATTTTTTTTAGTCGCCGAGGCCAAAGCTAACTCTAATGCAGTAAATACAATCTCTTTACTCACGTTCTTTTCGTGGGCTAAGGCATCTACTAATAATAAAATATCACGACTCATCGTCTCTCTCCGACTTAAAATTAATTTCTTTACAACACAAAGTTAATAGACAACTCTAAAACTGCGGGTTTAAACGCGCCTTGTCTATCTGATTAAACGGCAATTTTTCAACTAGTCCATCACATTCAATATGAACCATATCGTCCGCAAAACCACGTAAAATCCCAACAAAATTCTTTCTTGGCTCTTTACCTTCAACAGACATAGGCAGACGTAATTTTACCTGGACACGCTCGCCAATAAAACGCATGAAATCAATCTCTTTCTTCAGAACACGATCCATACCTGGCGAAGATACTTCCAACCGGTCATAATCTATCTCGTGTTCAACTGTTAATACGTTGCCCAATTGATTACTCACTAATACACAATCATCAATATTAACGCTATCTTTAATATCCTTCGGATTAAGCTTATCGATAAACACACGTAACAATTTACCTCGATTCGAAATCTCGAGGTCGACCAACACAAACCCAAGTTGAGTTACTGTTTTATCAATTAAAGCCTCTAAACCTTGCACAATTTATATCCTCACTGTTTATCACCACAAATGTCGCGGAAATAAAAAAAGGGCCTAACTGCCCCTAAACAACACATAATTATATCAATAAATACAGTTAATTGGAATCCGTTCTACTCGTTTTTAGGACTCCCCTGCTAACAAGATATAGATTATGACAGCATTTAAAACATAAACCAAGCGCTGGCATCAAGCCTGAAGAACTAAAAAAGCTCCACAGGGGAGCTTTAATAGGAAATAAATAGCTTGGCAGTGACCTACTTTCGCATGCAAAAAGCAT
>Ga0129324_10002312_pt1 | contig 11800 bp, 13 predicted proteins | sample CPBDNA_7_FD_96879 | JGI IMG/M metagenome (GOLD analysis project Ga0129324, IMG submission 96879) | Freshwater to marine salinity gradient microbial communities from Chesapeake Bay, USA - CPBay_Spr_15_0.2_DNA | ecosystem: Environmental > Aquatic > Marine > Coastal | place: USA: Chesapeake Bay... | reverse complement strand
TTCCATGACAGCGCTTTCGGTAAACACACCAGCGAGTTCTGACCAATCTCGAGTGTCCACTGCCTGCGCGTAAGTGTAAAGGGCACTTCGGGCGGCCTCGGTTGTCTCGAGCCGTTCAAGACGTTCGGCCAGTGCCTCAATATTTGCGCATTCGCTCATGGGTCAAGCCTCGTCTCGGAGACGAACGCCACGCTTGGTGAGGGTCACGGGACCTGTAACGCAGAGCCGACAGGCAAGTCGCCGAGATGAATCAATCATGCCCATCGTTCGTTCGAGTGTTTCTCGTTCTTCATCGAGCATTGGGGTGCAATTCTCCGCCCCTTCGCGAATAATGCTGACGCACAGACCGCAGGAGGCCATTCCTTCGCATTCAGTGGGCCAGATGTAGCCCGCCTCATGTGCCGCAAGCATCACGGTCTGGTCGTCAGCCACTTCGAGTTCAAGACCGACCGGCAGGACTCTCACGTGATTCATGGGCGCCTCCTGTGAATTGTGGTGAATGGCACTTGATCAGAATCGGGAAACGTCAGCGTGCTGAGATTCAGATCAGATAACATGGACATCCTAGCTTTGACACGGTCAGTGTCTAACACTCCAAGGAATGGAACAACATGGATCTAGGTCTCACTGGAAAACGCGCACTCGTCACCGGCGGAACCCGCGGAATTGGTCGCGCTACCGTCGAATTATTAGCAGCCGAAGGTGCATCCGTCGCATTCTGCGCTCGCAATGAAGAAGCCGTTGAGGCATTTGCTGCGGAGTTGCGCGATGCCGGAGTCGCAGTTTTCGCTCAGGCGATCGACGTGAGCAAGGAAGATCAGTTGAAGGGGTTCATCCGCGATGCGGCTGAGAACTTTGGTGGCTTGGACATTTTGGTTTCCAATGTGACCGGTGGCTCAATCAAGGGACCAGACCAATGGCAGCAGAGCTTGGAACTTGACCTATTGCCGTTGGTTCACCTAATCGACGAAGGCACCCCCATCCTTGAAGCCGCAGGCGGCGGTTCGATTATCGCGCTGTCCTCAACTTTTGGCTTTGACAACGTGTGGCCAAGTTCCCCAAACTCCTATGGCGCTTTCAAAGCAGCAATCGTGCGACATGCTTCCGCTGCAGCTCATGCCCTCGCACCTAAGGGGATTCGAGTAAACACGGTTTCACCCGGACCCGTGTACTTCGAGGAGGGTGACTGGAGCAAAATCAAAGCCGGCCGCCCTGAGGTTTACGAAAGAGTCCTCGGTTCAATCCCATTGGGTCGCATGGGAGAGCCCAGCCAGGTCGCTGCGGTAATCGTCGGTTTGGCCAGCCCGGCCATGGGTTACTGCGTTGGTACCAACGTTGTATGCGACGGCGGCATGACCGTCCGAACCCAGTTCTAATCGCGACGACATTTCGAAATTTGTAACTACAACTGATTGAGCGGTGTTGAAGGGGGTGGCGGATCGCATGCCACACGAAGTGCGCAGCGCCGCCCCTGAAATCAGTGACATCGCAGCAACCAATCGGATCAATATCGCTCTGGTTGTCGGCGGTCGCTGGCACGACGTTGATTTTGCTCGACTCGAATTACTGACTTTGCTCGGCGAGTACAACAGTGTTCGGTGCACAGTTCACGCCGATTATTCCGAGATCGAATTGCTGGAAGACGCTGACGCCGTAATTGCTTATACGTGTGATGTAAGACCAACTGCGGAACAGTCATTGTCGCTCACGCGCGCAGTACGTGGAGGCACTCGTCTCCTGGCGCTGCACGCCACAAACTCGGCGATTGACGCGCCGCTTGCAAGTGAAGCAAAGATCTTTCATACCCCCGACGCCATGCCAGAGTTCACCGCACTGCTGGGAAACAGGTTTCTTGCTCACCCAAAAATTGCACCAACGTGCATTGAAGTCGTTCAACCCGAACACCCACTCGTTGCGGGAGTGCCCTCCTTTGTAACCACAGACGAGTTATACGTGATGGAACTGCGTGACGACCTTGACGTAATCCTTGACACTGAGTTCACCGGGGACTGCCCCGGTTTTGAGGTTTCACATTCCGGCTCTCGAACTCGTCACCCTGTTCTGTTCACTCGGGTTGAGGGGGAGGGTGAAGTTGTGTACTTCACGCTCGGTCACTGCCGGGGGAGATTCGACGTCTCTGATCTAGGGATCGCCGACACGGGCGTTGTGGACCGAGTGGCGTGGGAATCTGCGGATTACCGCGAGGTGTTACGGCGATGTGTAGCGTGGGCGGTCCACGGTGATGCCTGGCAGAAATATTTGGACAATGAAGGCTTTGATGAGGAGAATGCATGAGTAACAAAGGAACCGCGGTCGTTACTGGAGCAGGCCAAGGTATTGGTCGGGCGATTGCAGAAATACTCGTCAGCGACGGTTATGAAGTCTTGGCCCTGGACGTTGCAGAGGGTCCACTTGCGGAAGTGCGCGAGTCACTGGGTGTTCGCACCGCGATCGTCGACGTCTCCGATAGTGAGGCGGTAGCTGCAGTAGCAGCTCAAGCGCCGAACTGCCGCGTGCTCGTCAACAACGCTGCGATCCAGCGTTACCAAGACCTTTTGCACACAACACACGGTGAAATGCAAGCCATCCTTGACGTTAACGTGATTGGTCCAGTGCTTATGGCCCAAGCGCTCGTTCCAATAATGGCGGCTAACGGCGGCGGTGTTGTCATCAATCTTTCGTCCATCACATCTCGGGCTCACGCGGCTGGCACATCGCTGTACCCGGCGTCAAAGGCCGCGGTAAACCAACTCACTGAAGCAATGGCGGTGGAGTTTGCTCCATTAGGTGTGCGATGTAATGCGGTTGGGCCCGGAACGGTGCTCACCGAAGGGACCGCTGGCCATTACGGTGATGAAAGCGCGCGGGCAGCCATTGCCGGAGTGCTCCCCGTTAATCGGATGGGCATGCCGCAGGACATCGCTAATGCTGTTAGTTTTTTGTGTTCAGAACAGGCGTCGTGGATCACCGGGCAAACGCTCTTTGTTGACGGAGGCTTCACGGCCTCGCAGGGTTCGTTCTTCCGCTCGGCACGAAAGGCACACAAGTGACCCGTCCATTTCGTTTCTCGATTCAGGCATTCAGTTCCACTTCATTAAGGGAATGGGTTGACCTTGCGCGCAAAGTAGAGGACAGCGGTTATTCAACCCTGCACGTGGCCGACCACCTGCTAGGTCCCGGTAGCAAAATCGAAGGCACGGGACACCGGGTGCAAACTCTTGCGATCATTCCCGCAATGACCGCGGCCGCAATGGCCACGACCACACTTCGAATCGGTTCACGCATGGCGTGCGTGAGTTACCACCTACCCACTGTCCTGACAAAAGAGATGGCCTCAATTGATGTTCTCTCCGAAGGCCGGCTCGAGATCGGGCTGGGAGCCGGGTGGTTGGTTAATGAGTACGAAGCCCTTGGGATTCCATGGGAATCCGCGGGCCGGCGCATTCAATTACTGCGCGAGACCGCAGAGTTCATGCGTATGGCCTACGCCGACGAAGGTGAGGTCGATTACCACGGTGAATTCATCCAGTCATTCGGGTACCGCGCGGTCCCGCAACCGATCCAGCGCCCATGGCCACCACTAATGATCGGTGGTGGCGCACCAAAAGTTCTTGGATTAGCGGGTGAACTCGCCGACATTGTCAGCGTGAATTTTAATAACAGCAGCGGAACCGTTGGTGCGGGAAGCATTTCGTCTTCGACGGAAGAGGAAACCCACAAAAAAATCGAGTGGATCAAGGCTGGTGCGGGTGAGCGATTCAGTGACATTGAATTGGAAACAGCCACCTACTTCATTTCGGTCGAAGGCCGTTCGGAGATTACAGCAGAGTCGGTCGTTGCTCGAACCGGCATGGAGCTTGCCGAACTAAAACGCTTCCCGCATGCGGCCGTTGGCAGTGTCGAGGAAATATGTGAGGAGTTGCAGCGTAGACGCGAGGAATACGGCTTCTCCTATATAACGGTCGGGGACGCGCATCTGGATGCGTATCTTCCGATTGTCGAGCGACTGGCAGGTACGTAATATGTCGCGCTCCTTTGGTCTTGCGCACCTATCGATGATGTCGGTTCCGCCCGCTCGATTTGCGGCAGTCGCCGCTGCCGCCGGGTTCGACTTCACAGGTTTTCGGCTCACCCCGAGTCCTTCAACCGGAATCGACCACGCAGTTTTGGGTAATGACCGGGCACTTGAGTCGTTGTGTCGCGCAGTCAGTGAAGAGGACATCAGCATTCTTGACGTTGAAGTGATCCGCATGACGGACCCGTCTTCGGTAGGCGCATCACGGCCGATACTTGAGGCTGCCCAAGCACTAGGGGCACGGTATGTGATCGCCACGGTTGAAGACGAAGACCCCGTACGCAGACTGGACACACTCGCACGGGTGGCCGAATTGGCCGAAGAACATAATACGTCGATTGCGGTTGAGTTCATGTTGTTTTCGGCAGCGAAGGATCTTGATACGTGTGTCCAGATTGTCACGCAGTGTGGTGCTCCCAATGTTGTCGTCCTCGCTGATTCCCTGCACTTGGAACGCTCCGGCGGTCACCCGAGTGACTTGCGCCGGTACCCGCCAGAACTTTTTGCGTACGCACAGATTTGTGGTGCTCCAGGAGCAGGCGCTGCGCTCGATGCGCAAGCCGCACGCAGTGAAGGTGTGCACGGTCGTTTGATGCCCGACGAAGGGGATCTTCCGGTCCGCGAGTTCATCGCGGCGCTACCCCCAGAAACCATTCTCACCGTTGAATCACCCACAAAAGGTCAATCCGATCCTGCCGATCCTGTTGCACTGGCTCGCGAAATGCTGGCGTCGGCTCACCGAGTTGCAGGTGAACACGCATGAGTGCATCCAGTGCAGAAGATTCCCGTGCAGAAGAACTACGAATCGATGGCCTAGTCAATGTCCGTGATCTTGGTGGACTGCAAGTGCAAGACGGTCGAGTGATTCGTTCGCGTCAAGTGATCCGCAGTGATAACCCGAAAGGGATGACCGAGCAGGGCCAGTTGGATTTGTCAGAAGAAATCGCTCCTGCACTCGTTGTTGATTTACGGATGGTGCTCGAGGTGTCCCATGAGGGATACGTAATCGAACATGAATCTGCACGCATGGTGCACCTGCCGATGACTCCCCAGTCAGGCGTTACCCCTGAGCAAATTGCGGCGGGTGGTACTGACAATTTGGTTGACGACTATCTGCGCCAGATTGAAATCAACGCTCCGTCAATCATCGAGGCTCTGCGTTTAATGGCAGACCCACAGAACCGACCCCTTGTCGTTCACTGCACAGCAGGAAAGGACCGCACCGGAGTTGTGATTGCGATGCTCCTGGACATTCTCGGAGTCTCACACGAAAATATTGTCGCGGACTATCACGTCACCACCACCAACATGGCCCCGATTATCGAGCGGATTCGCTCCGCCCAAGTATTCAAAGACAATGGGCTTGCCGGGGCTCCCGATTGGATCTTCGCCTCCGAGCCCGACACCATGTGCGAATTCCTGGCACGCATGACGAACAACTATGGGAGTGCCGAGGAATGGGCTCGCGCAAAAGGTTTGGACGCAAGTGATATCAACAGCTTGCGCGAAACCATCCTCGACTAAAACTTAACTCTTCACTTGCACTTTCATATTGGTCGCAACAGGGTTAAGCCAGAGCGGTTTGTAATGCCGCAATGCGCGTTGCCCAGATTCGCTGACTGAGTTCAGCGGTTGGGGCAAAGACCTCGGAAGCGTGGTAAGCGCCCGGGTAAACATGCAATTCGACGGGTACGTCTGCATCTTTCAACCTGTGGGCGAATTCCAGATCCTCGTCCATGAACATGTCTTGGTCGCCAACGTCAATAAATGTTGGTGGTAGCCCCGTGAGGTCGATTGCCCGGGTTGGGGCCGAGTGCTGGTCGGCCGGGTTGCCACCGAGGTACCACTCCCAAGCTTCGATATTGCCCGAGCGATCCCAAATACCGATGTCGAGAATCGCCTGACTTGACTCCGTCACATTGCGATCGTCGATCATCGGATATGGAGCCATCAAGAATCCAATTGCTGGTCCACCACGATCGCGGGACACAAGAGCTGTTGCGATTGCGAGGCCACCGCCGGCGCTTCCGCCATAAACCGCAAGTCGATCAACGGGCGTGAAGCCCAGTTCATCAGCATGGGCTGCCATCCACTGCAGGGCGGCATAGCAATCCTCGATCGCTGCTGGTGCTGGGTTTTCTGGGGCGAGTCGGTAATCAACGGAGACAATGATTGCTCCGATGGTCTCGCACAGCATCACTGCGGTGAGGTGATCCGTGTCGAGGGTTCCCATCACCATTCCGCCGCCGTGGAGGAACAGGATGCCGGGCAGCGGGCCGGTTGCATTCGCGGGACGGTAGATGCGCACAGCGAGATCGGGGTTACCTTCGGGCCCAGGAATCACCCGGTCCTCAAGGAGCACGTTTTCATTGGGTGGTAGATCCGCTGTCATCGCTTCGAGCATGCCGTTAAGGGTTGCGCGGCGAGCATTGATGTCGGGGATAGCGTTGAAGCCGCCAGGAAGCGCCGAGTACAGCGCTACTAATGGTTCCAATGATTGCGGGTCAATGTTTTCGTGCTGCGGCATTTTTCCTCCGGGATTTCAGGGAATTGGATTGCCGGAGTATTGCACGTATCTCACGTGTCCGGCGCGGAATACTCGTTATGCGAGTGTCTCTCCACCGTCCACGAGCAGGGTTTGCCCCGTAATGAATGAAGCCTCGTCGCTGAGGAAGAAACAAATCGCCGCTGCCAGTTCGTTAGCGCGCGCCATGCGCTTCATGGGAACAGCTGCGCCAAATACTTCCTCACCTTTTTCCATATCTCCGCCACGGGCCAACATGAGCGGGGTTGTCATACCTGTGATTGTGCGACCGGGTGCAACGCAGTTGATCCGAACTTCGGGGAGTGCCTCGAGTGTGAATTGACGGGTCAGGCCAGCGATTGCAGCTTTGGCCGCGCCGTAGGGGACATTGTTGTTGTTGGCTTTGAACGCGGCAACAGATGCGACAGTCACGATTGCACCGCTGCCCCGCGCTTTCATGACCGGTGTCGTGTACTTGCACACATTGAAAGTTCCACCAACGTGAACTTCCATCATCTTGTTGAAGCGGGCCATGTCCCACTCAGCGAGTGGACCGAACTCTGCGTGGCCAGCGGCTGCAAGCACGAGGTCAATTCCACCGAGGGCTGCAACAGTCGCTTCGACTGCTGCCTTTACCTGTGCTTCGTCGGCAACGTTAGCTTCCAACCCGATGCAACCTCCACCGATTTCCTCAGCGACGGCTTGCGCTTTTGCAAGGTCAAGGTCAACTAGGGCAGCGCGCCCACCCTCGGCTACGACTCGCTCTGCGGTGGCGCGACCGATGCCGCTTGAGCCTCCGGTGACAAAAAGTACTTTATTTTCAAAGCGCATGGTGTTCCTTTCGATTAGTGTGATGCAGAAGGTGAGTCACTCGGCCGGGCAGCCTCAGATGCTTTCCACATTTTGGCGCTGTCGAATCCGATCCGAGTTTCTGGAATCAGCTCGAAAACAACCCGACCCGGAGAGTCAAGCATCTCGCGGAAAGCTTCGGCTTTTTCGGGTTCACCCGGACGCATGGCGTTGGCGAACTCGGGAATTACCCAGTCAAGGGTTTCGCGGTCGGTATGAACGATTGCGCGGCACTTGTAGGTCAATGAGCGACGCTCGGTCACTCGCGAACCTTTTGAAGTGATGGCAATACTGACCCGAGGGTCTTTACGAATCGAGTTCACGCGCGGGCGCTCTTCACTTGCGGTCAACCAGAAGCGGCCATCACGGTTGATGTAATTCACGATCACTCCCATGGGCCACCCTTCTTTGCCGGCCCAGATCAAGGTGCATTCAATTTGAGCATCGAACATTTCTTGTTCGTCTGTCTCATCGAGGGAGTAGGACTTGACATCTTCCCAGTTCTTCGCCTTTTCGGACATGGACCACTCCTTGATCGAGGTAATTGATTATCGTCTGGTGCGGACTTTATTGGAAGTCCTTGCATTAAGTGAAGCCACGGTCTATTTTCTCTGTTATGACCATGAATCTTGCGCAAATCATAGATCGTATTGAGATCGAGGAACTGCTTGTTCGTTATGCGCGGGCCATTGATTCCAAGGACTTTGACACTCTCGAGACCCTGTTTACCCCCGATGCGACTTTTGACGGTGGAAGTCTTGGCTGCCCTACCGGCGCACCACAAATCCGGGCAATGATTGAAGGCACTCTCACCGGCTTGGACTCAACCCAGCACTTGATTGGTAAAAGTCTTATTGAACTCGAGGGTGAGCAGGCCGAAGTGAAGACCTATTTGATCTCTCAGCATATTAGGGAATCAACACCCGGTCCGGTGAAGCACTACGCTCTGGGTGGCGAATACGCGGACCGGGTTGTTCGCACCTCCGAAGGTTGGCGAATCGATTACCGTCGGTTGGATCGGATGTGGAAAGAGGGTAACCGCGAGGTCATCTCGGGCGCATCCTGATCAGGTAAATGTTGGAACTGGCAACTCGTGACGAAATACTTGTAAAGAAGTCTCAATAAATGGAGGATCGATGAAAACTTGGATTGCTGACACTGAGCCCAGTGAGCGTTTTCCCATTTACACGCGCGCGAATGCCGACGAAGTTGGGCCAGAACCATTCACGCCGTTAAACTGGACCCTCACGTGGGAACAGGGTGTCGCGCCGGGGACAGCGGACGCTTGGATCGCGCTAGGTACCTTTGAGACAGACGAGTTTTTGTGGACCAAACCAGAAACATATGGATCATGGGGCGGCTACTTCTACAACCAAGTATCCCTTGGCCGAGTGTTCGGTCACCGCATGCCCGGTGCAACCCCAGACGCAATTGATATTTCATTTTTCGGTCAAAACCCAACGGTTCCACCCTACGTTCAGGATCCGCGTGATGACAATGAAGCGTGTTCGGTGAAGTTGGGCGAGAGTTTTGGTGCGATTGTCGGTGGCGCTCAAGAGGCACTGGCCGCGGAATACATTGCGAACGCCGCGAAGTGGCAAGCGAGCAGGCCAGATTTTGCAACTATTTCTGACACCGAACTCGTTGAATACGGGCGCACTTCAGCCCGGTGGCAACGCCCCGGTTGGGACGCGTATGCGCAACTCGTTATAGGCGCAACGGTTGGACCGCAAATTGTGCAGGGCGTTGCTGACTCAGTCGGCAAATCCGAGTTAGCAATTCAGATCTTCGGTGCTTTGGGCGCTGTCGTGTCAGCCGGGATGCCTGAGAAAGTTTGGGATCTGTCCCGCGTGGTCCGCGGATCAGCCGAGTTAACGGCTGCCTTTGATGCCGGTACGGAAAACCTTCCCGAACGCCTGAACGGTGAGCCAGCGGCCGCAATGTTCAATGCACAATTTGATGAATTGATTTCCATGTTCGGTCATCGTGGCGTGAATGAATGGGAGATAAGCGCGCAGACATGGTTGATCAACCCAATTCTTGCCTACCAAATGATCGATCGGGTTCGCCGACAAGAAGATGCAATGTCGCCGAGCGTGCGTGCCGGCGAATCAGCCAAACGCCGTGAATCAGCGGTAGCAGAACTCACCGCCGCGGTAGCAGCAGATGAAGCCACGGCCGGACTCTTGGCTGCGGGAATAGCTGCAGGTCAGTCTGCTTATCGACTCCGCGAAGCCGGCAAGAACGCCAGCGTCATGCTGATGCAAGAGCCCAAATTAGCATTCCGCGAACTTGGTCGCCGGATGTACGATGCAGGCAAGGTCACAGACCCGATGCACGTATTCCAATTACTCGAGAGTGAACTCGATGCATTCATTGCCGACCCAGCTTCCTTCACCGAAATTCTGGAGTCACGTCACGCGCAGTGGTTAACGCTTGCAGAAGTAGAACCTCCCTATGTCGTGATTCATGACCAACAAATACCCCCCATTAGTGAATGGCCCAAACGACGGCGATCTTCTGGAGGGGTAAGTAGCGTAGTTGGGTCAGAAATGAAAGGTATTCCGGGTTCACAGGGAAGAGTCACGGCCCGCACCAGGGTGATCTTGGACCTGGCAGATGCCGACTCATTGCAACCGGGTGAGATTTTGGTCTGCACCACCACCGACCCGTCTTGGGTACCTCTGTTCATGATCGCTGGCGCCGTTATTTGTGAGATTGGTGCCCAAGCTAGTCATGCGGTAATTGTGAGTCGGGAATTGGGAGTTCCCTGTGTTGTCTCACTCGCCGGTGCTAGCACCTCGTTGCCAAGTGGAACTTTGGTTGAACTGGACGGATCAACAGGTACCGTCACCGTTATTGAGTCCGCATGAAGGTAGTTCTTCCCCCGTTGTCCCCTGAGCCACCGTTTTCCGTTCGGATCCCGTTCCTGCTCCTCGAAGAAGGCGTCACTCGAATAACTTTGGTTCGGCATGCCCAGCAGAACTTCCCGACCGAGGAAGAGTTCGACCACACCGCATGGGAAGACCCTTTGTTGAGTGATCTGGGCCGTACCCAGGCAGCTGCCCTTGCAGGGGTGCTGACCGAGCAGGATGTTGATGTTGTGGTGTGCAGTTCAATGCATCGAGCAAAGGAAACTGCCGAGATAATTGCTTTCCCACTGGGGCTTACACCCGAAGTGCGAGCTGACTTTGTTGAGATCCAGTCATATCGCGATGTTGCGCCGGGGGTTAACCCGCAAACATTGGTTGATCCCGTTGAATGGTCTGAGCGAGAGCAAGCCTTTTATCGACAGGTCATGTGGGATCACATGTTTTTCGGCGAAGGATCCATGGAGTTCCGCACAAGAATTATGCGGGCCCTTTCAACTTTGATTACAGATTTTGAAGGACAGCATGTCGTTCTAGTGAGTCACGGCGGGGTCATTAATGCCGTTATAAGTGAGATCTTGGGAATCGAGGACGACATGTTTTTCCTGCCATCACACTGTTCGGTAAGCAGGGTATGGACAAAGGGAGATATCCGTCGGGTGCATTCAATTAATGAGAGCCAGCACTTGCATGAGGGAATTCGCACAAACTAGTCGAACTGAAACGGATAAGGACTACCCTTTAAATATGACGGAGACCGTGCCCCAATACACCTCCGGCTCACACACTGCGCTGAGTCGCGAAGAGGCAATGTCAATCCTTGATCGACTCGCATCCCACCTGCGCAACCAAAGCACAGACATGGCCCCTGAACAACTTTCGGTGCCTATTGCAGAGTACCTTGATCAAGATTTGTGGGAGCGAGAAATCAAGGAAATTTTTCACGCTATTCCACTGCCGGTAGGCACTTCGGCTGAGCTCGCGAATGCCGGCGATTTTAAAACGATGCGGGTAGTGGGTAAGGAGATAATTCTTATTCGAGGCACAGACAGCACTATGCGCGCAATGCTCAATGTCTGCCGACACCGAGCGATGAAATTGCTACCCGACGGCTGTGGAAGTGCACGTCGATTCACCTGCGGCTACCACTCGTGGACCTACAACACCGATGGAACACTCATCAATGTTCCCGGGGAAGACACTTTCGGTGACGTTAACAAGGAAGATTACAGTTTGGTGCAGCTTCCCTGTGATGAAAGAGCAGGTTTTATTTTTATTGGACTCACTCCCGGCATCGACTTGGGAATCGACGCTTGGCTCGGAGACGCACTGCCGCACCTCGAGGCACTTGAGCTTGATAAGTGCACGCACTTCACCACAAAAACTTTGCCCGGTCCGAATTGGAAAGTAACACTGGACGGGTACTTGGAGGGCTATCACTTCAGTTCACTTCACGCTAAAACAGTCGCTCTTACCAATCAC
>Ga0129324_10002306_pt1 | contig 11815 bp, 2 predicted proteins | sample CPBDNA_7_FD_96879 | JGI IMG/M metagenome (GOLD analysis project Ga0129324, IMG submission 96879) | Freshwater to marine salinity gradient microbial communities from Chesapeake Bay, USA - CPBay_Spr_15_0.2_DNA | ecosystem: Environmental > Aquatic > Marine > Coastal | place: USA: Chesapeake Bay... | reverse complement strand
TACTTGCTCTTTGGTGGGGTGGAATAGCTGCCAAATATCTAAATGAGCTAGTTAATGTTTCGCCCATTTCTTGTTTATATTCACTATATTCAGAATTCTCAATAATTTTAATAAGATTTTTTAAAGCTAATTGATTATCACCATATTTATTATCAATCTCATTACTTAATTTAGCTGATTTATGAACTATATTTACACCAAGATCATTTGCAGTTAAATATTGCTTAGGGTTTCTAAGTAAAGTATCTACATCTGAAGCAGATAAATGCTCCATTTGCTCTAATAAGTTTCCACCATTTGAAGTTATAAGTTCAAGAATTTTTATAAAACGAGACATCACAATCTTAAAACTATAGCAATTTTTAATTTGATTTTTTATAATTTTTATTGCTAAGCTAAATATCCTTTCTACATCAGATATTTCTTCTGTTATTATGAATTCCTCAAGCTTTTTATAAAATCCATCTAATCCCTCAAAAACATCTTCTAGATTATTATTATTTGCAAACTTATGATCCCTTAAGATTGATTTAAAGAAATTAATTTTATTGTCATTTTTATTCAAAGGTAAAATCTCTTGAAACAATTTTTCTAAGAATATGGAGGCATTCTCCTGTAATAAAAACCCTCCATCCTTAAATTCTTTCTCATTAATAATTTTCACAAACTCATCTAACATTCCTCTTTCAATTAACTTAGCTTCAATAATATTTAAATATTTTATATCCGCATCTGATAAATTATGAAATTTAATCCCAAACATCTTGTGAGAATAATTGATCATATTAACTATACTATGATGGATTGGCGTCTTAGAAACTTCATTAATTGTATAACTACTATGGTATTGATTATATGGAATATCCAACATTGTATCAAATGGTTGATTTAGTTTATTTGTTTCTTTAGCTTGAGGATGCTCATCCTCACCAAAGATTCTTGGAGCTATTTCGGTTCCATAAATATCATTTAATGAAATACTAGCTTTACTGGCATACTTCAACCATGAATATTTTAATGGATTAGAAATTACAGGCTTTAGTTGGTTTGTTTTTAATGTAAAATCATTAACTTTCATTGAAGCAGTTCTTTGGTCAGTTGCAAATATGATTCCGTTTTTTATAGCCAAACCAATTGGCATGTTATCAGTCTCAATACCATACTCAAAAATATAATAGTTCTTAGCTATAATATCTAAAGCTTTACTGGTAATAAATTTAATTTTGTCATTACTATTAAATATTTCTTGAACCGCTCTTGCTGAGTCCTCATATATATAATGATTTGTTAATATATTTTCTTCATAAAAAAACGATTTTGAAAGTTGATAACATCTGTCTCTTGCTTCTTCTAATGTGAACTTATTATCTTCTTGCTCTTTATCTAGATCTAATTCACTTTCTTCTTCAATATTTTCTTCAATTTCTACATTTTTATCTAGCTCTAGTTGAAGCTCAACTTCAAGACCAATATTTTCTTTTCCTTTTTCAATCTTAATTGGATTTTGATCATCATCAAAAGAAACATATTTTGGTTCCTCTAATTCAAAATTAGATTCTTCTAGAACCAAACTATTCTTCTTTTTATAGTTTGCTAAAATAGTTTCGTCTGTATCTTTGTCATTAAGTAAATCAACTACATACCCATCTTTATATGTAATTTGATGAGCTTTAATTTTATCAAAACCAAGAATGTCATTTCTACCAATAGAATCTAAATTAATAGCTTCTAAATCATCTTTTGTTATTTGAGCAATCTGGAAGTTAACCCGAATGCCATTTAATTTAATAAACTCATTCAGTTTCTCTGTTGATAGCCTTGACTCTTCTTGACTACAGAATATAAATATTTCTCTAATTCCTGCTAATTCTAATTTTGCTACTAGATGAGAAAATTCTTCATCTAAAATTAGTTTATCTGCTCTGAAATATAAGGATTTTAATTCAAGCTCTTTGTATGACTTAAAACTATCACTACTAAATAGCTCATCAAAACTATAAATATTATTTACTAAATTTATATAAGGTTGATATCTTGCTTTAGCTCTAACTAAAGATTCTTTTAAAGTTTTTCCAAATATTTCATTCATAACTTTTCTTCCTAAGATTTAATCCAGGAGAACTTTACTAAATTTAAGAAAAGAAGTCAACAGATTTAGTTAACTTATTAATAGCTACCTAAGAAAATACTTAACTATTTCTTCTGCTATTTTTTGATTTATTCCGTCTATCTTTCTTAGATTCTCAATATTAGCGTCTTTTATTTCTTGCATAGAAGTGAAATGATTAATCAATGCCTTACGACGCTTAGGACCAACTCCAGCTATTTCTTTTAAACTAGAAAAACCTATTGCTTGACTACGTTTCTTTCGGTGAGAAGTTATAGCAAATCTATGAGCCTCATCACGAAGTATTTGTAAATACTTCATTAATGAGGAATGCTTGTCTAAAGTAAAAGGATTTTTTCCAGTCTGGTGAAATACTTCTCTACCAGCATTGCGATCAACACCTTTAGAAATACATACGAGCGGTATATCAAGACTTAAAGAATCTAAAACACTACGTGCTGCGGTTAATTGCCCCTCACCACCATCAATCATTAATAAATCTGGCCTATCATCTTCTGTTAGTTTTGCTAGTCTACGTGAGAGCACTTCCTTGACCATAGCATAATCATCACCTTTATCTGTGACTGTGATATTATATTTACGATAACTCTTCTTAATAAATCCATTTTCTCCAGCCACCACCATAACTCCAACAGCATGAGAACCAGATATATGGCTATTATCATATATCTCAATTCGATTAACTCTATGACCTATATTAAATAAATCTTCTACCTGATTCAATAAATCGCTAGTATATTCTTTTTCTTTATATCTACGACTAAGGGCTTCAATTGCATTATCTTTAGCAAAATTCCCAACATCTAAAATATTTCCCTTTTTAGCAATTATAAACTTAATGGATAAAGCTTCTATGAGATCTTCTAGCTCTTCTGGAACTAAAGTAGATATCAATTTCTCAGGAATTTGATTATTTTGATAAAACTGGGCAATAAAGATAGACAATATTTTACTAATATCTTCATCTTGAACTTTATCAAAAAAGAAACATCTATTACCATAATTCTGTCCGTTGCGAAAAAAGAATATTTGCACACAGGCTAGATCCCCTTCTTTAGCAATTCCAACCACATCTGCATTTTCTATATTAAATAAATTTCCATTTTTATTTTGAATATAATTTAGTGACTTTAATTGATCTCTATGCTTAGCAGCTTTCTCATATTCCATATTATCACTAGCATTTTGCATTAACAGACTAAGCTCTTGCTGTAAGGAGGAGGTCTTACCTTGTAAAAATGATAAAGCTTGTTTTACATTATGTTGATATTCCAATAAGCTAATTTTCCCAACACAAGGAGCTGAACAACGTTTTAACTGATATTGCAAACATGGATGCTTTCTACTAGAAAAAAAACTATCGGTACAGCTCCTCAATAAAAAGTTTTTTTCTAGAAATTCGATAGTCTCTGTTACAATTCTAGGAGAAGCAAAAGGACCAAAATATTTCCCTTTAATATCTCTCTTCCCTCTATATTTTAAAATTTGATTATATTCGTGATCTTGTTTAAGCAAAATATATGGCATCGACTTATCATCTGTAAGTAAAATATTATATTTAGGTTTTAAACTTTTTATTAAGCTTGCTTCTAAAATTAATGCTTGAGCCTCAGTATTGGTAGTTATAATCTCAAGATGTTTAGTTTGATTAATCGCAAGTCTCATTCTATTACATAATCTATTAACTTGCGTATAATTTGCTATTCTTTTTGCTAAATCTTTTGCTTTCCCTACATATAAAACTATTTCATTTTCATCTAACATCCTGTAAACCCCAGGCTTATTAGGCATCTTTAAAAGTTCGTTTTTTATTATTTGAATAGAGTTTTTAGTTAATATTTTAGTCATATTTTTTATACACTAGAATTGTGGATAACTTTGTTGATAAAATTCAGCTTTGTACTGAAGCCCTAGGGTAACATTAATTACACTTAGAAAGTTAATTAATAAAAGATTAGCAAGTATTTTTAAAGAATCAAGTAAAATAGCCACCTCCAGAGCATTAGTTAAGAAATCATTAAATTAAACTAAACCTAATTAATGCTTACTGGACATTTTAGTTGAAATTGTGTATAACTTATGCTTATTAATATAAATTTTATGAGAAAAGAATGCAAAAACAGATTGGAGCAACTATGCTAGTTGCTGGTACATGTATTGGTGGGGGCATGATAGCCCTGCCAATGGTACTCGCTAAAATTGGAATTATCCCAAGCATCCTTATCATGATTCTTACATGGTTAATAGTTTACTATACTTCAATCATTAATCTAGAACTTCATTTGCAAGCGGGAAAAGGACTTACTCTTGGAGAACTTGGAAAAAAATTCTCTGGGAAAGCAGCTGAAACTATTGGAAATACAAGTTTTAAAATTCTATCTTTTGCTCTTATAGCAGTTTATATAGATGGCGGGTCCTCTGTAATAGATAGTATGTTGGAATCAAACCATTCTTTTGATACTATAGCTACTATTTTTACGATATTCGCCATTACTTTATTAATGTTTCCAATTAAAATTCTTGATTACATAAATCGTATTATATTTATTGCTCTAGTAATTGTTACTACAATTTTAATAATTGGATTAATCTCATCTGTAAAATGGCATGACCTTCCTTTATTTTCATCACAAATTAATAATATAACTGCCTGGGAAATATTATTACCAGTAGCGTTTACAGCATTTGGATTTCAGGGAAGCATTCCTTCTATAGTTAATTATTGTAATAACGATAAAAAAACTCTTAAAAAAATATTCTTTTTAGGAAGTCTTATTCCAGCATTGGTATATATAATTTGGACTTGCAGTGTTCTTGGTGTAATACATGAGAGCAATAGTGAGTTCTATTCTCAGGTAGTAGCGGGAGAAATTAAAATTGGAGAATTGATAAAAGAATTAAGTAATATTGCAGAATGGCATTCAGTACAAATTCTTATCTGGTGGATTTCTATATTTGCCATAGTAACTTCCTTAATAGGAGTTAGTATAGCCTTATGCCACTCTATTAAGAGCATGCTATCTTCAAAAATATCTAACGCGCATGTAATTAGATTAGCCGCACCTATAATTACAATATTACCCGCATATTTAATAGCAATTCTAATACCAAATGCCTTTATTACTGTTATGGGCTTCGCAGGCATGATTCTTGTTATAATTGCAATTTTATTACCGGTATATTTACTTGGCAAAGCAGACAAACCAATATGTAGTGAACTTAAAAACTCTGAGATCACAGGTCTTGTAGTTATAGCAGGAGTAGTTATTATTGTATGTGAATTACTTAATATGTTATAATTCACTACTATTAGTAATAGATAAAAAATCTTGGCCTATATAATCAATAACTTTTTCTCCAATATAGTCTCCAACTATCTTAGTACTATAATGAGCAAAAGCTGCCTCAGAAACAGTATTTGCAGATATCAATATAATATAAGCAGTAGGAACTTCTCCATTGCTGCTTAGATCTTGAAAATAATTATAAGAAAAATAAGCTACAGCTGGAGGAACAGGGAAAGAAATAATAGAACCAATTACATTTTCCTCTGATGGAGTTAAATGAGATAAGTATTTTAGAGCTCCAGTGAAAGCCCCCTGCATTAGACCCATTTTAGTTGTAGGATCATTAATAAAAGGAATTGGATTGTTAATTATCATTTTAGCAAGGTCATATGGATGAGTTATAAGTGGAACAGAAACGACAGTTAATGCAGCTTCTGTTGCAACATATAATCCAAATTTCACATAACCATCCGTATCTTGACTGTTATAAATACGCTCTAATATATTATTCTGAAATTCATATATATAAGGCTTTATATTAAATAATACACCAGCTGATAGAGCAACATAAGGATTTCCATCTGTAAAACATGTAAAAGAGACTGCACCGGCTGTATAAATAGCTGCAGTAATTTTATGCTCGTTACTTGCTACAAAATCATTAGTAATACCTAGTGTCTGTAGAAATGGAATAATAGGAATCCAATTAGTCAATAAATACTTAGTAGAAGGCCATACCTCAGCTGCCTTCATTATGCCTCCAGATACTAGAATTTCCTTATTAAAGTCGATTGGATCTATCTCAATATTTATATAAGTATTTTCTCCGTCATGTTTACCATCTTTAAAGGGTTTGTTTCCTTGAAATGGAGGTATTAATAACAAAGGTAACGAAGTAATAGGAAAATCAATATAACCATTGATACTAAAGTAATCTAATAAAATCTGATCATTTTTTTCCCAAGCAACTTCATCGCATTGCCCAGAAGAAATAATAGCAATCAATATATTAGAAATCTCTTCCCCTTCTGACTTTCCTCTCTCTATATCACTATCAATAATATTTCCTTTTGCCATTTTTGAAGCAAAAAAACCTACTATTGAATCTATAGCTATGTCTTGTAAGTCTGGAATAGCAATTATTCCAGCGAATATTTTTTCAAATAAACCTTCCTTTGGTAATTTATCTAAGTGAATTTCACCTCTAGCAATTGCAATTGCAATCTTTTCAATTATAGACTCAGCTTTTACACCTGTAGGGGCAAATTTAAGAATGTTAGCAGATATTTTAGCTTGTGCATTAGCGTCATAAGAGCTTAAGAAAGAACTAATGAAAACTACTGCCGGACCTACAACTGGAGTTAGTCCTCCAAGCATAGAGAATAACTTTGCAATACTTCCTGCTGGTCCAGTTTGAGCGTTAGCTATCCGATCTTTATGAACAACTCTTGCGGCAGTAATTAAAGCATCAAGCTCAAACATTATAGTTCTAGCAACTGCTGCTTGATATGGAGTTAAACCTTCCATTGAATTAGGGTTTTCTTGTTTATGCAGAAAGAGAGCCATTTCATTAATGCTTTCTTGACTCAGCACAAAATCATTAAAATCTTTTGTTAACTCAACTACCTTCACCTCGAACTCTTTTACTCTAGATTCAGTAATATCTTGCCTTTCTCTTAACTCCTTCAATTCTTGCATATAACTATTTAAACCCACTAACATGCTACGACTAACTGCTAAGCTTTCTGGCCAATCATGAGAATAGTCTCTATTTAATTCCGGCATTTCTAAAGAGTCTGTGGCACTTCTTACAAGACAAACAGAAGATTCACATTGATATAAATCACTATCAAAAATTTTATTAGCCTCTTCTTTATCTACGGAAACACTCTTAATATGATAAAAATAATCTTCAGTAGGGTCACCAAATATATTTTGTTTATAGTTCTTATCAGTACTTTTATGATATTGAATTGAGACTTTTTTATTATAAATAGTAACAACTTTTATAAGAACATAACCAAAAACAGTCATTTCTTCAAAAATTAGAATAATATTTATAAGATTACTGCCAATCTTATTATTAGTTACCTGATGTAAAATAGAAAACTGGACTTTATCTTCAACAAGATGAGTGTTTGTAAAGTCAGAAAACATATGTTTTGTTGCAACAATGTTTGCTTCATCTTTTTTTTCACTTTCTATTAAAGATATAACTATTTTTTTTGCATTATTTGCCTGTGAATTAATGTCATCAATATTTTTCAATGAATATTTTCTTTCTAGAACCTCAATGTAATTTATTGTAATTCTTACATTTAAGCCATGTTCTTTTACAAAACCAGCAAATATCTCTGGATCACTCAATATTGCTTGAGTATCGGGAAATAAATCAATTATATCAGGATTTACTCCTCTTTCTAAATCTAATAATTTATTATTAAATTCTTCAACAATATAATCATCATCTATATATTCATTTATAGTAAACTTATTACGAACTAAAGATAAAATCCTATTTTTATCTATTATATTACTCAAGCTTGATAGTTTATATTCTAAAATAACAAGTAATTTATCTATATTTATTGCACTTCTTAATAAAAGATAGAACAAACTATTATGAACTAAATGGTTATCACTTTCTAAAGCTCTTAAAAATACAACCTCAAATAAAAACTCTAGATTCTTAATATCTTCAGGAGATAATTGAATCAACTTGCTAGAATATCTTATAATAAGACCATCAATAAGATCATCTCCAGTATTGTGTAGATTATAATATTGTAACTTTTTTTCTATAATTTTATAAGAGTTTTGTTTTAAACCCTCTATCTCCACAGGAGAAATGCTATAATTCTTAATTAAATCACAAGATATAGTTAGTATAGTATCTAATATATTGTTATCAGTAATCTCAAGAGAATTAATTCCAATTAAAGCATTAACTACATCAATCAACATATCTTCCGGTAAGAAAGAAATTATTTTACCTATAGATATTAAAGAAACCCCATATAAAGATGATTTTTGATTAATCTCCTTTAGTAGAATTGCAACAGCACTCTCAATATCTAAATATTTTATATTTTCTGAATCTATTAATACCCCAATTACAATAACCGCAGACTCTTCAGACCTATAATCAACTGAATGTGTTGCCTTATTAGATAGAAGTTTTATAAAATGATTAAACACCCCCTTTATTGCTTCTTTATCACTTTTATATAGTCTCACTAAATATTTTGTAGCAGCGTTGCGGATTTCATTAGATCCACTCTCTAATATTTGCTTAATAAGATCGCTAACAAAAGAATGACTTAAATTAATAACAGAAGAATGAAATTTTGATAAAATCTTCATTAAGAATGTTTTGTGTAAGTAAGCAGGGTCATTCAATTTTTTTTGCAATTCTTCAAATAATAATCTTTGATTCAAAGATAACAGGTGATGAACTAAAGAAATCTGAGGAATAATATTTTCAAATGCACTAATAATTTCAGTCCTAACTTCTAATGAAGTAGACTTCATATTTTCATCTAATAATAATAATTTAATTATATCATCCTTATTTGGTAAAAACTCAAAAATCTCTACTAAAGCTATAATAGCCTCTATTCTTATATTCTCTTCTAAAGTATTCTCAACTAACTTCTTTATATATATAAATGATTTCCTCACTTCTTCATGACCAAACGATTTAACATTACTAGCGATTAGTTTAATAATTTCAATTCTAACTTCACTAGAAGTATATTTAGAATTATCTTCGTTTAATAAGCTTTCTATTAATAAGAATCTATTCTGTCTAGTTTTTTCTTCAAGCACTCTTACTTGCTGTAATGCTTTATTTAAAAGGCCAATAGTTGCAACAATAAAATTATGATCCTTATTTTTATTAATTACTTTCATAACATTTATTATTATAGAATTTTGACTCCTTGCTGAAAAGTTACTAAACATAGAGATTGTCACACTCATAGACTCTATTTTTGCTGACATATATTTAGAGTTATCTATCTTTTCTTCTAATAACTGCATAGTTTTAGATACATGTTCTGGAATATTACTTAAGACTTGAATAGCAACTATTTTTATATCTTTATTATCACTACCTAGTTTATTCTTTAGAAAAGAATAAGTTTTCTCTCTATTTAATTCATTAAGATTTAAATAGATATTACCAAATATTATTAAAACATGTTTCTCAATATCATATTCTTCTTGTGTATTAATATGAAGAAACTTACTATATGGCAATATTTTTTTTTCAAGAGATTCAAACACTTGATCATAATCAAATTGTAGTTTAAATTTAATTAAACTTTTCAAAGCAGATAAATGTTTAATTGATTCTAAATAATCCGCTTTTAGTAAGCTTAGTTTAATATTTTCAAATATTATTTTTGGATCTATTTTGATTCTTGTAAATAAATCAAAGGCTTTTTCAACAATCATTAGATTATGATCTTGTGGAAAACTTAGAATTTTTACTATAACATCATTAAATAATTCTCGATCTCTAGTTTCAATAGATATTTTTTTTATAGCTTCCATAGCCGCACAAACCACCCATGGATTAGAATCTTGCAATTTACTATATAAACCATCTAAATAAGCGATATCAGCAATATTACTAATAATCTCAATAGTAACTAGAACAACATTAGATCGCTTATCTACCAATACTTCTTTTAAAAAGTCTTCTACTATTTGAAAATCTTCTAGCGACTGTAATGACCTAATTGAAGCTTCAACTATTTCTAATGAAGAATGAAATTTTATTTTATCAATTAGATTTTCTGCTATTTCTTTTTTAACTTCTTGATTTCTAATATTCAATATAGGCAAGAGCTCTATTGCTAATAAACATATTTTTATATCTTCTGAAACAAGAAAGTCTTTAATAAAATCAATTATTTTAAGTGATGAATACTGAGTTTTAACAATATTATGTCTCCATTTACTAATATCAGATATAATAGCATTATCAAGATCATCTATAATTTCTTTTGGAATCAAAGGATCTATTTTCCCATCGACTATATTTTGAGAGAGTAGCTCCATTGTTAAAATATATTTCTCATCTCCGCTTATGAGCACCTCACCAGGGATATTTAAAGAAAATGCACTCCAAAAAACACTCATAATATTTTCTTTAATTTCTTCGTCATTTATTAAACTTATAAGACCAGATAAAAACTTTATTACTCTTAAAAACTCTAATTTATTTTTATTTTTAGATAGAAATGATTTAACTATGTTTAAATCATCTTCCTCACCACCTATAAGTAATTTACGAAGGTAACTAGCTGCCATAAAATCTCTAAATGCAGTATCTTTAAAAACACATGTGTCACTATTGTCTAAACTATTAGACTCATATTGAACTAATTTGAATTCGCTAACTAATTCAATAATACTACTCCCTTCAACTTGGTAAGACTTAATTAAATCACCTATTAAAAATTTTGTCTTAGAAACAGTTTTGAAGGCAAGATCTTGCATAAAATGAATCACTGATTTCTTATAATCAACATTATAATGAGAAGAAAACGCCTTCCTCATCAATGAAAACATGTCATAATATAAACTTGACAAGGTAGCACTATTAGCCACACTTTTTAATTTAATGCCGTCACTTTGTGTTAAAATATAACAAATCATTTTTAAAATAGAAGGACTCTTAATCTCATTAATATGATGATTCTGTCTAATAAAATCTAGTAGTTGATCTTTATCCTCACCAGAGAAATGTGCTTCTATGTATCTTCTAAAATCACTTTTTAGAAATCCTGTATTTTCTAGAGTAATATCAAATACATAATTATGATCTATAATATCTGAAATATGGTTATTAGCACTTAACATTATCTTAGGATACTTTAATATAATTTTTAATAACCTAGTTATAATATCAAAACTTTCTGTATAAGAGTTCATGGGAGAGTTATGAGGAGAGTTGCGAGATAAAGTAATTAAATGCGCTATCTTTCCAATACCATCGCATAAAATCAGTGTTTTAGACATCTTATCTTTACTTAAGAGATGTTTTTGAATTTCATTTACACTAATAGAATCTGAATTATCTAATGAATCATGTATTAGCTTTGCTATAAACTCTTCATAATTAGTCATAAAGGATAAATCTAGAATAAATTTACTCTTAAGCACGGAGCTCAGGTCTATTTTAAAAATATGTGTAAATCTATCCGACCACAACCTATTATTCGACCATTCAAAAATTATATGATGAAAAAGCGCAGTATTATCATCTGAATTTTCTACGTAAAGTACTGCCCTTAAAGGATCTCCAGAAGCAAATAGACTACTAAATTCTATTGAAGAATGTTTTTCTTCGGTTTTTAATTTATTACTCTTATGATAACTAGTCGGAGAT
>Ga0129324_10002305_pt1 | contig 11824 bp, 8 predicted proteins | sample CPBDNA_7_FD_96879 | JGI IMG/M metagenome (GOLD analysis project Ga0129324, IMG submission 96879) | Freshwater to marine salinity gradient microbial communities from Chesapeake Bay, USA - CPBay_Spr_15_0.2_DNA | ecosystem: Environmental > Aquatic > Marine > Coastal | place: USA: Chesapeake Bay... | reverse complement strand
ATTATGAGTAAAACAACAAAGAAAAGACTAATAAATTTAGAAAAATATATCCAAAATAAATGGGATGAATATTATTGGAATTACATAATGAAATATGAAGATAAATTGGATTGGAATCATATATCGCGTAATCCAAATATTACTATCGAAATTATTGAAAAATATCCAAATAAACCTTGGAATTGGGGAAAGTATGGTATATCGCGTAATCCAAATATTACTATCGAAATTATTGAAAAATACCTAGATAAATCTTGGAAATGGTCTGTTATATTAGACAAATCACGTATGTCTGCTTTTGAGTTCATTGATAAACATTTAGATAAATATGATGATTTAACTTTTATATCTGATAATAAATTTACAAAAGAAAAAGAGTTATTTTATCAAAAATATTATAGAATATATCTAGCAACATTCAAATTACAAGAATATTTCAATAGGATGTATGACAATCCAAAATATTTATTTTGCAGAAATAGACTAGATAGATTGTTTTCAGAAGTGTCTTAATTACATTAAATATTTAATTATTAAATTTGTTAATACACACCCAACAAGTATAGATATCATATTTGTGAGTGAAAGTAGAATACTAACTTTGCCTTTATATATATCATTAACCATTTTTTTTGAAGTATCCATAATTTCGCGGTCTTCTGTTCCGAATTTTGTTGAATGCGATGTAGTTTTATTCCAAATATAATTTCCATGATATAATCCTCCATTAACAATTGGCGGAAGTATTGCAATAATGAGTCCAACTCCAGTTATTGCTAAAATATTATTTGATGGTTTTGATACTGCTATTACAATACCTGCTAGAAATGGCACAATTACATTACCTACATATTTAGGCATAGTTGTGTATCCTGCCATTTGTTCTGTCGGTACTTTAAAATAATTTATATAATGATTTAGTATAGATGCAGATATACCAATACAATATGCAATAATTGATAATATAATAATACTAAATACACTTGAATATATTATACCAATACTAAATGTGCTAGAAGCAAGTGTATAAATTGGCTCAACCATTGGCGATATTAGCATACTACCTAAAACCATCGAGTCATTATCCATAAAAAACCCAAGAGAACTTATAATACTTGCTAAAGTTGCGTAAAATATCAGCATTTTAATATATTTCATAAAATACATGATTGCGTAGTATTATTTATAAATTTCTATCTTATCTTACTCTAATAATGAGATAATATGTAATTTAACAGATATATATATATATATATATATTATTATCAATTAAAAATTGATTCTCTAGTTGCTAGAATATAAAATATAAAATATAAAATATAAAATATAAAATATAAAATATAAAAAATGGTTGATAGGTATTTATCGATTGCTATAAAGAGATTAAATATAGAGGACAATCCAAAAACTGGGTGCTGGGTTTTAGATTATGTGCCAGATTTTAAAAATTTAATATTATCTAAAAATGTTATTGAAAAAGTAAAAAAGTATTTAATGATTGATGAAACAGAAAGGATAGATACTCCTATTAATTTAGCAATTTGTGGGGCAAGTGGGTCTGGTAAATGGACTATAATTAGAACTATTATTAGACATTATTATAAAATTGACTTGAATAATGTAAGATTATCTAGAATAGATAATGAGGATTATCCATATGTTAAAAGTTATAGCACAATAAGTAATATAATTTATTATGTTAATTTGGAAGTGTTAAAACAAGTTGAAATTCGAGATCTTATGGAATATATTAAAGGCAAAATAGAAAATAGTAATAGTCAAAGAATACTGATTATCCGACATGCTAATTTATTCGATGAACAACAACAAAGAGTATTAGGATATTGGATGGAAAAATATGGACGGCGTATGTTATTTATTATAACTTATAATCATGGTACTCAAATATCTGGTAAAATGGGGGTTTTGTGTTTCAGAACTAGAAATGAGCCGTTTCATTCTATTGAAGAATTTTCAATATCATTTAAACAACTTCTTAAACAATGGAAAGTAAGTAGAAAAATGAAAATTGAAGTTGGGTGGCATATTTATCAAAAAAATAATTGTAATTTGCGTAATACAATTTTACAAATACAAGATAGCATACAAAATCACGAAGGTATGTATGTAATGCCAATTGAAGAAAGCATGATGATAAATATATTGAATCTAGCAAGTGAATTTAAAAGTGAAAATTTAAGCAAACTTCGTGATATGTTATATTCTGTTATGGCAACTAAAATACCTCCAAATATAATTATTCGACGTACACTGGCTCTAGTTATGAGAGTTCCAACTATAACATCCGAAAAAAAGTGTAAAATTGTAGAATTTGCAGGGGAAGCTTCCTCTGATATAGTAAATTCTGACAGACCAATATTTGCACTAGAAAAATTCTTTTATAACTTGTCTAGTGTGTTGAATTAAACCATCGTGTTTTATATATGATTCATATATGATTTTTATTCTTTGTAAATAATAAAATGATGACTAAAACAAATCAACGTAAAAGGCAAACCAAAAGCACTAAGAAACAAAGCAAAAGGAGCAAGAGACAAACCAAAAGCCGTAAAAGCAAGAGACAAAGTAATAAGCGTAAAACTATGTCTAAAAGTCGCCAACGCGGTGGTAAATGCCAAAGCACTTATGGATTTATACCAGGCGTAGATATTGGTGGTTCAGATGGGGTCCATATTAAAAGTGTGATGGCACCAATCAACATTTCAAAGACCAAATAAGCTAGTAAATATAAATTTGCCACCCCAAGCACAGAAAGACACATTTGCGTAGTTAATATCTAAATTTTCAGTCCAAAAAGATTTGAATACTTCGGGCTGGCAAATGTTTAATGGTTGTACTAAGAAATTTAATAAACTAGTTGGCACCATTCGTAAATCTCCATTACTATCTGGTCTTATTAATATACCTTTTACATATTTTTCAACATATGCTATAAATGCAATATTATATAGAGTAAAATAGGCGATATTACCACATAATGTATTCGCAATTGGATTACAACAACAAATATCCATAATTATTATTATTATTATATTATTATTATTATTGTTATATTATTATTGTTATATTATTATTATTATTATTATTAATAGTAGTAATATATTTGTTTCCAAATAAGATAAAAAAATTGTAAAATCAAACTAATCAAAACTAATCGAAACAGGATGATTGTGCCGAATAATATTTTTTGTTGCAGATTGTGATAATTCTTGTCGTTTCTTTCGCTGTTTAAGTGTTTTTTTGCCAGTGCTTATACGTTTTCCAGATTTCGTATTTTTATTTGGTTTTTGTTTTGGTTTTGCTTTAGCGACACTAATATTTTGGTTCATATCATTTTCAATGTCTTCTAATCGTTCATTAATATAATCTAATATATGATTGCTAATCGCCCATTTGAAAAAATTTAATTGTCCGATTGTCGTACTGATATAATCTTTTTCACCTTCACCATATCGAAATTTAATTCGGTCTCTTCTCTGAAATGGGTCAAAATCCCGCTTATTATAAGAGGATAATTGTGCCTTATAATTTTGATGGACTCTAATGAAATCGCTAAAGTTATCAACCACCTTTTTGCCTTTGTTGTCATATTTTTTTGGATTAAACATTGTATTGTTTTTTTTAGAATAATTTGTGACAAACCAGTCAATCAAACGCAGTGATAATTTTACATTACCATTTATTACATCTAAAAAAATCTTAATGTTCTTTGATTCACGAAAAAATTTATTCAAGGTTGGTAAAATAACCATTTGCTTACCAGTTAAACCTTTATATTTAGCTAAATTTTCATTTTCCGTCATATCGTTATACGATTTAAATTGTTTTATTTCTTAAGTTAATAAATATATTGCGAATCTGTATTATAGACAAAATAATCTGTATTATATCCTACTTTTTTTTATGTTCTAAAAGTAATATAGGATATGAAAAAAATGTATATTACGGCGACAACATCTATAATCATAGTTGGTATTTTTGTATTATACATGTATATTAATTTCAAAAGAAATTCAGAGGGTTTTGATGAAAGTCTCGATATGAAAAGACCATTTTTACATATTTATGATAATAATGGTAAAAAAACAAATGTGGTTTTTATAACTCATCCATTTAGCCGGGAAGGATTGTTCGAAGAATATAGTAATGCAATTAAAAAAGGTTATTATTTTCTTGGGATATCTAGCTATATAGATTTTCCTGGATTGCTAGATAGTAAAAATAAAATATCAAATCCACATGATGTAATGCATAATCCAAATCATATGGCTTGGAAATATGATTATTTTTCATTAGTTAAAGGCTGGTGTCATTGTTTTAGAGAGCCAGATAGATATATACCTAATAATATGCCAAAATTGTTATTAAGCGAATCTGATTTTGTGAATACCCAGAATTTAGATTTGCATAAAAATATGAAAAAAGAATATGATTTTATTTATATTTGTCTCAAAGATAATGATAAATGTGAAAATGGTTGGCAATCACACAATAGGAATTGGGATCTAGCACAGAAATGTTTAGAAGTTATGTGTAATAAATTCCATTTGAGGGGTTTATTAATTGGTCGTATAAATTGTAAAATGCCAGATGGCTGTCATAATTTAATGGAAACTACTGATTTCTTAGACTATACAGATTTTATTAAACAATATGATCGAGCTAGATTTATATTTTGCCCGAATGAAATGGATGCTAGCCCGCGTGTTTTAGCAGAGGGATTATTACGTAATTTACCAGCACTAGTTAATTATAATATTTTAGGTGGATGGAAATACATTTCAGAGGAAACCGGGGAATTCTTCTCAAATATGGCAGATTTTGAAAAACAATTATCCATATTATTAGGAAATTTTGGGAATTACAAACCGCGAGAAAGTTTTATGAAAAACTTTGGAAAAGAATATCAAGGTAAAGAACTTTTAGAGTTTGTTAAAAATATTATTCCAAAAAATAAATTAAATTTTATTCCAGAAGATATTAAATATCTTTATCCTGGAGTATAAATTGTTTTGTTTTGTTTTGTTTTGTTTTGTCCTAATATACATAATACATAATACATAAATAATTATACTTGAATCGGCATTGATATATAATCAAGGTTAATATCATCTGCTTCAATAGAATTAATATTAAATTGAATCATGTTATTCTCGGCACAATAATCACTGCCATCTAGCAATTGTATAATTGTTTTATCATCTTGATAATCTACATGTGAATAATCATCATCAACGTCAATCTTCAATAGTTTTTCTTCGTCTAGTAAGATTTCCGTATATCCCGTACCACACTTTGGAATTTGACCGACCATTATATTACTAGATACTCCTCGCAAATAATCATGGACTCCGTATAACCCAGCCATTTTAAATTCTTTAGTTGTTTCCTCAAAAGAACTTTTTGCAAGAGGTCCAATTTCATTATCTGCATGGTTAATACAAATACGATTTGTTGCCATGATTTTACCCATGTTTGTCATTGCATCACACAATAATTTAATATGGCGGGGGTTTGTATATGCTTTTGACATTACGAAGACACTTGTAATTTCCCTTTCTAATATAACTCTGGCAGCTTCAATACCGAAAATTTCATACATTTCCGCAATATGATTTGACCAACTTCTGGTACTATCGACATACGGCTTTGCTAAAATATCAAATAAATTGGTGCCATCTGTTGTTACATAATGTTCTTTCTTTGCAACATAATAATCACCTTCCTTCTCTATTTTATTATTATTTTCTTGTGTAAATGTCATAGAAACTCCACTAACGCCTTTGATAGTGATATCTTTAATAGTGCGAATTTGCTCGTTTAGTAGCAATATATCATCATCGGCCTGATTTTCATTTGAATTAAAATCAATTCTTAAACGGAATATTAATTTTCCACTATTATCATCTGCAAATACAATATTAGATTTTGGCATATGATGTTTTAAAATAATATGAATATCCTCCATTGTAATCTTCTTTTCTATCATATTATGTCTATTGAATTCTAATCGAATAACCCACGGATTATTAGGAATTTGTGCGGATTGTGGGTCTAATTCACTGAATATCTCATATAACTTCATAATTTCTCGGTCTTCTGGTAGAACGTTATCTAAATCATTTGTCGGTTCAAAATAGATAGCATCCGATTTAAGAATATCGGACATACTAACCAATTCAATATTATATCGTACCTGGTCGGACTTTTCCTTTGTCGCGCCGAATTCTTCTGTTAAGAATACAGTCATTTTAGGATGTTTTGGCTTATGTTGTTCTAGCAATTCTTCTAATCGAGGCACGCCCTTATTAACATTGGATTTACTTCCAACGCCTGCTAAATGGAATGTATTCAATGTCAATTGCGTACTCAATTCTCCAATACTTTGTGCCGCGATTGGACCAATGCTATTTCCTCCTTGGACTAGTGCATTTTTATATTTAATCCGAATCATATTTAACATGCCTTCGAATGCAACTTTAGTCATTTTTATATCTTTAATCAAAATTGTTGGAGATAATTTTTCAATCATCAATGCCTCAAATATAGGATTTTTTAGTCCAATTGAGAATTTACATTCTTCATACAATTTGTCAAATGCTTCTATAATTTCTAGAGGATTAATATCCGATTTATTTTTACCATCAAGATGATATACATTTTTGACGTTTTCAATTATAGTTGCAAAATTAACTGGAAATTGCACTTTTCTATCTTCGTCAATTTTGCTACCGTCTTCAGCTAGATTTTGGTGTAATGCACCAAGTTGATTCATAACACTAAATAAATTTTCATTATATGTTTCGAATTTGTCTTTCCAATCTTTAACACTTACCATTCTAGCAATCGATTTCTTGTCTAGCCATTTATCCCATTTTTCATTTGTATCTAGTAAATATTTCGTTTTAATAATTTCTGGATCAGGCAAAATCAAATTGTTAATCTTCTGATTTTGCAAATGAATTGCATCAAATGCATCATTTCCATATACAAACTGAATTACTTTATTATTTGAATTACGGACAGTATAATCATGTTCAACCCTCAAATCTTCCATCATCTTAATCAACTTCCTTTGTAGATAACCAGATTTTGCTGTTTTTACAGCTGTATCCATCAGCCCCTCTCGCCCACCTTCAGCATGAAAGAAGAATTCCGTTGGAGTTAAGCCATCTAAATAACTATTTACAACATACCCTTTACTTTCAATACCGTTGTCATATCGCAAGAAATGCGGTAAAGACCTATTTGAGAAACCAAGTGGAATACGCTTTCCATCGACAATTTGCTGATCTACTAGACACATCATTTGCATAATGTTAATCGAACTACCTTTTGAACCAGAATTAACCATATATTTTACACGATTATTATTTTCTGTCAAAGAATTAGTGGTTTCACTGCTAATTTTATCTGATGTTTTAGATAATCGTTGTGTAATTTTAGCTTCATATACTTTTTCAATGTCTCTGGTAATATTTTCAAAAATATTCAGATGAACTTGCTTTGTCATTTCAATTACATCTCTCTTAGCCTCCAAAATGTATTCTTCGTTATTTTTACGTAAATCTCTATGGACGATTAAATCGCTCATACCAATACTGAATCCACTACGTACCATATATCTTTTAATTACTCTTTGTAAATCATTAATATACCGCGCGGTTTCATCAAAGCCAAATTCTGAGAAAATTGCATGAATTATACCACCAGATTCTCCTTTTGCAATTCTACCATTTAAAATTTGCCCTCTGACAATATGCACGCTGTCATTTTTAAAATTGATTGGCGGTAGCAGTAATGAAACCGCTTGTTTCCCAGTCCATCTAACTTTATTCCCATCAACGATTGCTGGTGGCGGAAATGTGCCCTTAAAATATTTAACCTTAGACATGAGATTCATCATTTCTTTATGATTGAAAAACACGGTATCTTCTGTAATCTTATAAAGCCCCAGTAAATTGTCCTGCGAAGGCTTAATAATTGGACTATTGGAAGACGGGGAAATAATTTGTTTTTTTACAGAAGCTAGATGTTTCAATTCCATCATAGTTTGGATACTTTGGGGAACATGCATATTCATCTCATCGCCGTCGAAATCTGCATTATATGGAGCACATACATCTGGGCAAATACGGAATGTTTTTCCACTCAATACCTTTACTCTATGAGCCATCATACTCATCTTATGTAAAGTAGGTTGCCTATTAAATTGCACGACATCTTCATCTAACAAGTGCCGACTGACAGTATCTCCATATCTAAGAACAATATCCCGAGTATTCCTATATTCTAATGAATTTGTCCTATTATCTGTTGCACTTGTATAACTATTTGCACCTGGATATTTTAATGAACCGTTTCTCACTAATTTATATAGGCGATTAATATTATATTTATTAACTGTCTCTGGGATTGTCAAGTTCATTGCAATCTCTCTAGGCACTCCAAGTTGGTCAATATCAAGAGATGAATCTGGTGAAATTACACTACGTGCTGAAAAATCCACTCGCTTACCCATTAAATTACCGCGGACACGACCATCTTTGCCCTTCAGCCTATCTTTAAATGTTTTGAGGGGTCTTCCAGTGCGATGTCGAGCTTCATTAATTACACCTTTTGGATTGTTATCAATCAATGTAGCTACATGACACTGGGCCAATTCATTATATGATTTAATGTCTGCCTCTTTACCACCATTTTCAATAAGATTTAGCAACATTTTATTATTTTTAACAATATCATTATATTTATATGTAATATCGTCTTCACTACGCTGGCTGTTTTGTAGGCGGACAGATGGTCTAACAGATGGAGGTGCTACAGGCAAAACTGTATAAATTAGCCAATATGGCAAACAATAATCTGGCGAAAACCCTAAGATTTTAGCGTCTTCCAGATTAATTCTTTTAAATATTGCTAAAACCATTTCAGCAGTATATGCCATTTCAGTAGCTTCCTTATGAACGTCTCCAGTATCTTCATTCTTCACATCTTGAATAAACTCAATATAAACGTGATTTAAATCTTTTTGTCCGATTTTACTGGGTTGAATATAGCCACACCCGTGGTTTTCATTAACATCATCATCCTTTTTACCAGTGATTTGACCACATATTTTTGTTTTAATTTTTCCTTTAATAAAGTCAAGACGTTTTTCAGGAGATTGTTTAAGTGCCTGTCTAATAGCTGGGTCATCCTTGTGTATTAGTAGTTTTCCACATTTATTACAAACACATTCTAATATATGTCGGGTTTGTGTAATAAATTGCATGTTATAAACAGGTTTTGCAAGTTTAATATGACCGAAATGTCCTGGACAATCAACATATGTTTGTTGGCAAGTCTTACATTTATTTCTTGAACCTCGCTCAATAACACCCATTCTCTGGTCAAATAATCCATTGTGATGTGGATCACCACTACTATTATATAAATTTGGCTCAAAGATTTGGACTACTGAACGCCTTTCGATTTCTTCTGGACTGAGAATACTAAAATGAATCTCTCTAATTGAACTGATCTCAGTATTTTTAAGTAATTTAGAATTTAGAACCATGATTAGATATAATATTAGTTTCCAAGTTCTTAAGTTTAATATAATGATATAATTTTTTTTTGTTTTTAATTTACTTTTTAAAGTTATAAATTAGTATTTCAATTTTATCCTGGTTATTTACAAAATTGGTTATAAAATTAGTTATTCCGCTAATTACTATTCCATTAATTGCTATTTTATAAAATTAAAATTAATATTTAAGGAATATATTAATATTTATCGATATGTAAAATGAAACTTCGAAAAAAACCAAATAATAAAAAGATCGTATATAATAAAATGGGAAATCAAAAAACACCAACCCTGACTTCTCGACAACCATTATCTAATTCTCCTAAAAATAATGATATTTTACTAACAAATAAACTGTTGGAGGATTTATCAATATCAATCGCCAGTATTAATAAACGTCTTACTGACATTGAAAGTTTAAAGGATTCGCAGGATGTATTTCATAAAAATACCAATAAACAGTTCCATAAATTATTTGAAAAAGTAAGTAATCTTAAAGATGATGTAGAGACTATAAATTTTGAATGTAGCCAATTGACTGAAAAAATAGAGTGTCTAGAGACTACGATTGATGTAGACGATGTTTATGCTGATGCTGATGATTCTGTTGAAGATGAAGATGAAGATGATGATGGCGATTCTGATGAAGATGAAGATGAAGATGAAGATGAAGATGCTGATGCTGATTCTGATGAAGATGACGCTGATGAAGTTTATAGGATGTTTCAAGCTTTAAAATCGTATGGTTTGAATAAATTAAAAACGATGAATTATTGCAAAAATGAATTGAAAATACATAAGGAATTGCTTAAAAAATACTTAGAAAATAAATCTGTTGGAATCGACCAAGCGTGCGTTGCTTATTTTATTTCTCAAAGTATTGATGAAAAGAATAAATTACTAGAAGATGAATTAAAAATAAGTACAATTATTTCAGAAAATCCAATACCGTATAGATACCGAATAGGACAATTTAACTTACCTGATTCAATCAAACGAAAAGTTATTCAAAGAATGAATATTATGTCTGCTTCTGAAGAAAATAAGGGTAAATGGACACAGTGGATTGACGGCTTTATGGAGATACCCTGGAATACTTACGCTAGTATGCCAATTAATATCAATTCCCCACTTAGAGAAATACATGGATTTTTAAGTAATGCTAGAGATACACTTGATAAAGTCGCTTACGGACAAAATAAAACAAAAGAGCATATCATTGAAGTTATGTCAAAAATGATTACAAATCCTGGAAAAGTTGGAAATGTTTTTTGTATTCATGGTCCAATGGGTACAGGAAAAACCACTTTAATTAAAAATGGTATGGCTAAAGCATTAGGGTTACCCTTTATTTTTATTTCACTAGGTGGTATGCAAGATTCATCTCATTTAGTGGGGCATGACTATACATATGAAGGTTCGACATCAGGTCGTATAGTTGAGGGTTTAAAAAGCTGTAAGTGTATGAACCCTATAATATATTTTGACGAATTAGATAAAGTTAGTAGTAGTAGTAGTGGTTTAGAAATTATAAATTTGCTAATTCATTTAACGGATAGTTCCCAAAATTCTGATTTCCAAGATAAATATTATTCTGAAATACCATTTGATTTATCGAAGGCTATCTTTGTATTTTCAATGAATGACTTGGAGAGTGTGAATCCTATTTTGCGCGATCGCATGCATATGATTAAAGTTGATAAATTTGTTATGGATGACAAATTGAAAATTGCACGAGAATTTCTTTTACCTGAAATTACTAGCGGATATGGATTAAAGCCAGATGACTTAATCTTTAGCGATAGCATTCTGAGACATATTATTATGAAAACAACTGAAACAGAGGATGGGGTTAGAGGTATTAAGAAGCGCTTGGAAACAATTGTATCAAAGATGAATGTTGTAAAATTACTAAATTCGACAGATGTTTTAGAAAATACTAATAAAAAACGGAAACTTAATAAAACTACAAAATCAGATGATATAGATATTGCAAATGAATTGAAAAAGAAAAATAATATTTTACATTCTATTAGTGTGGGCGAGATTAAGTTCCCTCTTGAAGTTGATCTAGAATTACTTAATAAATTATTTGATAAAGAAGATGACAGTAATTTCCCATATTATATGTATTCCTAACAGAATAATGTATTCCTAACAGAATAATGTATTCCTAACAGAATAATGTATTCCTAACAGAATAATGTATTCCTAACAGAATAATGTATTCCT
>Ga0129324_10002298_pt1 | contig 11851 bp, 10 predicted proteins | sample CPBDNA_7_FD_96879 | JGI IMG/M metagenome (GOLD analysis project Ga0129324, IMG submission 96879) | Freshwater to marine salinity gradient microbial communities from Chesapeake Bay, USA - CPBay_Spr_15_0.2_DNA | ecosystem: Environmental > Aquatic > Marine > Coastal | place: USA: Chesapeake Bay... | reverse complement strand
GCTTCAAGCACAGGGATGTCGTCGCTGCCACGAACTTTGAAACGCTGCAACCTGACGACTTCGAGTCTCACGTCCATGACGGCGGGAGCACCAGCTGCACGTCGGCGGGCAATAACTCCGAACTGTTGATCGAACTCGCCGCCACAGAACTCGCCGCCAAGACGCCCGGCTCTTATGTAGGCAATTTTTTACTTACGGTTATGGGCGGCGTCAACGGCAATCGATTAGACTCGGTGAATTTCACCGTTACAGTCGCAATCCAAGGGGCCGCGGCACAAGTCAAAATTTCAGGCCTGGATGATGTCAATTTCGGCGCTTACAGTGGCACCGGTGATCTAATGGCACATGAGCGTTTTTGTGTTCATTCAACGACTAGCAGCTATAGATTGTCCGTTAGCGCTGCATCCCAAGACACTAACGGTAACTTTTACCTTTCCGGGCTTAGTTCAGGCGACGATCTTCCTGTTGCCCTGGCTTTCATCGACGCTACTGGCACCTCTGGAACCATTCCGGTTCTCAATGCTGCTATCAGCGGCATGGGCGATAGTCTCTCGGATAGTTGCTCAGGCAGTGATAATGCCACCCTGACTTTTGCACTCACTGAGCAGTCACTGCGAAGAGTCACTTCAGGTGATTACGCAGAAACCTTCACTATTATGATTGAACCCGAATGAAGACCTATGAACCTGAGCACAAAATCACGCGCACCACGCTATTGCTCGGCCTGGCATTGACGGCTGCGCCGACTCAGGCAGAAATCGACGGTGATCTAGGCAAACGTTCTATTGCAAACCTCGGTATTGAGTTTGAAATCGTTCGAGGCGCTGTCGTCCGTCAACCGCCTGGTTTGGCGCTGAACAAAGGTGCCAGCTTCCTCGAAGGATCGCCAGCGAGGCCCAAATGGTTTTTGCAAGGACAAGAACTACCCGCCGACACCAAGTTTCAATTGTGCCTTCCGTCCATGTTCGCCGGCAGTCAACTTTCACTGCTCGACTCACAGGCTTCAAAAACCAATGACAATCTAGATCGCGGCAAAAAACCCCTTGGTAATCAAAACAACGACTACGCTTTGGTTCAAACCAGTCCCCACACGCCAAACCCCAACGACCTTTGTGGCAAGCAAAAAACGCTTCAAGTCAGCATTGAATCAAAGATCACTGAAAAACTCTCCCGTACCCCCCCGCGGAAGAACCTAGACACCGTCACTATGATCATCAGCCCGGAATAGCCCATGAAATCCTCCATCTTAGCCATACTTCTATTCCTAACGTCATGGCAATGTGAGATTGCCACTGCCTCACTGCTGGTTGACAAGGCCATTGTTATATTTGATGCGCAGACCGCTAACAAACACGATATCACGGTCATCAACGATGACCCCGACGCCAAACTCTACGTCAAGGTAGATGCCTTTGAAGTTCAGTCACCCGGTACTGTGGATGAAACCCTGGTACCGTTCGACAGGACCCTCGTCCCTGAATTTATCGCAACGCCCAACAAACTCGTGATTCAACCTGGCAGCAAAAGCCTCGTTCGGTTAATGAATTTAATCCCGATCAACGATGAAGAGAGAATTTATAGAATTAACTTTTTGCCCATCGCCAGGCCGATTGAATTAGCAACGCCACAACCCGATGACGGTGTCAGGCCAGTATTGGATATCATTATTGCCTATCAGGTTTTAGCCATTGTTTTACCCCGTAACCCGGTCTCCATCCCGCGGATCGTAAGGCACAAGACTTTAGTCACCGTAAGCAATACTGGCAACGCAAACTTCCTGTTAACTCGCGGACGACAATGCAACCCGACGAATGCGACTGAGTGCGCAGAACTTCCTCATAAAAGAATTTACCCAGGCAATACTTGGGAATTAAACCTCCCTTACGACGCACCGTTCTCATATGACATTCAGACCCATGCAGGCAATTCACCGAGCTTTTTTCAATAGCTTTTTCAATAGCAGGTTTCAATAGCAGATTCAGGCAGCGCCAGGTATCCACAATAAATTCATCCGCGTTACATCAACTTATGGCGAGGGCCTATTGCGTCGATCACCCAACAGTATTTCATCGGCATTCAGTGGTCTGCTCATGCTTGCGCTCATGTTCCTGCCATCTGTTACGATGGCTGACAAGCTAGAATGTACTGACAACTCGCAGAGTCTTGTGCTTGGCAGCTTTGTGTCGATTGTTAATGCTGAGGCCTTCATGCTGAAAAGCAAGAAGTCTCATCCGCTGTTAACTAATCATCTGCAAATTGCCAGTGAACGCCAGCCCGAAAATCAATCAAACACACTCATACATCGTGTCCTTGTCAGCGCCGCCACAAGCCTGGGACCGACTATCTGCCTGAAACAGCTGCACTCGCTCGGCTTTACTGATGCCTGGGCTATTGCCAACGAACACCCGAACAATGAATCGAACCTCTCGACAATATGTGCAGTAGGCAACTGCGAAGCCAACCCGAGCGCTGGGTCTAATCCAGCGAATTTTTCCGACGACCCGCAAACTGCTCGTAGCTTTTTACTCGATGAGTCGTCTTCTGATACAGAACAGTGGCCAAATCCCGCCAATCTGCAGCCTATAGACAATCCCAGCCCGAAAATTTCTAGAAGAGTGATCGATACCGACTGGGTACCCGTGGGCTTTGAAGAACTTGATGAACCCCAAGAAACAGAGGTTGACCTGTTCTATGGCGGTTTCTATTTAGTTTCCGTTAGATCGCGGTTTACTGACGTTGATATTTTGATTTTGGATCCGGATAAGTTAATCGATACGCTGGTAGATTTGAAAGATCCTGGAAGCTTCCGGGAGCTGCTGGCGGCACCGCTATATACGAACGCTAACAAGCTATGCAAGAACAGATCCTCTATCAATTGTGGCGTTCTGACGACTGACTCTGTGGGCGTGATTTTCGACCAGTCTAGTCTACGAATGGACCTTTTCATCGCACCGGATCTTCTCAAGACTCGCACACCTCAGCAACTGGCGTTTTTACCGCCGTCTGATGCAGGCTTTTCCTTGCTCGACTATGCATCTATCTACACCAGTGGTTCTGCGATCGGCGAGAACCACTACAACCTCGCCAACACGACAATACTGTCTTACGCTGAAAATCGGGTCTTGATGCGTAGCAATTTCACCGACTCGGCTAATTTTACCGTAGACACACTGGCCGTCGCTCGAGAATTCCAGGGCAAGGATTTCCAGGCGGGCATATTTCGCGGCAACGCGGGTAGTTTCCTTTTTATGAAGGACACGCTATTTGTTGGAGCCACAGTGGAAAGCTCGCTGATTACCAGAAATGACCTCAGCGTTTCCCTGGGCAACGAAATTGAAGTTTTTCTTGATTCCCGAAGCCGAGTAGAAGTTTACAAGGATGGTAGACTGATCAACACACAGTTTTATGATGTCGGCAACCAGCTTATTAACACATCAAGCTTCCCCGCAGGCGCCTATGACATTGAAATAAAAATTATAAACAGTGCCGGCATCGAACGCCTGGAAACGCAATTTTTCTCAAAATCCTCAAGATTACCACCCGCTGATCAGTCCTTGTATTTCCTCCAGCTGGGGGAAGAGATGGATCAAAGCAATTCCGACCAAATACTGCCCAAAGGTAACGACACGCGGTTTTTACGGGCCGGAATCTCCCACCGATTAACGGATAGTTTAGGGACTGGGTTCGGTTTTTCCACTAACCAAACATCAACGATGATCGAGGCTAGCGGTTTCAAACAGGGGAACCATTATGAACTACAATCGATTTTTGCCTACGACGACCTACAGGTATCAGCACTAGATCTGAAATTAAGAATGCGCTTTGAAAATATGCATATCAGCTTTAGCAGCAGGAGGATCTGGAACGACCTACCTGACACTGAGGTGGTCTCTCAAATCGGGGGCGAGGCATTGCAAAATCGCCTGTCTGGCACATGGAATACCGGCTATGGTTCTTTCAACGCTTTTTATCGCGAGAACAAAACATCTGATACTAATACGACCAGAAACTATGGCGCTCGCTGGGATAAAAACTGGACATCAGGGATCGGCAGTCTCAATGGCAGTCTGGAATTTTCTACCAACGATGGTCAGGACCAGGTTCTTTTCAGGCTCAACTATCGATTCCAAAAAAACCGCTGGGTGCATGTCGCGGCGGTACGATATCAAGATCGGGGCCAGCAAGGTAACGTCAACAATGATGGGGTCTCAGGCTATGTGTCATCCGACTGGCAGAACGCCAGCGCCGCCGCCAACCGATATCAAGTTGGGTTTCGAACCGATAGCGAAGATGGTGGGACATTTGAGACTCGAGCCTCAGCGAAGGGAAACCTCGGCAATGCTGCACTGACATCGGCATATCGTCATGACTTGGGGTATGCCAACTATTCGGGCTCAGCCAATACCAGTTTTGTCGTCACGAAGCAGGCATTCGGTATCGGTGGCGATCGTCAGGCGCTGAGTGGGTTTCTGGTTAGCACCAAGGGGAAGTCCGACGAAGGCGGCGACGTGAGCGTCATCGTTGATGGCTCAAAACGGGCCAAGATCAAGCTGAACTCCACCCGCTTTGTGCCAGCAAGTGAATATGATATCCATGACATCTCGTTCCTCACTGAAGGCAAAACGCTACTCAACGTAGACACGAAAACCTATCGGAAAACCTTGTATCCGGGCAATGTTATCGCCATTGAGGTCGAAGCCAAACACATTATTGTGGTGCTTGGACAGCTGCTAAAACCCGATGGAACACCCTTGAGCCATGCGTTGTTGCTCGGCACTCAAGGAATTGCCATCAGCGATGACCAAGGCTACTTCCAAGCAGAGATCGACGCTGACATGGCATCAATCACGGTCAAAAAGGCTGGCCAGGAATGTGTGATTAACCTTGATAGTCCCTCGACCAATGCCCAAGTCATTCACCTAGGCACACGCACCTGCCAGTAAGTCGTTATGTGCCTATGTGCCTGTGCCTATGTGCCTGTGCCTATGTGCCTGTGCCTGTGTACGAATCAGGTAGCAGAGACTCATGGCGAGCCTGATGTGACTGATATTAGCTGGAATATTCGCCTGCCGAGCAATGCTCAGGATCTCATCAAAGGCTGGCTTGACGGCGACATCTGCACTTCTGCTATGGCTGAGATATTTCCCGTCCCGAGCGGCACATCGGTAACAACAAACGGCAGTGCCAAAAATACCCTTGGATAGCGATTCAACCTAGGTCATCATTCTACGCAGGCCTTACTGCAATGCCGCCGGCTAAGGGATATCATCTGCACTCGGGTACATGGTCAGCATCTCCACGCTGGCCCCTACTCACTCACTGTTGGCACCATCAAGAGGTAGCTTGATATGTTAAAAAAAGAATTTCTTAATCCGCACCCCATGGGCTTCACCAACACCGTCGTTTGTAGCAACAACGGCACGAAAACCATCTTCGTCTCTGGCCAGGTGGGCTATGCCGATGGGCGAGTCGGCGAATCCTTCGAAGAGCAAGCGCAGATAGCCTACGCTAACCTCGTCAGAGAGCTTGAGTCAGCAGGCGCCAGCGTCAATGACGTGGTTAAACTCAATACCTATGTGGTCGATTTGGACCGAGACAAAAGCAAAGCCAATCGGCAAGCTAAGGATCGGTATTTCAGCCAAAATGACCAGCCAGCCTCGACCATGATTGGTGTTAGTGCGTTGGTGATGAGAGAACTGCTGATTGAGGTCGAAGCCACCGCTATGATGAACGACTAGCACACCCGCCCAACCATGCCAGGATGGCAGTGAGATCGATAATTTGTCGCCGATGATTGTCAGCCGAGATCGTCCGCAAAGACCAACTAGAATCAGGAACGTCACTATGTCTGAACTAAAAGCTTACGCCGTATGGGACGCTGGTACCCGTTGGTTTCATTGGCTCAACGTGCTCTGCGTAATCGGCCTGATGGCCGTGGGGCTGGTCATTCTGTTTGGTCGTGACCTGGGCATCTCTGGTGACGGCAAGGTTCTTCTGAAGACCGTGCATACACTGATCGGTTATGTCTTTGCGCTGAACCTAATCTGGCGATTTATCTGGGGCTTTTTGGGCAACCAGCACGCCAGATGGCAATCCATCAAGATCAAACGAGGATTCATCGGCACCGTCCGTCAGTACCTAGCTTCGATCAGGGCCGGCCGCCCGGAGCAATATTTGGGTCACAATCCCTTGGGGCGTTTGAGCGTTGTTCTGCTATTTGCCTTGCTCGCCACGCAAATGGTCACAGGTCTGGTGCTCGCCGGCACTGACTTGTTTTTTCCGCCCCTCGGCCACTGGATTGCCCAGTGGGTCGCCGCACCCGGTATTGACCCAGGGTTGTTGGTCGCCAATGCCCCGCAAATGTACGATAGCGCGGCCTACGAGAGCATGCGTGAGTACCGCAAAATTTTTGGCACGATACATGTGTACGGCTTTTATACCTTAGCGGTCGTGATTGTCATGCACATCGTTGCGGTTGTTGTCACCGAGATCAGGTCAGGTAGCAATATCATTTCCGCCATGATCACTGGTCACAAAATACTCAGCGAGCGGCCACAAGACGAGCAACACTGAGCCCGCACGTCATTCCAGGCGGGAGGTGTCCGATAACCGCTTCACTGGCCACCCGTACTGGGCTGTGGAGCCAGGCGCCAGTGGTTGACAGGCACACACCGTCAATCTACGGTGGTCCTTGGCGTACACGACTTGAGTGCCCGGAGTTACTGCCATAAGGCCCATTGCCATTTGACAGTACCGACCTATCTGACGATATACAGAAATTTATGATGAAGATTCCATTATCGCTACATGCTGACCGACTATTTCCGGCCGACAAAACCACCCGTGACATTGCTCGCCGGCTCTATCAAGAAATCAGACATCTGCCCATTATCAGCCCCCACGGACACACCGATCCCCGGTGGTTCGCGGACAACCTGGCCTTTGAAAATCCCGTTAGTCTGCTCCTGCAGCCAGACCACTATGTGTTACGAATGCTCTACAGCCTTGGCCTATCCATGGAGCAATTGGGCTTGGGCCAGGCGGCGGATCGAGAGCTTGATCCGGAAGTGATCTGGCAGACCTTTGGCGATCATTATCACGGGTTCAGAGGCACACCGAGCAGGCTGTGGCTGGATCATGTGTTCGCAGATGTTTTTGGTATCGACGTGGTACTCAATAGCGACACCGCAGCTGACTATTATCAACACCTGCAAGGCAAACTTCAGAGCGCGGCGTTTCTGCCTCGAAACCTGTTTGAGCGTTTCAATATCGAGGTGCTGGCCACCACTGAGTCTCCCCTGGACGACCTGCGCCATCACCAACGCATTGCCGACAGTGGCTGGACGGGCAAAGTCATCACCGCCTTTCGGCCCGATCCAGTCCTCGACCCCGAATATGAAGGCTTCCATGGGAACCTTGTGACCTTAGCCGCGCTCACTGGCGAAGACACCCAGTCCTTCAGCGGTTACCTGGCCGCATTACGTCAGCGGCGTGATTACTTCAAACGCCACGGTGCTACCTCCACCGATCACGGGCATCCCAGCGCCCGCACCGCAGACCTGAGCGACCGTGATAAAGCCGCCTTGTTCGACAACATTCTCAGCGGCGGCTTCAGCCCTGCCGACGCTGAATTATTCCGCGCCCAAATGCTCACGGAAATGGCGGGCATGAGCCTTGAGGATGGCCTGGTGATGCAAATTCACCCGGGGGTTTATCGCAACCATAATCCGCAACTGTTGCAGCGTTTCGGCCGCGACAAGGGGGCTGATATTCCACTGCCGACGGAATATGTCAGGGCCCTGAAACCACTGTTAGATAAGTATGGTAATGACCCGGCATTAACTCTCATTCTCTTCACCCTGGATGAAACCAGTTACAGCCGAGAGCTTGCACCGCTGGCAGGCCATTACCCGGCACTCAAACTCGGACCACCTTGGTGGTTTCATGACAGCCCGGAAGGCATGCGCCGCTATCGTGAGCAGACCACGGAAACTGCCGGGTTTTATAATACCGTTGGGTTCAACGATGATACCCGCGCTTTCCTGTCGATTCCCGCGCGCCACGACGTCGCCCGCCGAGCAGATAGCGCATTTCTGGCGCGTCTGGTGGCCGAACATCGATTGCTCGAAAACGAGGCCGTGGAACTCGCCCATGACCTCGCCTATGGTCTGGCTAAAAAGGCTTACAAATTGTGAGCCAAACCCATCCGGTAAACCGCCTGCGTCCCAGTTTGCTATCGACACTACCCACAGCAGTCGCCCAGCCGACCTATGACCGTGCGCGACTCAAGACGGGCATCGTCCATCTCGGTGTTGGTGCGTTCCATCGAGGCCACCAAGCCTGGTACTCGGAAGCTGCACTCAACGTCAAAGGTGGCGCTTGGGGCATCTTGGGCGTCAGCTTGCGCAGCGAACAAGTGCAACAACAACTGCGTCCCCAATCAGGTCTCTACACTTTGGTACAACGCCATGGTGCAACCGTCACCCGGCAGGTGGTTGGCGCCATTCAAGACGTGCTATCGGCAACAGCTGACAACGACCGTATTATCGAGGCTATCGCGGCCGCCGACACCCATATCGTCAGCTTGACCATTACGGAAAAAGGTTATTGCTACGACCAGGCTAATCATAGCCTGGCAGAAAATCATCCAGACATTGTCTTTGACATACAGCAACTGACCGATGAGCCACTAACTCCACGACCCAGAACGGCCATTGGTTTTATCCTGGCAGGCTTACGCCGCCGGATGCTGGCAGCCCATGGCGGCATCACGTTACTCAGCTGCGACAACCTGCCTGGCAATGGCAACACCCTTAAAACCGTGGTACTGGATTTTGCCCGGCGCCTAGACCCTGAACTGAGCCACTGGATACTGACCCACCTGAGCTTTCCGAACAGCGTCGTCGATAGAATGGTGCCTGCAACGACCACCAATGATCTGGCAAAACTTATGCAAGATCTCGGTGTCGACGACCATGCGGCCGTATTCACTGAAACCTTTAGTCAATGGATTATCGAAGACCAGTTTTGCGCCGGACGACCTGAGTGGGAGCTCGGCGGCGCGGTCTTTGTCGATAATGCCACGCCATTTGAACAGGCTAAGTTGCGTTTACTCAACGGCAGTCATTCCCTGATTGCCTATCTGGGCCAGCTCAGTGGCTACCTATATGTCCACCAGGTCATCAACGACAATGTCTTCGCTGAACTGGTAGAGCGTTATATGAGCGAGGTCTGCCCGAGTCTCCAGATGCCAGCTGAGTTTAATCTGCCAAACTATCAGCGACAATTGCTGGACCGTTTTGCCAACTCGGCGCTTAATCACAGAACCGCGCAAATTGCCGAAGACGGCTCCCAAAAAATTCGTCAACGTTGGCTCGAAACCGTGTTGACTGACAGTCCGAAGGATTTCAAAATTCACGCTCTCGCGCTGGCGGGCTGGGCTGGGTTTCTTCGCCAGGTTCGCGACGACGGTGAGCATTACGACATCATCGATCCAGCCGCAGACGGTTTGACCGATATTATGCGCGGCCATCAAGATGCGCCAATCGACAAGTTGCTACGCCACATAGGCCTGAACGAATGGGCCGCCCAACGACCTGACTTCGTCGCCCTCGCAGACCAGTACTTTCAGCTTATCCAAACCCAAGGCAGTCGGGCTACCGCCAGCGCTGTTCTGGCAGGTGAACTGTGAACAACCTTGAGTATGATATCGTCTGCGCTGGCGAAGTCATGGTGGAATTTTCCAGTCTGGATAATCACCAATGGCAACAAGGCTTTGGTGGCGACACTTATAATACAGCGGTGTATCTGGGCCGCGCGGGCTTGAACTGCGCCTATATGACCCGCCTGGGTGACGATCTGTTTTCCACTCAGGTTGCCAGCATCATTGCCGCAGAAGGCCTGGGCACAGATCACCTCGAGCATATCAAGAATCGTCAAATAGGTTTATATACCATCACCAACCGCTTAGACGGTGAACGCAGCTTTGACTACTGGCGCGGTCTCAGCCCCGCCCGTGAACTCTTCGCAGCCAACCTGACGCCGCCCAACTGCCGCTACTTTTATATAAGCGGTATCACCCTGGCCATCATCGCCGACCAGAACCTAGAGCATCTAGTCACGTGCCTGACGGCATTACGCGCCCAAGGCACCACGATTGTTTTCGACCCCAACTACCGACCGAAACTCTGGACCAGTGTCACTGAGGCGCGCCAAGCTTACGGCCAGATTCTGCCCCTCTGCCAGATAGTGATGCCGGCACTGGAGGACGACATCGCGTTATGGGAGATTAGTACACTTGAGGAGTCTATGGCGCTGTATCAACCATTCGACCTTGAAGAACTCATCATTAAGGCGCCTGACCTGAGCTGTCATGTGGTAATCAACGACTCGTATCTCACAGGCACGGCAATTCGAGTCAATGCCACAGACACTACCGGCGCCGGAGATTCATTTAATGCCGGCTATTTAGCCGCTCGTATTCAGGGCGAAAGCATTCCGCAAGCCATCCAGGCGGCGCAACAACTGGCCGCGCAGGTGGTTCAACATCGAGGCGCAATTATGCCGCGCCAACTTCACCAAGGAACTTAACATGCAAGAGACATGGCGCTGGTTTGGCCCCGACGACAGCATTACTCTGCAGCACATCAGACAGGCTGGCGCGACAGGAATTGTGACGGCACTCCATGACATTCCCACTGGTGAACTTTGGCCGTTGGATGCCATCATCGCGCGCAAGGCACTGATCGAAGCCCAGGAATTGACCTGGTCAGTGGTCGAGAGCGTACCCCTGCATAACGATATCAAGACCCGCACTGGCGACTATCTGCGGCACCTCGAAAACTATCGGCAGACTTTGTTGAATCTTGGCCAAGCTGGCATCCAGACGGTGTGTTACAACTTCATGCCGGTGGTGGATTGGACTCGTACCAACCTGGCCTACACCCTGCCCAACTCTGCCCAAGCACTACGTTTCGAGATGACCGATTTCGTCGCCTATGACGTGCATATGTTGGCACGAAGCAATGCGAGCCAGGACTATAGCCAAGCCCAATTAGCCATTGCAGCAGAGCGCTTTGCGCAGATGTCGGCGCCCGCGCGAGAACTACTCGAACAAAACATTATCGCCGGCTTACCGGGCGGCGAAGGATCCTATGACCGCGCCAGTATTCGCCAAGCGATCAGTGAATTTACGGCACTGGGCACCGAAGGCTATCGGGCTCACCTGTTTGCCTTTCTCCGAGACATTATGCCGAGCGCCGAACAGGCCGGTATCAAGATGTGTATCCACCCCGATGACCCACCTTTCTCCCTGTTCGGATTGCCGCGAGTGGTCTCCACTGCCAGCGATGCCAAAGCACTGCTCGACGCCGTCCCCAGCAGCAGTAATGGCTTGACCTTATGTGCGGGGTCTTATGGCGCCCGCGCCGACAATGACCTGGTTGCCATGGTTCGCGCCTTTGGACCCAGTATTTACTTCGTGCATCTGCGAAACATCAAGCGCGAGCCAGACGGGTCTTTTTTCGAGTCTGATCACCTGGATGGCGACAATGACATGATTGGCCTAGTCTCAGCGCTCCTCGACGAAGAAGCTCGACGGGGTCAGCGCGAGCCGATCCCCATGCGCCCGGATCACGGCCATACCTTGGAAGAAGAGAAGAACAAGCCCGGACTTAAACCCGGCTACTCTTATGCCGGACGCATGAAGTCACTGGCCGAGTTGCGCGGTTTGATCTATGCACTTGAGCGAGTTCGCCCGGGTGTAACATAGCCGCGGGGCCTAAAACCTCTGCTTCCAAAACCTCAGTCTCAGGTAAGGATCACGATGAGTCACATCAAGTCACAAGTACTG
>Ga0129324_10002297_pt1 | contig 11851 bp, 11 predicted proteins | sample CPBDNA_7_FD_96879 | JGI IMG/M metagenome (GOLD analysis project Ga0129324, IMG submission 96879) | Freshwater to marine salinity gradient microbial communities from Chesapeake Bay, USA - CPBay_Spr_15_0.2_DNA | ecosystem: Environmental > Aquatic > Marine > Coastal | place: USA: Chesapeake Bay... | reverse complement strand
TTTTTATATTTTTTATATTTTTTATATTTTTTATATTTTTTATATTTTTTATATTTTTTATATTTTTTATATTTTTTATATTTTTTATATTTTTTATATTTTTTATATTTTATATATTTTTTATTAATATTAACTAAATAATTATATAGTATAATATTAATATTAAACAATATAATTATTTATTTAAGTTTTATTATAATATGTTTATAAATAAAGGCAAAAGTTTTTTAAATAATACAGGAATATTTATTTCAATATTTATTTTAATTGTATTTTTATTAATTAATTATAATAAATGTTATATTAAAACAAATAAATTATTAAAAAATGAAAAAAATATAGAAACATTTTATAATAACGACGGTTATATTATTCCTAAAGATATACGTATTAAAATAGATAAAGGAGAAATAATATTAAATTTTAATTTAGATACAATATTTAATAAAAAAACACCAACTCAATTTATGATTATATTATCTCAATATGATTATAATAAAAAAAATACAGGAAATAATAAATTTTATTCAAGTAATGAATATGAATTATCATCAAGTTTAAATATAGATTTGTCAAATTATAAAAAAAATGTATGTTATTTAGTAAACGGTAATCCTATTTGTGAACATATATTTAAAAATTTACCTATTAGAGATGATACTAATAAATTATATTATTATAAAATTGGTATATCAGCAACATATGATGATGAACATACTACACCATTTTTTTTACCTTATAATATAAATACAGATGATAACTTATTTACTATTGAAGAAACTACTGAAGAACAAGAAAAACAACATACAGACTTTTTAGAATATCAAAAAAATTTAAATAAAAAATCTATTAATCAAAATATATATAATAATATGCTTTCTACACCTGATGGTAAATATGAACTTATTAAAGTACAATTAGGAAATTATCCAGATCATTTAATAATTGAAGACCAAACTATTTCTAAATCTTCACTTTCTGATTTAGTAGATAAAACAATGGCTGAAGGGATTGTAAATATAAATGTTAAAATGAATGAGCCTAATATTGAATAAATATATTTATAATTTTAGTTTATAATTTATAATAAAAAAATAAAATAATAAAATAAATAAAAAATATTAATATTTAATAGTTAAATAAAGTATTAATTATAATTATATTAAAAAATAAAATAAAATAAAATAATAATATAATAATATATAAAATGGTAATTGATTATATATATATTATTTTAATAATATTAATAATTTTGTTTATAATTTATATAATATATTTAAGTTATGATTATAATTTTAATGAAAATAATAAAGAATATTTTTTGGTGAATAATAACACAAATGAAATAGACTTAGATTTAGTTAACACAAATGAAATAGATTTAGATTTAGTTCAAATAAATGATTATATAGACAATTATAAACAAAATTTTAATAAAATAAATATAGAAATAGATAACAATATTATTCAAAACTCACAGACAAAAAATTTAGAAATTTTAAATAAATCTAATATAAATTTAAATAATATAGATAAACTTAAAATTATAAAAACAGAACAATTAATAAAAAAAAATGAATTACCTATTGATAAACCAATTAAAACAATTAAATCTAAATATAATGCTCAATATTTAAGCACATTTACATACGATAATGAGAATTATAATATTTTAGCAAATGATAAATGTTTAACAACTAGAGGTTTATGTAAAGATGAATTTTGTTTATTAAATTGTCAAACTAATTTATATTCTAGTAACAGTCAAAAGTTTAAACCATATAAAATAATTAATGAAAGTGACGCAGCAGATATAATGAATGTGTCTATAGAAAATATTATATCTAATCAAGTATATCCTTATACTATTTTTAAATCATTGGTTAATGATAATTGTTTAACAATATCTAATGAAGGCATTAGTATTGAACCTTGTAATTTAAATAATATTAAACAACAATGGGAAATATCTCCTGATGCAAATTTATGTGTTCTAGAATAAATACTATTTTTTTATTTTATTATTTTTTAATTATAAATTATAAACTATTTGTTCTACAATGAGGTATAGGATAATCAACTAAATGACAAACTGGATAATTATAAGGTCTTCTATAACTAATATAGTCATAAAATCCAACTGGTGTTGTTACTTTAGAATTAGAATCAAGAGTTCCTGCTCCAGTATAAATATTTCCATAAGGTATTTGTTGATAATTAACCCAAGTTTCTTTAGTATCACAAGTTGTTGATAATGAATATACTAATATAATAAATACCATTAGGAGTAAAAGTATTGATGCTATTGACGCAAACATTTTATTTATTAACTATAAATTTTTTTTATTTACTTTTATTTTATATTTATTATTATTTTATATTTATTATTATTTTATATTTATTATTATTTTATATTTATTATTATTTTATTAGATAAAAAATATAATGATATTTAAAATACAATGATAATTAAAATATATTTATTATTAATCTAAACAACAATAAAAAGAAACAATAAAAATTAAGAAATTAAATACTAATACCAAAATGTAAATTTACATAATGTGATAATTTATCAGTATATTTTTTAATACTATTATAATCAGTATTAAAATGTAAGTTTAGTTTCTCTAGAAGAGAGTGTAATTGTGAAACTATTTTTTGTTTATTTAATTGAGATTTTAAACTATAGTGATTTTCATTAAAGTTAGAATAGTTTAATTCAATACTTTTTATTAAATTACTATTGCTAACTTCTTTATTTCTTAATGTAAATAGTGTTTTAACTAAATCATAATCAAAATTATAACTAGGAACTATTAATTTGTGTCCTGTAGGTTTAGATTGATTAATAATATCAATACAATCTATAAAATTATAAAATGTTTTAAACTGTTTTATATAATTAATACTTTCTTCTAGAGATAATTTATAAAAACCACAATTATAAGGTGTTCCTGTAATAAAAACAGCATCTATTAATTGTTCGACTGTTAGTTTATAAGTGTCAAGTATTTTTAGTTTATCATAAAAACATACTGTATTTTCAAGAAAATCTAAATTATTTATAACAAACTTAACATCGGAATAAACAAACATATCAAAATCCTGTGAAAATACAATATCAATAATATTTAATTTACATAATAGGGCTAATAATTGGTCTCCTTCAACATTTTTTTCATGAGAGTATAAACAATTTAATTTATATAGCAACACTTTTATACTATCTATAATGTCATATGTAATTATAAAACTCTTTTTAGATAATTTACAAAGTTCTGCCTTTTTTGTTTTGAGTTCTTCTTCACTTTTACTCTCTTCACTTTTACTCTCTTCACTTTTACTCTCTTTATCTTCTTCATTAACTAATTTATATAATTCTTCTGTAGCAATTTGTCTTTTCCTTTTTAATGGCTGTTTTTTTTCTATAATAGGCTTACCATCAAAAACAAAGAATAACGTAATTCCATAACATTTAAATTTATGTATTAAATTTATAAATTCACATATAATATAGTTTGTAAGATTTTGTTCTTTGTTTCCTTTATTATATTTTGTTTTTGAATTAAAAAAGTTTGTTCCAAATCTATATACTAATCCATTCGCATCAACACCTATTATTTTACCTCTAAATTTAGATATATGGTTTGGTTCTTCTGGTAAAGTTTTATAACCTGATTTTACACCCATTTTTGTAAATGAAAAGTTTAAAATAATTATAAATTTAAATTTATAAATCAAATTATAATATTATTTATTATAAATTATAAAAATCAATTTTAAACATAATAGTAATAAAATAGACTAGTTTTAATTTTATAATTTTATAATGTTATAATTTTATACATAAGTTTCATATTATTTTTTTAATTTACCGATTTGATATTTTTTTAACATTTGTTTAGCATAATCACTATGACCAATACTATTAAATAATTTTGTGGCATCTTTACCAACACCTTTCATTATTATATCACCACCAGGATGTTTAGAAATCCAATCTGTAATATTTGCTACTTTATTATTAATGACTATCCAAGCATCTGTTTTTTTATTATGTTTAGCAACTTCAGTTAATGTATAATAGTTTATATTTGTCTTTGATTTTGATTTTGACTTTGATTTTAACTTTGATTTTGATTTTGACTTTGATTTTGACTTTATCTTTGTCTTTGTTTTTTTAGTCTTATTATTATTCATTTGTTGTTTTTTTTTATTAATCTTTGTTTTAGTCTTATTACTATTTAATATTTTATTAATTTTTATTGTTTTCTTAATTTTAATTGTTTTTTTAATTGTTTTTTTAATTGTTTTTTTAATTGTTTTTTTAATTGTTTTTTTAATTGTTTTTTTAATTGTTTTTTTAATTGTTTTTTTAATTGTTTTTTTATTATTTTTATTTTTATATATAATAGTAATACCTAATTTCTTTAATACTAATTCAGCAGTCTCTAGAGAACCTTCAACCCACGCTTGATGACTACTATAATTTTCACCACATATATATAAAGGTTCATTTTCTAAAGGTTGTATCATTTCTTGTAATATTATTTTTCTATCATATCCTTTTTTCCAATAACCAGCACCTGAAACCCAAGGACAGTGTTTATACCATTTGGGTTTTGGAATAGTTTTATTTGGAAATAATTGTGTTAATTGTTTTGTTAATGTTTTTTCAAATGTTTTATCAACGACTTGTTTAGTCCAATAGTTTGCAAATTTAGAATCCGTATAAGAAATCATTATTACACCTTTTTCATAATTTATAGGTATAATATATTTAATTGGTAAATTAGTAGATGTTTTTTTCAAATCATGAAACCATACTTTATCTTTTTCTATACCTTTATATATTCCTTTATTTAATGGATATTTAGCATATATACGATATAAAGGTTCATTTTGAACAGAATTTAAATTACGTAATACTTTTTTATTCTGTTTTAAATAATCTATATAAATTAATTTATTTTTAGGAATTGCTAATATTAAATTTAATGTTGTAAATGTTTGCTTATCATTATTACAACTAAGTTCATAATATATATTATTATTAATATTATTATTAATTTTCATTATTTTTTCAAGGGGACATTCCTTGTATAATTTAACATTTTTTTGTTTTTTTAATTTATTATATAAAAGTTCAGCAAGTTGTTCCATACCACCATCAATACAACTATATTTCATTTTATCTGAAAATTCATTTGTAAATAAATTGATTGCTTCTAGAGCATTTAATACTCCAAGTTCAGAATAATAAGGATAAATATCAATTAAATATTGTTTAATAGTAGGATAGTGTTGAGATATAGATGTATATTTAGTGTCTAATTTAATATCTTTTTTATCTTTAGATTTTTTAGATAAGTTTGATTTTTTATTTAATTTATAATCAACAATATCAAGTAAAGTTGTATTTATAAGTTCTTCATCAGTAATATTATGTTTTTTTATTATTTTTTTCAAATAAACTATAAAACTATCTATTGATGGAAAAATAGTTTCTAGTTCAATATCATATTTTGGATTAACAGATTTATAATTTATTGTATTTGTAATAGGATATACTTTATTATTTAAGTTTAAATCATTTACTAATGATACAACTCTATGTTGTGTAGTATTAAATCTTGCTCCACCACCATCAACTATAATACCATCATATTTAATAGAATGAAGCCTACCTCCAATATACTTTGAACCCTCAATTAAACATATTTTTTTATTAGGATAATTTTTAGATAAATGATATGTAGTATATAGTCCAGCAATACCCCCACCTACAATAAAATAATCATACATTGTATATACTTACTATAATAAAATAATATAATAAAATTAATATAAAATTAATATAAAATTAAATTAAAATTAAATTAAAATTAATATAAAATTAATATAAAATTAATATAAAATTAAATTAAATTAAATTAAATTAAATTAAATTAAATTAAATTAAATTAAATTAAATTAAATTAAATTAAATTAATGTAATGTAAAAAATAAAAAAATGTTTAATTAAAAATATAAATTATTTAGTATTAAATAATTATTAAAAATATTTAAGCCTTAGGGGTTTTAGCCTTTTTGGCAGGCTTCTCAGTTTCCTTGGGTGCTTCAGTAGGCTCAGTCTTAACAGCCTTAGCCTTAGCCTTGGGGGTCTTTGTCTTGACTTCAGCCTTGACTTCAGTCTTGACTTCAGCCTTGACTTCAGCCTTGACTTCAGCCTTGGCTTTAGGAGACTTAGTTTTTTTGGCTGGTGCTTCAGTAGAAGGGGTTTCAGGAACATTGGCTTCAGGAACCTTGGCTTCAGCACTCTTAGCCTTGCGAACTTTCTTTTCCTTGACTGGTTCAGCAACTTCTTCAACTGGAACAACAGCACTATCAGTAGCAACAGGTAAGTTGGCTAAAACTTCAGCCCTCTCCTTTTGATAACGCTCTTTATCAGAAGTTTCAAGACTCTTAAACTCAGTCATTTGTTCTGGGGTCAAAGCTCTCCAAGCCTCAGAAACATAACGAGAAAGTTGTCCAAAACTTGCTTCAGGATGAGCAGTTTGAGAAAGAGGACGTTGCTTTTGAGTAAAGAAACTAAAAGCAGTGCGAGCGTGCTTGATAGCTGAGGTTGGGTTAGCACGACGCTTTTCACGACGAAGACGTTTTTGGATATTGTCTATTTGACGTGAACTAATAGTAGACCATCCATCTTCAAACTTAAAAGAAAATTTTTCGGCAAGAGCCGCAACAATCTTTTGAGAAAGTTTGAAGGTATCTTCAGAAGACGCAATTTTAGAAGTAAGAGACATTTTAGAATAGAAATAAAGCGATAAATATGTTTCGGTTTATGATTTATATTATAAATATATCTTTAAATTGTTTTTTTAACGCAATAAAAGTTTTTTTTTTATATATTATTTTTTTTATATTTAAAGAAAATAAAAGTTTAATGTATTTTTATAATTAAAATTAAAACTATAAATATAAATAAATATAAATAATTATTAAATAATAGTTAAATACATTTACTATTTTTTTATAAGTAAATTTCTTATCTATTATTAATATAAGTAATAATTAATAAATAATAATTAATAAATAATAATTAATAATTAATAAGTAATAATTAATAAGTAATAATTAATAATTAATATAATTTACTAATTACTAAAAAATTAAAATAGAATGAAAAATAATAAAAACTATAAATTAAATCTAATAGTTTTATTATGTTTAACTATTATATTAATATTAATTTACTTAAAAGATAAACAAATAGATTTATTTTATATATTTAAATTACCAAATAGTGAAACAGATAATAAATATTACGACTGTAAAATGAGTAATACTAACAATAAAATAAACAATTTACAAAAAAATATAAAGAGGGTTTTAAATGGAAATAATATAATACAAAATACTAATATAACAAAACACTGTAAATTTACAACAACAACACCAACAGCAACAGCAACAGCAACAGCAATAGTTTAGACACCATTGTTTAACATAGCCGATGGCGAAGATATAACAGAACTACTCAAATGAGAAGGATAACAAACACAAGAAGACACGAAGACAAGAAACCAATTTGTTGTTCCATTCCCTCAACCCGCATTCATTGCATTAACTGATTTCGAAGCAGATGAAATATGTAATTCAGGCTTTAATGATTCACAAAATATTAGTAATAATTGTAAAACATTTATTTCAGGAGACAGCGAAGAGGTGAACTGGAATAATTTTTTTCAAGAGTGTGTTCAAGAAGTTAAAAGTATTGGTAAAAATAGACAAGATAATGCTTATAATAAAAAAATTAATGATTTTATTCAAAATTTAGTTGCAATATGTGTAGACAATAACATTTCATAACCAATAAATAAACATCTACTAATTTATAAATTTATTATTATAATAATTAATAAATAAATTATAATAAAATATAATAAATATTTTAATAATTTATAATAATAAATATATTATTATATAATAAAATATAATTAAAAATATTAATATAAATATATAAACAAATATATCAAGATGATTTTAGATTTAATAGTTATTTTATTAGTTATTGTATTATCTTATTTATTATGTATAGATAATAAAAATCATAATTGTCAATTATCTCATATAGTAATTGGTCTTACAGTTATTGTATTTTATAAATTATCAAGATATTATAATACAAAATTAGAAACTAAAGTAAATAATAATACACATACTAAAAATATAAATATAAATAATACAAAAACTATTAACGAAGGATTTAATACACAACAAAATATTAATGATTTTTTATCAAATAAAAAAATTGATGTATTAGATACAACAGAAATATCCTCATTAGAACCAGAAAAATATAATGAATATTTAACAAGTTTAAATAATTTAGTAGACGAATTAAAAGCAATTAATAATAATAATGTTCAAAATAATAATAGTTTACAAAATACAACTGATGTTGAATCTAGTAGTTTAGAGGCTCAACAAGCCCTGCAACAATATCAAATTAATTATCTTAATAAACAAATTAAAAATTCACAAGATATAATTAATAATGAAAGAATTAATGAAGAAACTCTAAATTATAAACCAATTAAAGTATATAGTAGTTGCACACTAAATACAGATGGTTCATTATCAAATGAAGAACCTGTAAAAAATAAATTTACAAGTGTTAATCCTTTAAACAAATCATATTCATATGAAGATAAACAAATATTAAATACAATACAACAAGGTAATACTGAAAAACAAAATAATGTATTTTTAAAATTATTACAACAATTATAATTATTTTTATAACATCGAAATATTTTACTAAGTTAAATATTTATTCTAAAGTATATAAACTATTACTTCTGTATAAATAATTAGATCTATTTATTGTGTTTTAATATGTTTTATTATTTTTTAATATTTTTTAATAATTGAAAAGCATATATAACTTGTATATTTGTAATTTTATAAACTATTATTTTTTATATTTATAATCTTATTGTTTATTATTAATTTTTGTTTATAATAAATTATAAATATAAAAAAATTAAAAAATAATATATAATTAATATTTAAATATGTTTACATTTTAAATCTTTAAATTTTGTAAATTATTTTAATATCTAAAATATATATAATAAATAAATTATTTTTTTATTTTTTATTATTTTTAAGCAAATAATAAAATAAAAACTTATAAAAATAATATATATATATTTAGTAATAAAATAATATATATAATTATTATAAATTGAAATAATATTTTTAAAATGATAAAATCTAATTCTATGTTTATTGTTACTATATTTATGTTAATGATAGTTACAGGTTTAATTTTATACTTTATGTATTTTAAAACACATGAACATTTTTTTACAACCACTACACCAATACCAACAGTTAATCCTGCATGCCCTCAAGTAAATGTAGATCCTAGATTAAATAATAAATCTATTATGTCCCGTCATTTTGGTATTGGATTTAATATAGAGTATGTTAAAACTATAAATGATATTGATTTTTATTTAATCAAACATATACCAACAATTGCTACTAAAACATCAGGTGGTTGTTATGCAGTTTCAAATAATAATCTTTTATCAATTAAATTAAAAAATAGCATTGATGAATCACAATTATGGTCAATTACTGAAGATGAAGATTCTATCTCTAAGTATTTTGTTGCTAAACCTAAAATAAATGATAGTTTTGCTATTCAATATGAAAATGGAAATCTTGCTTTAAGACCTTATTACTCAACAAATATTTTTGAAAGTCAAAAATGGCTACTCAAAGATGTAGAAATTACAAGAGGTATTCCTGTATTAAATTATAGTCCTGGAAGTTTATTTACTCCTGAATTTGACCCTTATTCTTCAGACGCAACTTATTCTAGTGATATGTCAGAACAAAATGTTCAACAAGTAAATAATGTAATTAGTTCTATTAAAGTTGGTCTACAACAATATTTATCTCAATTAGATAATAAATATCAAAACACAACACAAGATAATTCAAATTATTTATTAGGACAAAAAGAAACACCTTTAAATGTTAATATTAATTTAAGTGATAAATCAGGTACCAAAGAAAATTTTAGTAATACTAATAAATTATCAAATGAAATGTTATCTATAATGGATAAATATGGTGTTAAAGCAAGTAATCAAGAAAGTAGTAAATATACTAAACTTTATAATAAAAATAGTTTAGCAAATGAACTTAATAAACATCAAGGTTGTAAAATTATTAATACAAATGATTATACTAGTAATCGTGTAGGTTCATGTCATTGTAAATTATAAACTAAATTAACTCAATGGTGTAAATTTAAATTTTAATTATTTATATTTTTTTATACTTTTTAAAATTCTTTTCTAGTTTTTAAAAAATTATTTTATTTTTACAATAAAAAATAATATTATTAATAAAAAATAATATTATTAATAAATATTAATATTATTAATAAATAATAATATTATTATAAATTAAATAATTAATTCATAAATTATAATATTAATATAAATTAGTAAAATAATAATATTAATTATTAATAAATAATAATGTTAAAAATGAATACTACTAATTTTTTACTTGCTCTATTAGGAATTATTTTAATATTATGTTATATTTTAATGCTTATCAAAGATAATGAAAAAAGTATTGAACCTTTTGAAGACCCTGTATTAGATGCTATACACCAACAATTAAAAGATGAATCTCCTGACCAATTAAAAGGTACTGTCAAAGCACTTCAACAAAGATTAATTGATTATGGTTATGCTCCTGATGTTAATACTTTTGTTAAAAGAACTGAACTTGGTCCTAATGATGGTAAATGTTTAGTATCAACTGCTGAAGATAGAGATAAATATATTTCAAAATCTGATATACCATCTCCTGGTCCTAATATTGATTTAAGTCAATATGTTAAAAAATCAAGCATTCCTCCTGAAAAAGTCTGTCCTCCTCCACCTGAAATAGATTTATCAGCATATGTTAAAAAATCTACAATACCTCCAAGAACAAATTGTCCACCTTGTATTTCCCCTAAAGTTAAAGTAAGTGCAGGTTTATGCCGTGAGTGTCCACCACCACCTGAATGTCCTAAACCCGAACCCTGTCCTGAACAAAACTGTCCTGAACCTAAACCTTGCCCAGCACAACAAAACTGTCCTGAACCTAAACCTTGCCCAGCACAACAAAAATGCCCTGAACCTGCTCCCTGTCCTACTCAAAAAGAATGTGAATCTTGTGATGCTGTTCGTTATATTAAAGTCCCTGCTGTTATTACCAAAACAGTTACTGTAGATACCAATGGTAATGTTATATCTCAAAAAATAGATTCTGGTAATACTAATCCAACTCAAGGAGCAACTCCAACAATGACACAAATGTTAAAAGCACAACCTACATCAACCAAAGCACCGGCACCTACACCTACACCTAAAAAAAAAACTACTATTTTAAGTGCTATTTTTAATAATGATATACCAACAACCACTTTCCCAGTTATGTCATCAACTCAACCAAATACTACTTTAGCACAAAATTTAGATAACAATGGTCATAACCCTGCTCTTTGTCCTTCAAGTGATTTAAATAGTGAATTTAAATCTCACGGTATTTATGGTCCCAACTAAAACTATTTAATTTAATTTAGTATAAATTATTTTTTACTCTTTTTATTTATAATACTTAATTATAATACGTAATTTTTATAATTTTAAAATACGTTTATTTATTAACTTTAACTTTAACTTAAATCTCATTTTAAATTTCATTACAAATTCTAATTTAAATTATAAATATAAATACAAATGTTAGAAGAATATATTACAAATAT
>Ga0129324_10002296_pt1 | contig 11853 bp, 11 predicted proteins | sample CPBDNA_7_FD_96879 | JGI IMG/M metagenome (GOLD analysis project Ga0129324, IMG submission 96879) | Freshwater to marine salinity gradient microbial communities from Chesapeake Bay, USA - CPBay_Spr_15_0.2_DNA | ecosystem: Environmental > Aquatic > Marine > Coastal | place: USA: Chesapeake Bay... | reverse complement strand
TGTAACAGGTGCTGGTGCTTGTGTAACAGGTGCTGGTGCTTGTGTAACAGGTGCTGGTGCTTGTGTAACAGGTGCTTGTGTAACAGGTGCTGGTGCTTGTGCAACAGGTGCTTGTGCAACAGGTGCTTGAACAACAGTCCCAAGTGCTTGTATATTTTTACCAGAATATTGAATTTTATTATAATTTGTCATATGCTTACTAGAAAACATATATTTATCTAGACACTTGATAAAATTTGATACCATTTAATAAATCTATTAATAAATATTGTATTGATAGCTTTATTATAGTTTACTAAACACTTTTATATGGTTTATTATAAACTTTTGTAAAAAAATGTGTATTAAGAAAAAAATTCCTGTTCAATTTGTTCTTGTTGGTCTTCTATATTGTGTAAATGTTTCTGCTGTATATCCACATAATTTAAGAATTCTTCAAGTTGTTTCATGACATTATCGTCTTGTTCGGTTAAATTTATAAAGACACCATTGTTATTTTCATTCATTGTAATGGTGTGAATTTTACTTAACATACGTAATGCTTCAATCTGGTGATGTTTAGTCAGGGATTCTAAACGCTCTTTAATCTCAGTTTTGCTCAACATTTATTATAATATAGTATAGTGAGCAGTATTTAAACGTTTTTATATTAATCTTCTAGGATTAAACGCGGTTTACGTTTCGGTCCAGGCGGCTTCGCAGAAACAGGTTGAACACTCGGTAGTGGTTCTTCTAGCTCGGTGGCTTTCACCGGCTCTTTTATTTCTGCTTTCACAGGCAACGCTTTCGGTACCAACTCTGCAATAATAGAAATATATTTATCGTTTAATTCATACCGTTGCCCTATGACCTTCACTATAATATCATCATTTTCCTTCACTTCGGAGAAATACGGGGTCATGTAGTGATGATCACGTGCCACAAAAATTACCACCGGACTCGGCGAATCGTTAGTTTCAGCCCGAATACCAGCCTTGGTAATATTCTTTGCAATACAATTAATTGTCATTCCTTCTACTGGTGAACAAATACTACATTCATAAACTACTTCAAATGTTACATTTGACCCCTGCACTAAACCACTGGAATACGTCATTATTTTTGTGGACCGTTGTTTGACAAAACCTTCAACAATGCATTTCCCTTCAATATCTGAGGCAATCATGCTCTCCAAAGTTTGTTTAATATTACTTCCAATATTCTGAATATTGACGTGGATTTTCTTGGTAATTAGCGCATTGCTGAATAGGGCCACATTGTTTTTTTGTGACATTGTCTTATATTGTATAAATGTAATAATATTTAAATGTATTCAATTTTAATATAAAATTGAATAATTTTAATATATACATTTATATTTCATAATAATAATAATAATAATAATAAAATGGCACAATTAAATGAAAATGATATAAATGAAACCTTTATCACAACCACTCCCCAAAAAATACGCACTTCTTTAGCTACAACCAAAAATACACAAACAAGCATTACATACCTTCCTCCATATAATCGGGCTAAAACGTTTGTCACTATTGCAAGACAAACTGAGTGGTGTCATTATGAATGTTGCTGGTGTTACAAACGTAATTCAATTGATTCCCGTTGTTGTGGGGTGTGTTATGCATGTTGTCCGAGCAAAACAGTAGCCAAACAATGCAATTTTTGTCCAAATGATTTTAAAATGTATTGGGATTCCGGTTATGTGCAAACCAGCACTGGCTATGGTGTGTTAGACGAAAAGAACGGAATCTGTTGTTGGTTTTGTTTTCCGATAAAATTTCCTTTATTCTTTCCGTGTTGTTTAGGTTCGCTTGGTAATGAATGTATTAATTATATGCGCAATACTAATCTGAATTATTTATTCTAAATACTGTTACACATTTATCAACCATAACTGCATAGAAAGAGTGAGTGTAAATGTGCAAACAAAACGAAACAAAATTATTAGTAAGACAAATTCTCTATATCAATCAACAACGCTTCTTCCGGAGTAACAAACCAACTCCGCCCACCTTTGCGTTGCAAGTTATATGTTCGTAAAAACATTTCTTGAATCACGCACGCATGTGTATGATTAATAGCTTCCAATTCATCTGGCACATCACTTTCCGGCACGTTGTGCAACTGGCGATTCTTTTTCTTTTCCACAATAATATCTTTATATTTCGTCTGAATAAGGGCCAAATACGCCTTGTACATGTCTTCGCCTAAAATTTCCTGTAACATTTCTGTGGATTTACCATAACATCGTGCTCCTTTATTGCGTTTCTTCTTGACGCCGTTTAATTCAAACACTTTAAGTTTAAAGACAATATTATTCTCTTCTTTCTTAAAATTTGCCATAAACCCGACCACACTATTTAATTTCGTGTTGGCTGGGAGAAACTGATTCTTTAGCGCAGCAATAGGTTTTTCTAAATCATTGATGTCTTCTGCTTCGGCAGGAAACCATATATTTTCTTTCTGTATTAATAACTGTAATACATTTTTATGTTGGACATATATACCCGTTATTCCTTTATTACTGAAATTATTCTTTAATAAAACCTGCTTTATTTTTTCACTAAAATCATCAGGTGTAAAATCTCCTTGGATTAACCCAGTTAACAATACAATTTTTTCTTCATATAATAAATCATCGCAAATATGGTTCATCAATGCTTCTACGAGAAGATTTCGGGGCAAACCTAATGTCACCATTTCGTCAATAACTTCACTACAGAACTTGTACCAATTGTCTTCTCCGCGCTTGGGTTTATTTGGTACAATGGCCAATTGATATTTCTCTCGCAAATTCTGCAATAATTCAGTAAAAGCATCATTCTTTTTAGGAAGAGGGTGTGGTTCCTGTATCTGCTGTTCAGATTGGACCTGTTTTACAGCTTTTCCTGTTTTCTTCGTTTTTCCCGTTGGCTTTTCCGTTGGCTTTTCTCCCATGGCCTTTTTCAAATCAATATTAATCATTTCATGTTTAAATTCCACCGGCATGGTACGTTCCAACAAACCAATATGAGGGTTATTTAATTCCAAAGGTTGAAACAAATACAAATCTCCGATATTAATTAAATTACCTAACCGCCCGTATTTATCACTAATATATTCATTTCTCTCTTCCACTAGTTGGTTGAGCGCGGCATTTATTTGAACCTCTGGATATGTTTTCACCGCATTCAACATGGCTACAAGCAAAGTCTTCCGGTAAAAGAACCGCTCTTTCATCAACTGTTTTATCTTATAAATAATCTTATCATTGTTCATCATAATAAACGCTTCCCCATAGGTAGCATTATTAGTGGCATCGCCTTCTAGTTCTTTCGCCGGTTTACATGTGTAACTGCATTTGTCCATATAATCACATGTAGCTGAATACGGTTTATCTCCTACGGCATAATCCAGTGTGCCTCCGGAGGACAATTCTAGTGTAACCGTCTGTTGCATATTTTCGGCGATAAAATTAGCCTGCTGATAGTTTAAAATACAATCCACCGCGATTTCTTTAATGACTCGGCTGACATTACCAATTTGCACGGCTTTCAATTCTGCTAACCGGTAGACATATAAGTCCACCGCTTCTTCTCTCTTGTCCTGTAAAAGTGAACCATAAAGATATATCTCCACATTGCGTTTGACAAAAGGTAAGTCTTTGTGACTGCACGTCCGTACAGCCCGACCAATAATCTGTTCTATACGGTTCATATTATACCAAGGGTCCAAGACATGCACTTGGCGGATAAATTTTAAATCTAACCCCTCAGACCCGGCGAGCGAAATCAGGACAACCTTGACTTGTTCGCCATTTTTATTATTGAGGTCGGTCGCCATATTGATATCTTTCAAATTATCTGGAGATAAACTTTTGTCACCGGTAATCATTATGTATTTAGCCGGGTTGAATTTAATTTTTTTATCGTCTGTCCTTGTCTTTAACGTAATCGCGTCTATTTTCTCTGTTGGTGCTGTTTTAAACAACGTTTTCACTGTCCCGGCCCGTGTAAACCCCAACTCTTCCAATGCAATCGCAATCGGAAGGAGTCCTCCATCAATATACTGGGCGTACACCAATACTACACCAGTAGAATTCATAATACGGTCACATATTGACTTGATTTTTCCGCTGTATTTGCCAATTTCATTGGGCGCAAAGATGCGTCCCCATTTACTCGGTTTATATTCAAAATCATACCGTCCCGGCGGGGAAATAGTCTCGGTAAACGTCATGAGACGTTTTAAGCCCCCGGACCCGACAATATCCACCGTGTCAATGTTTACGGGGGCTGCTGCTACTGCGGGTTGTGTTTCTTCTACTACCTCGTTTGTGTCCGAAAGTCTCTCGTCCGGATAAATCATATTCAGGGCCTCCATCGGTTTTTGAAGCATCGTATAACCAAATGCTTCCAAATTTTCAAATGCCATCCCTTTGGTCTTGTTTTGTTTGACCTTTTTTAAAATATAATCGTACCCTTTTTGTTGATAAGTTCCCGTCTCCACTAAATATAAAGAGAGAAAATCAATATGTTGTACCAAAGCTTTGCCGTTTAATTGCACGACGGGGGCAGGTTGTACGGCAAAAGTGTGTTGGGGGGCAAATTCAGCCGGCCAAATTTTATATGGAAACGTATACGGATTTTCACCTCGCACATACGAGATGTAACCAGTCGCTTTACGAATCAACAATTCTTCACCCACCGGCTCCCCCGTCTTACTTAACTTAAACGCTCCTTCTGCATTAAATACATCTTTAATTTCAATTGTGGCCCGTCGGTCATTTAGATTCATCAAATTTACTAGCCAAATAATTTCCTTATAACTGTTATACATCGGGGTGGCCGACAGCAAAAGTAACCGCAAATTATCCGCATATGTCACCAGCTTAAACAATTCTTGGGCCACCCGTTTCTTATCTGGGTTGTCATCGGAAATCCTGATATTGTGAACTTCGTCAATAATGATTAAACGGTTACTAAAATGTTGTTTGAGTTTATTGCGGATAATGTTACTGCGTTTTTTCGGGTCGGTTACTTCATCTCCCACGGTGCTTTTTTTTTGAATATAATTGGCAAATTCCGTATAACCCAGAAACACATAATACGTATTAATAATGCGCTTCACTTGGGTTATAATCGTCTCTTTCGTCAAGCCTTTCATATTCATCGGATTGATTTCCTTTAAAAACTTATTCCCTGTACAGGAGCGAATATTCCATAACCCGTCAATGAGTTTGAGTTTCCGTTCATCAAACAGCTGTAAGCGAAAGTTTTCTTGTACATTGGGGGAAGCAACCACGATAATGCGGTTTGCAATATTCATTTGGATTAAATAATCCCGCATTTCTTCGGCAATACTAATAGCAGAGCAGGTTTTCCCACTCCCTAAACCGTGATAGAGCAATAAACTGTTATAGGGGGTTTGGAAAGAGAGAAAATTCCGGACAAACAGCTGATGCGGGGCTAATTCAAAATCGGCATTACACATTATTTCAGACTCTGCCACGACATCTTTGATTTCCCCGTCATACTGGGTGTCATAGAACTCTTTGCGGATCGCCAGATTTACATTAAAATTTGAATCGTTGAGATTAGGATAAAGGTAAGTTAAAGATGTGTCCGCTACGCTTGAACCTGTGGTTGAAAACTCTGCCCGCTCTTTCAATTCCATTTTATTCTTCTGTTCATTTATTTTTGCGGCATTACCAGTTGACTCGGCTGGTCCAACAAGCGTAGTAGCGGCGGTCTCAACAATAATCGGCTGGTCATTCACGATTGGTTCAATCGCCGGTAAAGGCTCTGTCACAGTTGCAGGTGTTTTCTTATCTTTTTTATCACACTCTCCTGTTTTTTTATTTTTTCTTGTTCCTTTTGGACAACGGGTTTTAACCTCTTTAGTACTCATTACTATACACGTTTAAAAAAAGTATCACAAACAACCACAACCTTTTAGAAAAGGATGGTTAGGTATAAACGTTATATTTCCCTAGCACCGTGTTAATTTTTGCAAACATGTCTAGTTTCTCTAAATTATATGGACGAATTAACTTTATGGCCGTCTCATAGGTGCACCACGTAATTTTACTAATCTCTGTATCTTGGTAAGGTTTGTAAGGTTCTTGTGTTAAATGAATATTCCCCAAATAATATTTATGTTTGTAAGATTTATAATTTGAACCAGTAAAAATTTCTTCATAAGGTAAAATGTTTTGAAGAATCTTTATACTATGGGTGGGGTAACCTGTTTCTTCTTCAAATTCACGTAATCCACAAGCAAGGTCTTTCTCTAAATTATTATGCCGACCTTTCGGAAAACCCCATTCAGGTTCTGTCCAATCCGTCTCAGATTCAGCGATTAAGGATTGTAAACTGTATTGATACGCGTTTGTGATTGAATGTCCCACCCGGTTTGCCAATGCATTTTGCATTGTGCCTATACTATTTGAATTAATAGTAATACCCATTTTAACTGCTTCAAATTTATCCCTAGCGTTTTTTTCCTCACTCCGAAATTGATTACACACACAATCACCCCATAGACCAAACCATAACGTATCAAAGTCTTCATTTAAGATTTTTTCTTTTTCTGCTCTTGTCATTTCCGAGATGATATTCAATAAATATAATTTATTATTTAAGGAGTATTTGCCGCGCATAAATTCAATATAGCCAATTGTATCCTTCCGCCGAATCAATAAATACTCAAGTTGTTTCTCCGCATTATACCGAAACGCAATGATACCTACGCTCGTAATTGGGAACTTACAATTATTAAACGTATGTCCGGATATTCCACAATTATTACAATGACTTACACTTATGCGGCTACTGAGAGTATCACTTATATTTCTAACTGGACGATAAATTCTTGTTTTTGAATAAGGTTCGGACATTGTGTTATTGGTTAAATCAACAATGTTTTTATATCTTTTATTATAATGACCTTAAACCCCGAAATTTGGGGACCACATTATTGGTTTGTATTGCATACGATTGCCATTACCTATCCAGAACGACCGAATGACGTAGTAAAGAAGAAATATTATGACTTTATCACTAATTTGCCATTATTTCTCCCCGTGAAAGAAATAGGAAATGGCTTTAGTAAAATGTTAGACAAATATCCGGTGACCCCTTATCTAGATTCGCAAGCGTCCTTTGTCAAGTGGGTACATTTTATCCATAATAAGATTAATGTGGCCTTGGAAAAACCTGAGCTATCCATGGACGAAGCGATGATTAAGTATTATGAACTCTATAAACCTAAGGCTGTAAAAGACCAAGAACAGCGGAAGCGGAGAGAAAAAATCGCATTTGCAATTATTACATCAGTGATTTCCCTTTTAGGAATATATCTCTACCTTAGTAAATGATAATTGTAAAGGAAATAATATGTCTTTAATATAACTATGAAATTTGAACTTCTCATTTTTGGTGCCACAGCATTCTTCATTGCCAATACCTATTATGACGGGAAATATGTGCAAATTATGAAATCCTGGAAAAAATATTACCAAATGATTTCTATCGGGTTTGTGGGCTTGTCAGCTTATCTCTTTATAAAGAAATATCCAGGTCATTCGCGGAGTTTGTTTACGCACGCTAATGGAATCATTAAATATTTACCGATTGACAAAGACGCAACGAATTTGTTGTTTGATTTAACAGATAAAGGTAATATGTTTGCAGGACCACCGAATAGTTATGCGGTACAACAGAATCGGGTGATGAACTCGGGCTATAATAATAATAATGTAAGTATAGCGGGACAAGTGCAAGGTGCGGTTAAAGCCACGAAACGCTCCGTCAGTGAAACCAAAAAGAAATTTGTCGCTGCTCAACAAGGGTGGAAATGTGGGGCATGTAAACAACAACTGCCGGCGTGGTTTGAAGTAGATCATAAAATTCGCTTAGATAATGGCGGTTCTAATCACGTGGATAATTTAGTCGCCCTGTGTCGGGACTGTCACGGGAAAAAAACGGCATTTGAGAACCTCTAACACACTTTTGAGAAAAGTGTCGCAAAAATCAGCATACGTACGTGTATTGAATTTAATGGTAAAGTTTTGGTCCTAAAATCAGCATACGTACGTGTATTGAATTTAATGGTAAAGTTTTGGTCCAACCTTTTCCAAAAGGTTGTTAAAATGTTGGGGTTTCCTACACTTTTAAAAAGTCTGTATATATTAGACAAATGCCACCATCTAAAACCTTATACAATAATTTCAGTGAAAAGGTTTATAGTAAAACTGCTTATATCGGTACGATAGAAGTATTAGAATATATTTGTTTTATTCTTATCGTCTATTGGTACAATCCCTTTAGCATTTCTACTAAATATCCGGTCTTCACTAATAGCTTAACCCTCCTTGTTTCATTAACCTATGTCCTTTTATTTTACTTTCTCTCCGAGAAACTGTCCTTAAATAGTAATTTGGCAAGCACACCAACAGAAACTGACTTCTTAATAAAACTCTTAGCCTCAGTCGGTTTCTTTATTGGTTCGGTCATCATAATAAAATATCTCGGTGGGTTCATTGCTGACGGGCGCCTCGGTATGCTGACGTTGCTGCGTTATATTATAAAATTCAGCATTATCATCGTGGCCATTGCAGGGGTTTATACTGTATTAAAACCTTATTTTGACGTCGCTAAAAGTAGGGGGAAAGACAATAAGACAATTGCGTCATTCTTTTTTAACTTACTTATGTATTTGCCGTGTTTAGTTCTTGCCTTAATTGATTATATAAAAAATGAATACCACATTGCGACGAAACCAATGTGGCTGCTTATTTTAGCCGAAGTAGTGCTGATTGTTTTGTGGGTTATTATTCCATTGGGCCTCCACGCCTTCGCCACCAAGAATGGTCTCCAACTTTTAAAAGATCCAATTTATATCAACAAAGAGACAACTTTAGGAACGTTTGCAGAATTACACGGTACTGATATAGATACGAGCGATAATGATTCGCAAAATATTACAGAAAAATTCAACTACCATTACTCGCTCTCTTTTTGGTTTTACTTGAACCCGCAGCCCCCCAATACAAGTCCGGCGTACAATACCTTTACCAATATTTTAACGTACGGGGACAAGCCGGCGATCCAATTCAACGGGGCCTTAAATACCTTACGGGTTTTAGTAGAAAGCACACCGCCTGGTCAAGATAAGAAAACTGTTGAAATATATAAAACGAAAAACATTCTCTACCAAAAGTGGAATAATATGGTCATTAATTACGACCGGGGGACCATGGATGTTTTCTTGAACGGCGAATTAGTCGGGTCCCGACCGAGTATAGCCCCATATATGACGTATGAAAGTATTCAAGTCGGAAGCAGTAATGGTTTAGCCGGTGGTATTAGTAATGTGATGTATTATAAAGATAATGTAAAACGTGACACGATTGAAATGATGTACCAAGTATTGCGGGGGAGAGAAGAGCCAACCGTTTGAGAAAGGTTGGACCAATAAATTCACAATAAATTCACAATAAAAATAAAAATAACTAACTTTATAAATCTTTTACATTATTTATTATATACGGTCCTAATAAAAATATCTACATCTCCATCTAGCAAATCAGCGTGATTTTGTATTTTTTCATCGGACCAATCCCACCATTTAATTTTTAATAAAATTCTAATTTGTTTTTTATTAAATTTATATTTAATTAACTTTACCGGTTTTCCATAAACAAAACTATATGGTTTAATATTCTTCATAATATAGCTATTGCTTGCAATGTTCACTCCGTCGCCAATTGTAATACCTGGCATAATAGTTACATTAGAACCGATCCACACGTCATTGCCGATATTTACTGAACAAGAACAGCTACTTAATGGTATTATCCATTTGTTATCTTTTGTTATAATACTGCCTCCATTTAAATATATATTCACATTTTTACCAATAGTACAATAATTCCCAATATTCAGTTTTGATTCTTTTGAGCCCCAATGTATTATAGGGTCGCCTGTTGTATTTTTACCAAACATTATTGTTATATACTTTCAAGTATTCTTATTCTTATCCTTATCCTTATTTGTAATATAATATAATAAGCTAACTTTGTTTCAATTTATATAAAAAATGGGCGATTGAAATAAGAAAATGTACAATAATATTTTTTCTTATTTTTTATGTTTACGTAACATACGTTTCTTTATTGTTTTTTTATGTTTATGTAACATACGTTTCTTTATTGTTTTTTTATGTTTACATAAAACACGCTTCTTTATTGTTTTCTTATGTTTACGTGATTTCATATACCTATTTGTTTTTCTTCGTTTAATGTGCTTCTGTTTTTTACCCCCACCCCCACTCATAATACTAATGGTTTCTTCTAAAATTTTAATAATTTCAGGATCTTCTAACAAGGCTAGAAATTTATCTCTGCTCTCTACGTCTATTGTTTGAATATATTTTTTATACCCTTCTACAGTTGGACCATTAATATCTTCTACAGTGGCAAAATACCTTTGAAATACTATTCCAGTAACAGCCTTTTTTAAACGTTCCTGTGTTTTTTCTTCATGTATTTTGTCTTCATCTTGAGGAATTACTTCTTTCATGGAGCTAAGTGTATTTTATTGATCTGTAAATAACCAAAATTGTGGTTTGAATAAAAGTAACATTTATGTATGTATGTATGTATATATTATACACTAATATAATATATACTATTTACTCCCTTTGTACATTTAGCAATTTAAATGTACAAAGGGTAAAAATAAAGCGTATACATAATAAATTTACAAGTAATTTTTAGCCCAACCTTTTCGCTCTTGCTTCGCTCTTGCTTCGCTCTTGCTTCGCTAACAAAAGGTTGTATTTTTGGACCAAACCTTTAAAAAAGGTTGTATTTTTGGCCCAACCTTTTTTAAAGGTTGTATATATAATGAATACCGCTTCGCCATATCTCAACTACATTAACAACAACCAAAAAATGTCCGGTGGAGTTAATACAAAACAAGGCTTACCACCGACCATTGGGCACGGGCAGTTTTCCATCAATACTATTAAGAAAAACGCCGGGTACTGTTCATGCGTCCAAGCCCTTTATCAACCTAATACGAATAAAGTCCTACCGAGTGTGAACTTGCCATCATCTAGGGCTTAATACATGACAAAATATAAACAAGTTTAGTAATAGTTATTACTAAATTGTTACTTTGGCTACTCTACGTCTTCCATAGTTAGTTTTATTACGTTTAGCCAGTTTATAGGCCTTCTTTGTATGGTTACAGCCTTTATCTAAGATGTGGAAATCAACCGCACTTGCCTTCCCACCAGTCACTGAACTTGCTAGTCGGGCGACCCCCCACGATTGAGCCGTTTGGTTTGGCCGTGAGCCTGACGAAAAATAAGCCCCTTGCCCTTTTTTAATAATTTGGTTAAGAGCATTTATAGAACAACCTGTGGCCTTTGCGAATTCTTTGGTCGGACCAATCTTATCCACATTATACACCCGTCTGGCTTTTAAAATATGTTTGGAAACCTTATGTTTATAAGACGGCAACGCTTTCCTAGTGTAATATTTTTTTTGTTTATACAGTTTCCGAGATTTTTTCAACATATTCGCTTGTTGCTTCCGGTCTTTCTTTGTTAAACCTGAAGGAATATACCTTAACGGGACGGTTAACATACTTATATAATATACTTTTTATTAAAAACTTTTAATTTTAAAATATAGCAAAAAAATAAATTATAAATATTTTCTATTAAAATAAATTTCTGAAAAAAAGTAGTTTTCAGGTCTGGCCGACTTTTTTCAAAAAAGGACATTTTAAAAATGTCCAAAAACGAAAAGGGCCTTTTAAAATGGCGAAGTTTTTTTTTGAAAAAGTGGTTTTGCTTGGA
>Ga0129324_10002293_pt1 | contig 11861 bp, 11 predicted proteins | sample CPBDNA_7_FD_96879 | JGI IMG/M metagenome (GOLD analysis project Ga0129324, IMG submission 96879) | Freshwater to marine salinity gradient microbial communities from Chesapeake Bay, USA - CPBay_Spr_15_0.2_DNA | ecosystem: Environmental > Aquatic > Marine > Coastal | place: USA: Chesapeake Bay... | reverse complement strand
CGCGTACTCCATTCCGGGAGGAAACGTGGCGACAATTGGCTGCCGGCATTAGGTTCGTTGACGGGGACCTAACCGATCCCACTTCCTATGAGCGTATCTCCGAAGTACTTTCCGAGTTGGATAACAAAATGGGCACCCGAGGAAATCACGCGTTTTATCTGTCAATCCCCCCAGGACTATTCCCGGCAGTCTTGAAAAACCTCGAAAGTACTGGTCTCGCGAACAGCGCCTCGCCGACATCGTGGCGTCGAGTGGTCATTGAGAAACCATTCGGACACAATTTAGAAAGCGCACAGGAACTTAATAAGCTGGTTGACAGTGTTTTCCCCTCCGGCAGTGTGTTTCGCATTGATCATTACCTTGGCAAAGAGACAGTCCAGAATATTTTGGCTGTCCGATTCGCAAACGCAATGTTTGAGCCTTTATGGAATAGCAACTACGTCGACAATGTTCAAATAACCATGGCCGAAGATATTGGTATTGGTGGTAGAGCAGGTTACTACGATGGAATCGGGGCAGCCCGAGACGTGATTCAGAACCATCTCCTTCAGCTACTCGCTCTCACCGCCATGGAAGAACCGCTCTCATTTAGTGCAGATGATGTCAGAACCGAGAAAGAAAAAGTGTTGCGAGCCGTCAGCGTCCCGAAAGATATTGGGGCTCACACCTCCCGTGGCCAATATCAATCGGGGTGGCAGGGAGGAATCCCCGTTATTGGGTTTTTGGAAGAGAACGGGATACCCGCCGATTCCACAACCGACACATTTGCTGCGATGCGACTCAATGTAGAAAATCGCCGCTGGGCGGGAGTACCTTTTTATCTGCGAACCGGCAAGAGGCTCGGTCGCAGGGTCACCGAAGTCGCCATTGTTTTCAAACGCGCACCGCACCTCCCATTCAGTTCATCTGCGGTTGAAGAGTTGAGCAATAACGCACTGGTTTTTCGGATTCAACCTGATGAAGGTGTGACGGTTCGCTTTGGTTCAAAGGTGCCCGATACAAGTTCAATTCAGGTCAGGGACGTCACGATGGACTTTCAATACGGTGATTCATTCGTTGATACCAGTCCCGAGGCTTATGAGCGGCTTATCCTTGATGTCCTACTGGGCGATCCACCCCTATTCCCCCGTCATGAAGAAGTCGAACTCAGTTGGCGGATCTTAGATCCAATCCTTGATTACTGGGCTACACAAGGGGCCCCCGATCAATATGCCTCAGGAGGCTGGGGTCCTGCCTCATCACATGAAATGATTGCTCGCGATGGACGAACTTGGAGGCGGCCATGATCCGGCTGGAAGATACAAGTGGTGGTTCAATCGCAGCCGCTATTTCTGCTGAGCGGCACCGACAAGGTTCCCCTACAACCGGAATGGTGCTCACGATGCTGATCCTCACGGATGAGGAATATCAATCAGATGCGACATCTGGGGCTGTAATTGCTGCACGACAACATCCGATGCGCATTGTCACGGTTATTCCCCGACCTGGTCGAGGCCCTCATTCACTCGATGCGGAAATCGCTGTTGGCGGCGATGACGGTCCTGGAGAAGTTGCCGTGTTACGTCTACGTGGAGAACTCGCCGAGCACGCGGACTCAGTTGTGATCCCTTTGTTGCTCTCAGACACCCCAGTTGTTGCTTTCTGGCCGTCCAACGCCCCTGCCATTCCCGCCGAGGACACAATTGGAAGACATGCCCAACGTCGGATCACAGACTCTGCCACCTGTGAAGACCCCCTCGCAGAGTTACGACAGCGAGGCGCAGGCTACCGACCAGGAGACATTGACCTTGCCTGGTCACGGCTCACGCCATGGAGATCAATCTTGGCAACTGCCTTTGACCAACCCGTGGGTATCGCTACTGGCGGGTCAATCACCGCCGAGGCCAATAATCCCAGCGCTGAACTACTCGCCACTTGGTTAGGCGCGAGTCTCGACATTGCCGTTGCCGTTCAGTCAACGGAAACACCTGGCATTCAATCTGTGGTTATAGAGACAGAGACAGGTGAGATTGCAATCACTAGACCCGATGGAAACACAGCGACCCTCTCGCAGACGGGTATTCCCGATGCCCTAATTTCCCTGCCCCGGCGAGATCTGACCACATTGCTCAATCAGGATTTGCGGCGGCTTGATCCTGATAACGTTTACGGCTGGGTAATTCGCACCTATGCTGGAAAAACCAAGTGATACCTCAACTTCGCGAGTGTCAAAGCGTGGTTGACCAGGTTCTTGAAATGATGACTTCGCAACTCATTTCTGCGGACCCGATGAAACTACATCACGTTGTTCTCACAGGTGGTGGCGCTGGCCTGTCGATCAATAACAGACTGACTGACGTGGCGAAGAACATTCCGGAAGAGACCTGGTCAAACACTCACTTTTGGTGGGGGGATGAAAGATTCGTTGACTCAGATTCGCCCGATCGAAATGACATTGGGATCAAGTCCAGCCTGGGTGATTTTTTCATTGAAAGCAACATTCATCGAGTGGCTGCCGCTGAACAAGTTCTTAGCGCAGAAGTTGCCGCTAGCGACTACGTGCGTGAACTCATTGAATTTGGATCAGCAGGAGTCCCACCAAAATTCACTTTCGTAATACTCGGGGTTGGCCCCGATGGACATATAGCTTCCCTGTTTCCTGGTCACCCGCAACTAAATTCACATTCAATTGCGGTGCCCGTTTTCGACTCCCCAAAGCCGCCTCCAGTTCGAGTGACATTGAGTTATCCGACACTCAACAATTCGCAGTGCACCGTTTTACTTCTTGCTGGCGAAAGCAAACGCGAGGCTTTGGCAGCCATTCTCAATACTCGGGGGCGCATTGATTTAACGCCAGCTCGCGGAATCCAAGCCGCTGAACTTTATGCGGTGACGGACTTGTTAGTTGCCGTGTAACTTGTCGATTGCCTCTTGCAGGATGGCGGCCCCGTCTTTGTCAGAACGGCGTTCTTTGACATAGGCAAGGTGAGTTTTGTATGGCTCAATTTTGGGAGGCATCGGTGGGTTTTCTTTGTCCGTGCCGGCAGGAAGTCCACAGCGAGGACAATCCCATTCCTCTGGTATTTCGGCTTCAAGAGCAAAACTTGGCTTTGATTCATGGCTCCGACTGCACCAGAAGGACACAAAAAAACGAGGTGCCGCCTCGCCTCGCTCGGCCTCTCCCATTGGACCTGCACCGACTCGACTACCGCGAATTGCGCTTCCACCAGCCATTAATTACTCCTTTGAGACAACCTAATTTTCGTGGGTTTATGCAAGTGTGATTATTGAAAATGATTTACGAACCGGTTCGAACGAGAAGCCCAACGGCAACAATGGAGGCTGCCCAAATCAGACCTAACCCCACTGTCAAACGATCCAAGTTCTTTTCCGCAACTGAGGACCCTCCTACTGAGGAACTTACGCCACCACCGAACAGATCCGAGAGCCCGCCACCTTTACCTCGGTGCAGCAGGATCAGCACGATGAGCAAGACGCTCGTGATAATGAGAATCACCGCTAAGGCGATGGTTAGGGCAGTAAGCATTAGCGGTGTCGAACCTTTCGGTAATGTAGTGAAGACAGACTTTAGGATATGCCTTCGATGGACTTAGAGGTCAGCCGGGTGCATTCGGTAACGGATAATCCCAACGAACTCATCCGGATCCATACTTGCCCCACCCACAAGCCCTCCGTCTACGTCGGCCTGGGCCATGATTGAGGAAATGTTATCCGCTTTAACTGAGCCGCCATAAAGGATCCGCACATTCTTGGATGCCTCAGGACTCCAGTTTTCGCCAATATGCTTACGGATTGCTGAACACACCTCTTGGGCATCCGCTGGCGTAGCTACAGAACCAGTGCCGATTGCCCAGATTGGTTCATAGGCAATTACGAGCCCGGAAACCGCTTCAGAGCTAATGCCAGCGAGTGATTCAGAAACCTGACTGAGAATGAATTCAATTGTGTTGCCTGTGTCTCGGATCTCGAGTGACTCACCCACACAAACGATAGGAACCAGTTCGTTCCTCAGCGCCGCTTGAGTTTTAGCATTAACGACATCGTTGTCTTCCCCGTGATTCGCCCGACGTTCACTGTGGCCGGTCAAGACGAAAGTGCACCCCAATTTCGCCAGCATTGAACCTGAAATATCTCCAGTGTGGGCTCCCTTCTCATGGGGCGAAAGGTCTTGCGCACCGTATTTGATGTCGTACTTGTCCCCCAGGATCAAGGTTTGTACCGACCGCAGATCCGTGAACGGTGGCATAACGACTACTTCAACCGCTGCAAAATCCGCCTCATTGAGTGCAAATGCCAACTTTTGGACTAGGGCAATGGCCTCGAAGTGATTTATGTTCATTTTCCAGTTACCCGCTATAAGCGGCATCCGATCACTTTTTGCCATTTTCTATATACCTTCCAATACGGTTAGACCGGGCAGTTTCTTGCCCTCAAGAAATTCAAGGCTGGCACCACCACCGGTGCTGATATGGTCAAAATTCTCGTAATTAACGTTCAGTAGTCGAACCGCTGCAGCTGAGTCTCCTCCACCAATCACTGTAAAACCATCCGAAGCGGCCATGGCCTTCGCGATCGCCAGTGTCCCGCCAGCGAAAGGCGCCATTTCAAAAACCCCCATTGGACCATTCCACACGATGGTTTCAGAATCAGCAATTACAGCCGAATACAACTCACGAGTTTTTGGCCCAATATCAAGGCCCATCTGGTCCGCAGGAATCTCGTCACGGCCCACTATCTGAGCAACAGCGTCAGGGGAAAAACGATCGGCTATGACAATGTCGACCGGCAGCATCAAATTTACGCCAAGTTTTTTTGCCTGCGCAATAAAACGCTGGGCATCGTTAACAAAATCTGGCTGCGAAATCGACTGCCCTATTTCACAACCAATGGCGAGGAGAAATGTGTAGGCCATCCCTCCGCCAATGAGCAAATTATCAACTCGGGGAAGCAGGGACTCAATGACACCAAGTTTGTCACCAACTTTGCTCCCACCAAGTAGCACGGTGTACGGTCTTTCAGCCCCCTCCAGAAGTCTTTCAAAGACCTCACATTCGCGCGACACGAGAAGCCCAGCAGCACTTGGAACGAGTTGTGCGAGTCCAGTAACCGATGCCTGCTCGCGGTGAACGACTCCAAAACCATCGCTGACAAAGCCGTCGGCCCAATGAGCCCAAACACTCGCTAAATCGAGTCGTTGAGCTGATTCCTTACTAGTCTCCCGTGCATCGAATCGAACGTTCTCAAGAAGCGCGACATCACCAACTTTAAGCTTGTCAATAACTGAGGTGTCTTCAGCGGGATCATGTGAAAAAGCAACCTCAATCCCCAGGAGTTCAGAGAGTCGTTGTGCCACGGGTGCCAAGGAAAGCTCTGCAACAACCACACCCTTAGGCCGACCAAGGTGGGCAAGTATCACTACACGGGCTCCAGCCTCCCGTAATGCATTTATTGTGGGGAGCGCAGCAGTAATCCGTAGGTCATCAGTGATTTCCCCCTGCTCGTTCAAAGGAACGTTGAAGTCACATCTTAGGGCAATGGTGGAGTCTTTGAGTTCCAGATCCTGCAAAGTCCGCACTAGAGTTTGGCACCAACGAAGGTCACCAGGTCAACGAGCCGATTGCTGTAGCCCCACTCATTGTCGTACCACCCAAGGACCTTAACCATGTTCCCGTTCACAATCGTTAACGACGCATCGAAAATACATGAAGCAGGATCTGTCACGATATCGGTAGAGACGATTGGATCTTCGGTGTATTGCAAGATTCCCTTCAACGGGCCATCGGCGGCTGCCTTAACGACCGCATTGATTTCCTCTTTTGTCGCGGCTTTTTTTAGTTCAACGGTAAGGTCAGTGGCAGAACCGGTAGGGACTGGTACCCGCATTGCATATCCATCAAGCTTGCCTTTGAGGTGCGGCATGACGAGACCGATTGCCTTGGCTGCGCCGGTACTCGTCGGAATCATGTTGAGTGCCGCTGCACGCGCTCGCCGCAAGTCACTGTGCGGGAAGTCCAAGATGCTTTGGTCATTTGTGTAGGCGTGAATCGTTGTCATCAGGCCACGCTCGATACCGAATGCATCATCGATCGCTTTCGCCATTGGTGCCAGACAATTTGTTGTGCAAGAAGCATTGGAAATCACATTATCTGTAGCTGGGTTGTACTTATCTTGATTGACGCCCATCACGATCGTGATGTCCTCGCCCTTAGCGGGTGCAGAAATAATGACCTTCTTTGCTCCAGCCGTTATGTGTTTGCGGGCTGACTCTGCATCCGTGAAAAATCCGGTGGATTCGACCACTATTTCGGCACCAATGTCTCCCCAAGCCAAGGCAGAGGGATCACGCTCGGCAAAGATAGGAATTCGAACGCCATTTACAACGATTGCACCGTCTTCAGCTTCGATGGTGCCATTGAATCGACCCAAAATACTGTCGTACTTCAGAAGATGCGCCAGGGTCTTCGTGTCAGTTAAGTCGTTTATACCCACAATTTGGATATCAGCTCCACTGACTTCAATTGCACGGAAAAAATTGCGACCAATGCGTCCAAATCCGTTAATTCCTACCTTCACCGAATCCTCCTATTACCCCTGTTTGACGGCGCACAATCCATTCCTGCAACTCTGCACTGAACTGTCCTATATTGCACAATGCTAGTCATTGCCGTGTTGCCAAAACGTTACGGCTGACCCTCGAGGGCCGCCACGGCCGCCTCTGTGTCTGGGACACCAGTTTCCTGCGCTTTTTTGTCAGCTAGAGCCAATAACCGTCGGATTCGCCCAGCTATTGCGTCTTTGGTCATTGGTGGTTCGCTGAGGGCCCCTAATTCTTCCAAACTGGCCTGTTGATGCTCCATACGCAGGCGCCCAGCCACTACGAGGTGGTCGGGCACTTCATCACCCAAGATCTCCAGAGCCCGCTGTACCCGTGCGCCCGCGGCAACAGCCGCGCGCGCCGAACGCCGCAAATTCGCATCATCAAAATTAGCCAGTCGATTTGCGGTGGCACGCACCTCACGGCGCATACGACGCTCCTCCCAAGCCATCATGGCGTCATGTGCACCTAACTTGGTCAGCATTGCACCAATTGCATCCCCGTCTCGAATCACCACGCGATCTACTCCGCGGACCTCGCGCGATTTTGCCCCAATACCGAGACGGCGAGCCGCACCCACGAGCGCTAGGGCTGACTCTGGCCCTGGGCAGGTAATTTCTAACGACGATGACCGGCCGGGTTCAGTCAGGGAACCATGGGCAAGGAATGCGGCTCGCCAAGCGGCTTCGCAATCGCACATTCCACCAGCCACAATTGCAGGAGGCAGGCCCTTGACTGGACGCCCACTTGCATCAACTATTCCTGTCTGACGGGCCAAGGCCTCACCACCAACAACTACTCGAACCAAATATCGAGTGCCCTTTTTGATCCCTGTTCCCTGAACCAGAGCAATTTCACTCTCATGCCCGTAGATATCAAAAATGTCTTTTCGCAAACGTCTGGCTACCGAACCAGTGTCAAGATCGGCTTCCACCACTATTGCTCGGTTGATAATGTGTAATCCACTCGCGAATCGCAGGATCGTCGACACTTCTGCCTTTCGGCAACACATTTTCGTTACGACAACTCTGCTAAGTTCGTCCTTCACCGCAGCGGTCATTGACATTACTTACTCCCTAGTTCAATTGCAGCCTGGCGCAAGGCACGTGCAAGTTTTTTTGGATCATGAGTTGATTCGCATGTTGCGACATCAATACTAAACACCTTGGCCCCGATTCTGCTCGCTGCCTGTTCACAATCACGTTGGTCCTCAACGAAGTTGGGATCAACAATGATCAGGTCAAGGTTGATCTCAGGGAATATTTTTCCCCAGGAATTCAGGTAATCCACTGCTGTGTAACCCGATGTTTCTCCGATCTGCTCGGTCAGATTCATAATCAATATCCGTTGTGCAGAACTATTAATGATGGCTTCTCGGATACTAGGTACCAAAAGTGGTGGGACCAATGAAGTGAACCACGACCCAGGCCCGAAGACCAACACGCCTGCCAGACCAATTGCATTCACGGCTTCGGAACAAGGTGGAGGTTCATGTGGTTCGATTTGAATCTGAGTCACGGTTCCCATAGTTGTCGCAATCGCGACCTGGCCGCTCACTTTTTCCAACACGGATGGTTGCTCAGGATCCAACCCCGAAATTGTCGCCACAATCTCAACCGCTGCGGAACTACACGGCAAAACACGGCCTTGAACACCAAAAAACGAACACAGAAGGTCCAATCCTTCGTGTGTCGAGGCACCGGAATTCCATAAAGCCGTTAACAACACGTTTCCGACAACGTGTCCTTCTAAACCACTAAGGCTTTCGTCGAATCGTGAATGCGTTTCACTGTCAGGAAACCTGTACTGCAATATTGACTCGACATTTTCACCAATAGGCCCCTGAGGTAACAACGCTGTGATTGCCATGCGCAAGTCTCCGGGAGGAGCTACGTTGAAGGCTCGACGGATTCTTCCACTTGATCCACCATCGTCAGAAACTCCAACTATCGCCGTCAGATCCTTGATCACACGGTCAGCTAGTAATGATCTTCCAGCACGCAGTGTCGCAAAAAGACCATGTCCACCTCCGAAAGCGACCAAACGGTCAAGTATTTGGGTATCACTCACGGCCGAGATCCCGGTGAAAGACCGATGCTTGCAGCCCTGCATCTCGCAACATGGATGCAAGTTGCTCAGTCATCGCGACACTGCGATGTTTCCCACCGGTGCAGCCAACAGCAACGGTAACAAGTCGTTTACCTTCGCGCAGGTAACCTTCACGCATTGTTCCTAAGAGATCCTGAAAGTGTGTTAAGAAATCCATGGCCCCGGGCTGTTCGATAACACTGTGAGACACAGCGGAATCTTGCCCTGTTAATGGTCGTAACTGTTCATCCCAATAAGGGTTTGGCAAAAAACGAACATCCGCCACCATATCCGCATCAACGGGGATTCCATATTTAAAACCAAATGAGAGGACTGTGATGTGAAAATCAGTCTCCTTATGTGAATCAAATGCCGCTTCTATCCTGCGGCGCAAATCATGAACATTGAGCGAAGTTGTATCTATGACTAAGTCCGCGACAGCCCTGATGTCACCCAGTAAGTCACGCTCGCGAGCAAGTCCATCAATAATTCGTTGATCGAGGGCCCCTACAGCCTTTTGCAGTGGATGCGGTCTCCTTGAGGATTCAAAACGCCGAACCAAACTCTCATCGGTCGCTTCAAGAAAAACAATCGTGACGCTTCCAACACGCGGAGTCAGATCGGCGAGGACCGAACTTAATTGGGCAAACAGAGACCGGCTTCGAGTATCGACTACGACTGCAACCTTCTTAATATCTGAACTTCGACTGGCTAATTCGAGTGCTTCCAAGAGCAAAGTTGGTGGGATATTGTCGATAACGAACCAACCCAAGTCCTCAAGCGCTCGAGCAGCCGTTGTTCGGCCAGCCCCACTCATCCCCGTAAGGATGATTAGTTCAGAGTCTTGCAAGTTCGCATCCGACACACTTACACTCCATATCAATTTCTTCAATGACACGCTGCTACTGCGACACCGACACATTACCGCCGCTGTCAAGCACCATCAGCGTGCAATTTATTCCAAATCACTTCCGCCGTTTTTGCTCCAACTCCCGAGGCTGCACTTAAATCCGCAAGGCTGGCAGCACGGATATTTTTGACCGATCCAAAGGTACTTAATAAGGACTTGATCGTGGCAGGTCCCACCCCCGGGATATCAGTGAGTGAACTTTTTAGCGAGCTTGTGTTACGCCGCTTCCTGTGATGACCTATTGCAACTCGGTGGGCTTCATCGCGTATTTGCTGCAATAAATGCAAGGCATGGCTATTCCGGGGAAAAATAATCGGGTCGCTCTGGCCCAGCACCCATACCTCCTCCAATCGTTTAGCAAGGCCCACCACCGGAATGTCGACACCGCAGTCGAGCAGCGCAGTTGCAGCCGCTTTGACTTGCCCAGCAGCACCGTCGATTACCAGTAGTGAAGGCTGGTAGGCGAAACGTGAATTTTCATGTTCGGGTGAATCCTTAAAACGCCTACTAACAACCTCATAAACTGAAGCAAGGTCGTCTTTGCGTTCACCTTTAATAATAAATTTCCGATAATCAGACTTTTTCGACAACCCGTCTTCGAAGACAACTAAAGATCCAACAGTTTCTGTGCCGGCCAACGTAGAAATATCGATGCATTCAATCCGGAGCGGAGGTTCATGCAACTCCAAGGCTCCTTGCAAATCATTGAGCGCTTGCGTTCGAACTGTAATGTCTGAGCTTTTTTCTAAGCGAGCCTTCAATAGTGCTCTTTTCGAATTCTCAACAGCGGTCTCCATGAGCGCACGCTTGTCACCGCGTTGTGGGATCCGTATATCCACTTTAGATCCACGCGCCCCAGACAACCATTCGGTTAATGCGATTTCATTTGATGGCAGTTGAGACAAAAGTACTTCTTTTGGTATTCCATCCGTTGCTATATCCGAATAGACCCGCGTTAGGATTCGTTCGATGTATCCGGGCTCATCTAATTCCTCCGAGCGCTCAATCACAAAAAATCGCTCACCCGTGATTCGACCAACTCGAACGTGAATTATTTGTACTCCAACATGCAACTCATCGAAATGAAATCCTAAAAGATCAGCATCCGTTGAATCTTCAAAAACAACTGAATTTCTCTCGAGTACTTTCTCCAAGGCTATGAGTCGATCCCGCCACTTTGCGGCCGCCTCAAAATCCTCATTTTCCGCAGCTATCTTCATTTGTTGACTTATGTTGTCAACGAACTCACGAGTTTGGCCGCCTAAGAAGCGCATGAGTTGATCAACCAGTTCGCGATAATCCTCGATGGATATTCGATCAACACATGGTGCACTGCATTTGTCGATGTATCCGAGCAAGCAGGCTCGACCACTTCGTTTTGCTTGGTTGAAAACACCATTACGGCACGACCGAACAGGGAAAACCCGAATCAGTTCTTCCAATGTTGATTTAATTGCCCACACTTGCGTGTAGGGGCCGAAATATCGTGTCCCTTTTCGTTTTGCCTCACGAACAACTGCCACCCTCGGGTACAACTCACCGACGGTAACCGCAAGGTAGGGATAGGTCTTGTCATCTCGGAAGCGCACATTGAATCTTGGCGAATACTCCTTGATCCAGGAATACTCCAACACGAGAGCTTCGACTTCATTGCCCACGGTAAGCCAGTCGACACTCGACGCTGTTGTGAGCATTTTCTGAGTTCTTGCATGCAATGAACTGAAATCCTGAAAATAGGAGTTGAGTCGAGAGCGTAAATTATTTGCCTTGCCTACATACACGACTCGTCCCTCTGGATCGCGAAACCGATACACGCCAGGGTTTACCGGGATACTCCCCTGTGCGGGGCGATAACTTGAAGGATCTGCCATCAGTTTTTACGCGTATTAGCCAAAACTGACTTTGGTTCCGTCGACGGCAGCTGCTGCTGCTGCCAGTCCTTCAGTAGCAGGTCCTTGTATAACTGAACCGTCAAGAGCTGAGAACTTTGACCCATGACAAGGACAAAAAATCTCATTATTTGAGACTTCGCTTACCTTGCAGCCCTGATGCGGACAGATAGATGTGAAGGCATTTATCTCACCTGCGGTTGGTTGGGTTAGAACAACGGGTGGCTCGGCTACTACCACTCCACCACCAATGGGGATATCAGCAGTCGTAATTGAGTCGGCTGACATGGTGACGGCTGTTTCGTTCGCACAGGAAGTTACGGATATTCCGACAACTGCCAGTGCCCCGGTCACTGCGCCCGCCTTCAGGACATCTCGT
>Ga0129324_10002290_pt1 | contig 11867 bp, 8 predicted proteins | sample CPBDNA_7_FD_96879 | JGI IMG/M metagenome (GOLD analysis project Ga0129324, IMG submission 96879) | Freshwater to marine salinity gradient microbial communities from Chesapeake Bay, USA - CPBay_Spr_15_0.2_DNA | ecosystem: Environmental > Aquatic > Marine > Coastal | place: USA: Chesapeake Bay... | reverse complement strand
TTTGTGTGAAACATCAAGTTCCTTTAATTATAACTTCTTTGGGAGCGGTAGCCCAGTTGGTTGATGTGGTTCATAGCTATGGTGGCTTGGTCTATCACGACGTCATCAAAAAACGTCATGCTGAAAAAGCTGCTGAAGTAGGAGTAGATGGTCTCATTCTTGTTGCCGCTGGAGCAGGAGGGCACGCTGGTACTTTACATCCTATTGCGTTGATTAATGAGATAAAAAAGTTTTTTAATAAAACAATTCTTTTGTCGGGTTGTTTAAGTACGGGGAAAGACGTCGCAAGTGCTATGCAGATGGGTGCTGATATGGCCTATATGGGAACACGATTCATCAATGTAGAGGAAAGTATGGCGGATGAGGAGTATCAAAAAATGATTATAGAGAGTTCTGCAGAAGACATTATTTATACCGCGGCAGTTTCTGGAGTTCATGCAAGTTTTTTAAGACCCAGCCTAGAGGCAATGGGCGTGACGGAAGACAAATGGAAACAATCTAAAAAGATTGACTTCGGAAGCGAATTAGATGCGGCCAAGGCTGAAGCAAAAGCATGGAAGACTATTTGGTCTGCTGGTCAAGGGGTTAGTGCAATCAAAGAGACGCTTCCAGTTGCGAGTTTGGTAAGACAATTAAAAGAAGAATTTATTGCCGCAATTAAAGAACAACAAAAATTATTAGAGATTTATAAATAAAACTCAATGCAAGGCCTTTATTTTTTTAAAGGTCTTGGGTTAACGATTTTACAATTTTATTTTCTGATAAAAACTCCTTAAGCATCACTTTAATTGAGGTGTAAAGAGGAATGGCAACGATCATTCCCACCGATCCCATGAGACTGCCTCCTGCTAGAATTACAATAAATATTTCTAAAGGATGAGATTTAACACTATTGGAAAAAATCATTGGTTGACTGAAAAAATTATCAATCAATTGCCCAATAGAAAAGCCAATCATTACATAAATCGTTTTGGGAAGTATCACTGTGCTGAACTCGGCATCAAGGTTACTGGTCATGCTCAGAAATATCATGAGGAGTCCTCCGATGAGTGGACCAACATAAGGAATAAGATTTAGCAAGGCACATAAGAAGGCAATTACAAATGCGTTTTGAATACCAAAGACGACCAGAACAATGGTATAGATAATGAGCAGAATACTAATTTGAAGCAATAATCCCAAAAAATATCTTGAAAGCAAATCTTTGATTTTTTCAAATGATTTTTTTAATCTGTTTTCATCTCGATCATTAACCAATAGCATTGCACCTCTTTCCAATAGGAGGCTGTCTTTCAAAAGGAAGAAAGAAATAAAAGTCACGGAAAACATCCCGATGGTCATGCTTCCAAGAACGCTCAATAGTTGATTGAGAAATTCAGGAATGGCACTCAAGTAGTCGTTACTAGACAAGCTTTCGTTTGTTGCAATCGAATCCCAAAAATCACTTTTAAGATTAAAATAAACATTTATCTCCTCTAATATCTTTTTAACATTTAATTCTAACTCCTCTAAATTCAGTAGGGATAGGTTTTCTCCTTGTTGAATGATTAAGGGAATAAACAAGGAGATGATCCCAGCTAATATCCCGATGAGTATTAATAAAGTGGTAGAAGCTGCCAACAGATTACTGAACTTTAGTTTAGATTTTAAAAAAAGCACAATTGGCCTTCCAATCAGTGAAACCACAGCTGCAATACAAATATAAATCAACACAACATGAAGTTCTACAATCAACCAAATACCAAAAACAATCAGTGAAATTTGAAGTATTGCATTTACAATGCCTTTAGCAATTCCGTTATTATTCATAGGTTAAATATAAGAAGAAAAAGAAGAATTATTTTTTTAAGTATTATGTTGCTCTCTCTTTATAATGACTGTGTGGCAGGCAACGATTCCCGCAGTTTCAGTTCGCAATCTCTGACTACCTAAAGCGATAGGAAGAAAATCGTTTTCGCTTGCCAACTCAACTTCTTCACTTGAAAAGTCGCCTTCTGGGCCAATCAAAATCAGAACATCTTTACTCAGGGAGTTGTAAGAAGAAAGATTTGATTTATTACTTTCTCTACAATGAGCGATGAACTTATTGTCAGCGCTAATGCTGGAAACAAAATCAGAGAAGTTTGTGAAGGCGTTCAATTTAGGAAGGTGAAACTGATAGGACTGCTTGAGTGCGCCAATTAATATTTTCTCAAATCTATCTGATTTAATGTTTCTGCGTTCCGAATGATTGCATAGAATAGGGGTGATGTGTGTGATTCCGATTTCTGTAGCTTTCTCTAAAAACCATTCCATTCGGTCGTTGCTTTTGGTCGGTGCTATTGCAATATGGATGTTCGACTTAGCTTTTTTGTGAAAGATTGTTGTTGTTTTTTTTGCAAGTGTATTTCTGGTGTCAAGCCTTGTGATTACACCTTTCCACTCAAGCCCTTTTCCATTAGTCACGGTGATTGTGTCTCCTGTTTTTTTTCGCAATACTTTGGAAATGTGTCTGCTCTCCTCGGTGGAAAATTTAATTTCCAAAGTAGATTCTAATAGATTTTCCTGAAAAAAAAGTTCCATAATTAAAAAGGTAAACGTGCACTCACGGTATGATTTAAGCTACCAAAATCTTTGGACTTGTATTTGTAATATCCGACAATACCGATCATTGCTGCATTGTCTGTAGTGAATTGAAGTTGTGGAAGAAAAACTTCCCATTGATTTTCAAGGGCTTTCCTTTCGAGAACTTTTCTAATTTCCGAATTGGCAGCAACACCGCCGCCGATTGCAATTCTTTTTAGATTAACCTCCTCAGTTGCCACTTGAATTTTAGCCATTACAATCGCGACTAAGGTCATTTGTAAGGAGGCACAAAGATCCTCAAGGTTTTCTTCTACAAAATCAGCATTTTTTGAAATATTATTATGCACCAAATTTCGAAAAGCAGTTTTAATACCACTAAAACTCATGTTCAGACCCTGAACTTTAGGGATGGGGAGTTTAAATGCGTTTGGATTTCCTTTTTTTGATAGTTTGTCAATGGCAGGTCCTGCCGGATAGCCTAACCCCATGATTTTACCACACTTATCAAACGCCTCACCGATAGCATCGTCTAAAGTATTTCCTAAGATTGACATCTTGAGGGGACTTTCTACCAAAACCAATTGGGTGTGACCCCCAGATAGGGTAACCCCAAGAAAAGGAAACTCGGGTGGTTTTTTTTCTTTATTATTTATAAAATGACATAATAAATGCCCTTGCATGTGATTTACTGCTATTAATGGGATGTTTAAACTTAATGCGAGAGACTTGGCAAATGCACTCCCTACAAGTAATGAACCCAATAAACCAGGTCCTTGTGTGTAGGCAATTGCAGATAGCTGTTTTTTGTCGATATTTGCAATAGAGAGTGCTTGATGGACAACAGGAACAATGTTGGCTTGATGGGCTCGTGAAGCAAGTTCAGGGACAACACCGCCATATTGACGATGAATTTCTTGATTTGCAATACAACTGGATATGACCTCATCATTGCATAGCACTGCAGCAGCAGTATCGTCACATGAAGATTCAATTCCTAAAATGTAGCACGGGTCTTTTTCCATGAAGTTTTTTTAATAGGGAACAAAAATAAAATTTTACAATCAAAAAGTCATACAAAATAGCGGGGATAATCTTTTTGGCTTTTACAGTGGTTTTCTTTCTGTTGATTTTGGTCCTTAACTCTTCTATTGTTCAAACCAAATTGGCCTCCCGTATTACCAACCAAATCAATAAAGATTATTCCACAGATATTAATGTCAATCAAGTTTCAATTGGGTTTAAGGGAGATGTCTTGCTTAAAGATGTTTTTATTGCAGATCAGAGAGAAGACACACTTTTTTATTCTAAAAACATTAAAACAGATCTAAATATTTTGGATCAATTATTAGATGGGAAATTCGTTCTCCACAACGCTACACTCGATGGGTTTTATCTCAGAATCAACCATTATGATGAAGATAATTCCTTGAAAAGTTTTATTAATAAATTAAATTCAAAACAAAATTCCAAAAAAGACAATAAGGATTTATTCATAGCACTGGATAATCTAACAATTTTGAATGGAAAAATTATTAATTCAAATCAACAAGACACTTCAAAAGATTATTCAATTAATAATATTAGTCTCAAGGCAACTGATTTTTATTTGATAGGAAAAGAAATTGAAGCTAAGATTGTTACTTCTAATTTTAATTCCAAAGAATTTGGTAATCTCGAATCACTAGAAGGGGATTTATTCTACAGTCCTTGTTTTATGAACTTAGGCTCATTAAAAATTAAAACTCAAAATAGTGTTTTAAAGGGGGAACTAAGTCTCAGTAATAATCGTGAAAGTTTTAAAAATTTGAATGATGCTGTTTTTATTAAGGCAGATTTTAATCAATTTAAATTAGATAAAGAAGACCTGATTTATTTTATTTCTCTACCCGAAAACTTCAATCCACTTGTCGGAAAGTTGAGTATAAATGGAACCTTGAACAACTTGGAGTTGACTGAAATGGTTTTATCTAATGATGCTTTTTCACTCGATGCTAGCCTAAAGGTTTCGGGTCTGATGGGGGACTTTCCTGATAGTGGCGGCTTGAGGATTAATGAGTTTGAAGTTTTTCCTTCAAGATTGAATTCAATTTTACTTGAAAAACATATGCATCGAATTCCTGAAGGAATTTTGGCAAAAGACACTTTAAGCTTGAAGGGAAATATTATTTATAAAAACAGTTTATTGACAAGCACATTAAGTTTGACAATTGATACTGGAGAAATAGATCATCAGAGTGAAATGTTGGTGGTTAAAAATAATGGAAAAATTGAGATTGATCAATTAAAGGCTAACTTTATGGTGCGCCGTCTGAAGTTGGAAAGTTTCAATAAAAACCTAGGAGATGTTTCCGCATATTTATCTTTAAAAGGCGATAAACTATTGAGTTCCGAGCGTGATTTGAATTATGACATTGCTGTATCAAATTTAAATCTCTTTTCTAAACAGTATAAAAATATTCGTGGCAACGGGAAACTTAATGAGGAACAAATAACCGCTAAAATCTTAATTAATGACGATAAGTTGTCTGCCTCTATAAACAGTGCATTCTCATTTAAAGAACCATTAAAAAAGCATCAATTAGAGTTAAAATTTAATTATCTAAACCTACATGAATTTAATCCTGAGTTTGGTGGAGGTAAGGCAGTTTTTTCCGGAGGTTTAAATTTATTTTTTGTAGGCAACCGCTTTGATGATATCAGGGGGAATGTTATTTTTAAAGACATTGCTTTTGAAAATGCTTATGAAACTTTTTCTTACAATGATTTTATTATTGAAACTAATTTGGTCAATGAATTCCGTAGCCTTAAAATAATTAATTCTGACATTATTAGTGGCCAAATTGAAGGAGGGTATAAACTAAGTCAACTTCCCTCTCTTTTTTCTAATGCACTCTCTGAAGTTTATTCTTTTTTGCCTTTTAAGGGAGTAGATGAAAACCAGGAGCTCTCCTATGACATTAGGGTTCAAAGTGGTTATTTGAGCGCAGTGTTTCCAGCCCTATCAGTTCAAGAAGATGCGCTTTTTAAAGGCAGATTGTCCTCTACAATTAATCAATCTAAATTAGAGTTTAAGATTCCTAGAGTTTCATACAAAGGGATTAATTCCGAGAACTTTAACCTTCAAATTGACACTCAAAATCCTATATACAGCACTTTTGTGTCAATTGGGAAAATTTCGGGGGAGCGATACAATATTCATGACTTTTATACCCTTGGCGTTCGTAAAAATGATACACTTTATTTTCGATCTGAATTTAAAGGAGCTCTTGATTCAACGGATGAATTTAAGCTTAATTATTACCAGACGGTGTCTGAAGGAGTTTCTGTTTTTGGATTATTGCCTTCGTCTGTTTTGTATCGGGATAACCTCTGGAACATCAATGCTGATTCGGACAAAACCCATATCATAAAATTTAATAACCTTGAACAAAGCATAACACTCAGTAGTTTTGAAGCTGAGTCTGAAAACGAACGTGTTTTTGTAAGTGGAAATTATCATTCCAAAGATGATTTTGCCTTAATACTTAATATGGATCATGTGAATCTGGATAAAGTTGCAAGCTATAATCCTAATTTCAACTTGAAGGGAAATATTGATTTATCTTTAAATATTCGACGTTCATTTAGCGACAACACTTTTAATCTAGATGGAGAGATTTCTGATCTGACTGTTAATAATCAATCACTGGGTGATTTTAAGGTTTTCACTTCTGGAAATACTCAATTAAACTCCTATGAACTTAATGCGGTATTAGATAAAAGCGGAAAAAAAGTATTGACAGGAAAAGGAACGCTTTTGGGTTTAGATCAAAAACCAAGACTAGACCTCGATCTTGTTTTTGATGAATTTGATTTAAAATTTTTAACACCTTTAGGAAAGGACAATATTAATAATGTAAGAGGAATAGTGAGGGGAGTAATTAACCTTTGGGGGCCGCTTGACGGACTAATGCATAGAGGCGATTTGAAAATAGATAATGCTGGTTTTACCGTGCCCTCTCTCAATACTGATTATCAATTTGAAAACGGAACTTCAGTAGGTTTAATTGATCAAAAATTTGAAATTAAAAACGCACGTATTGTTGACACTAAATTTGATACACAAGCCAGCTTAAGTGGTGTTTTTGAGCATCAAAAATTTAAGGATTGGTTTTTAAACATGAAGGTAGATTCTGAACGTATTCTGATGTTAAACTTACCAGAAGAAGAAGAACGCGTTTTTTATGGAGATGGATTTTTGAATGGAAGTGTCAATTTAATTGGCCCTGCAAAAAACTTGACAATTGGTGTGATTGGTTCCACGGAAGAGGGAACCAATATTAAAATTCCTTGGGCTGATGATTATGGATTGGCGGACACTTCTTTCATTAAGTTTATTGATAAATCTGTTAAATCGAAAAAGAAAAACTCAACTGCCTTTACGCTAGAAGAATTTAGAGGTTTACAAATGAATTTTGAACTTGACATCAAACCCAATGCAGAGGTAGAAATAGTTATCGATAAAGAATCTGGAAGTTATTTACGGGGCAGTGGAGCAGGAAGTATTTTGATGGAAATAAACAATAAAGGGGAGTTCAATATGTGGGGAGATTTTATTACTTATGAAGGGATTTATAATTTTAAGAATTTAAGTGTAATTGATAAAAAATTTGATTTGAAGCAAGGAGGAACAATCGTTTGGGAAGGCAATCCACTAAGTGCTCAAATGGATATGGAAGCTGTTTATGAGGTTCCTGGAGGTGCCAATCCGGCATTACTTTTAGACAACCCCAATTTTAATAAGAAAATTCCAACAGAAGTTCTGATTCGGCTTCAAGGGAGTCTTTTAAAACCCGATGATCCTATATTTGAAATTGATTTTCCCAATGCAAGTGGTATCGTTACTTCAGAAATAAATTACCGTTTATCTGATCCACAGGTCAGTCAGTTGCAGGCCATCTCGCTATTATCCCAGGGGATTTTCATTAATGAAGTGAGTGTTAGCGTTCAGGGAATAACCAATAATCTCTATGAAAAAGCTTCTGATTTATTCAGTAATATTTTGGGAGACGATCAAGGAAAGTTGCAAGTTGGGTTGAATTATCTTCAAGGCGACAATAATCAAGCGCTGGACATAAAGACTGAAGACCGTTTAGGATTGACATTGTCCACACAAATAACGGATCGTATTCTTTTGAATGGAAAGATTGGGGTTCCTGTGGGTGGAGTGGAAGAAACCCTTATTGTTGGTGACCTTCAGATTGATTTTATTTTAAATGAGGATGGATCTTTAAGAGCAAAAGTCTTTAATAAAGAAAATGAATTTAGATACATTGGAGATGAATTGGGATACACGCAAGGAGTCGGGATTTCTTATCAAGTTGATTTTGAAACTTTTAGGGAATTAATTGCAAAAATTGTTAAAACCAAGAATAAGGATTTAACGCTCATGAACAAGGAAACTACTGACAATTACAATGCGGTAGGGGTAGAATTTATCGATAAAAATTAATTCAAAAAATGATTAAACTATTTCGGTATGGTTTTTATAATAGTTAAATTCGCAACTTGTTAAACGATTTATGCCAAAAGAAATAAATAAAATAGGCGTCCTAACCTCTGGTGGTGACGCTCCTGGTATGAATGCCGCAGTCCGAGCTGTTGTTAGAACTTGTGCATATCATAAACTAGAATGTGTTGGGATTTTTCAGGGTTATCAGGGTCTAATTGATGACAACTTTAAAGTTATGAACGCAAGAAGTGTCAACAACATTATCAACAAGGGTGGAACAATTTTAAAATCTGCACGGTGTCTTGAGTTCAGAACCCCCGAAGGACGTAAAGCTGCACATGAGAACTTATTAAAAAGCAACATCGATGCCCTCGTTGTTATTGGAGGAGATGGATCGTTTACCGGAGCAATGATTTTTCAAAAAGAATTTTCGTTCCCAGTGATTGGAATTCCAGGAACCATTGATAATGACATTTATGGAACTCGTTATACTTTAGGATTTGATACCGCCTTAAATACGGTTGTTGAGGCCATTGATAAAATTAGAGACACAGCAAGTTCTCACAACCGACTCTTTTTTGTTGAAGTTATGGGAAGAGACGCGGGACACATTGCCTTAAACGCTGGAATCGGTGCTGGCGCTGAAGAGATTCTTATTCCAGAAGAAAATATGGGTCTTGAGAGATTACTAGAGTCCTTAAAGCGAAGCGAGAAATCTGGAAAATCTTCCAGTATTGTTGTGGTTGCAGAAGGAGATAAGACTGGCAAAAATGTCTTTGAAATTGCTTCATACATTGAACAAAATCTTCCTTATTATGAGGTTCGTGTTTCCGTCATGGGTCATATGCAAAGGGGAGGGGCACCTTCTTGTTTTGATCGAGTGTTGGCTTCCAGAATGGGTGTTCACGCTGTAGAAAGCATCCTTGATGGAAAATCTAACGTAATGGTTGGAATTATCGATGAAGAAATGACCCTGTGTCCTTTAGAGAATGCAATTAAGGGAAAGTCAAAAATTAATAAAAAACTAATAAGAGTATCTGATATATTATCAATTTAACACAAACATTAAACCTTAATTTTAAAAATTTAAAAATGGCATTAAAAATTGGAATCAATGGTTTCGGAAGAATTGGAAGACTTGTTTTTCGATCTGCAATGAAACAATCTGACATTACAGTTCTAGCGATAAACGATTTATTAGAGGTAAAGCACTTGGCTTATCTTTTAAAATATGACTCTGTTCATGGAAATTACGACGGAACAGTAGAAGTAGATGGAAACAATCTTGTTGTAGACGGTCAAGTAGTAACGATCACAGCCGAGCGAAATCCAGTTGATATTGGATGGGGTAAAATGGGTGTTGAAATCGTTGCTGAGTGTACGGGTATTTTTACAAGCTTGGCAATGGCGCAAGCTCACATTGATGGTGGTGCTAAAAAAGTAGTTATTTCAGCTCCTTCTGCTGATGCTCCAATGTTCGTAATGGGAGTAAACCACAACGAAGCAACTGCTGATCAAACGATCGTTTCTAACGCTTCATGTACAACCAATTGTTTGGCTCCTATCTCTAAAGTGTTGAATGATAATTTTGGAATTGCTGAAGCATTAATGACAACAGTTCACGCCACTACCGCAACTCAATTTACTGTAGATGGCCCTTCTAAAAAAGATTTTAGAGGTGGAAGAAGTTCTTTGTTAAATATTATGCCCGCTTCAACAGGAGCTGCAAAAGCAGTAACTAAAGTAATACCCTCATTGGTTGGTAAATTAACCGGAATGGCTTTTAGAGTTCCTACAGCCAACGTTTCTGTAGTTGATTTAACCGTTAAGTTAAGTAAAGAAACTTCCTACGCAGAAATTAAAGCTGCTATGAAAACTGCTTCTGAAAATGAAATGAAAGGCATTTTGGGATATTGTGACGAACCTTTGGTTTCTCAAGACTTCATCGGTGACGCAAGAACATCGATCTTTGATGCTGAAGCAGGAATGGAATTAAATCCTTCTTTCTATAAGATTATTTCTTGGTATGATAACGAATGTGGCTATTCAAACAAATTAATTGATTTGGCCAAACATATTAATAAATTATAGTCCAATATGATTCTTGTTGTTGATAGTGGTTCTACTAAAACCGATTGGATAGCCCTTGATGATGAGGCTAATATCCTTTTTTCTACTCAGACATTAGGCTTAAACCCTCAGGTGTTGTCAAGTGAGATTCTTAATGAAAGGATAATAAACAATTTTGATCTGTTTCAGAACAGAGAAAAAGTAAGTCACATCTATTTTTACGGTGCGGGTTGCGGAGTTGAAAGTCCAATCAAGAGAATTGAAAAAGTTTTTAGTGGAATTTTTACCAACAGCAAGTTTTCTATTAAAGAAGACACTTATGCTGCTGTATACGCAACGACTACCCCTAATGAAGCTGCTATTGTTTGTATTTTAGGAACAGGATCTAATTGTACTTATTTTGACGGGAAAAATATTGAACAGCACATTTCATCTTTGGGGTATGTACTTATGGATGAAGCAAGTGGAAATTTCTATGGGAAACAACTCATTAGAGCTTATTATTTTAAGACCATGCCTCCCGAGTTAGCTCTCAAGTTTGAAGCTGAATTTGACTTGAATCCTGACACAATTAAAGAGAGTATTTACCGCAAGGAAAACCCTAATACTTATTTGGCTCAGTTTGCAAAGTTCATTATTGAAAACAAAGAAGTCCCAGAGATGAAAGCTATTATTAATGATGGTTTACAGCGCTTTATCTCTCACCAAATTTTTCAATTTGAGAACGCAAAGCAAATCCCAATTCACTTTATTGGATCTATTGCATTTTATCTTAAAGAGGAATTAAATGAAATCCTTACTAAGAATGGATTATCGATGGGGAATGTAATCAAAAGACCCATCGACGGAATTGTTGCCTATCACAAAGAATTGTTAGACACGTCCTATTTATAGGTTTATTTAACTGCAATCATTGAAATTTCAACACGAACTGATTTGGGTAAGGTTTTGACTGCTACTGTTTCTCTTGCTGGTGCTGTTTCATTATTGAAATAGGATGCATAGATTTCATTAACTATTCCGAAATTATCCATATCTGAAAGGAAAATTGAAGTTTTAACCACATTTTCAAAGTTCATTTCAGCAGCCTGCAATACTGCTTCTAGATTTTGCATAACTTGTTGCGTCTCTTTTTTAATGTCGCCCTCAACAAGTTCCATCGTTTCTGGAACCAAGGGAATTTGCCCAGAAAGATAAAGGGTATTATTTATTAAAATAGCTTGATTATAAGGTCCAATAGGAGCTGGGGCACTTAACGTAGTAATGATTTTTTTCTTCATTTAAAGGACATTTTAATTTATCTTAATCTTCTATCGGGCTCTCTATTTTTCTCATATTTAATATCACTTAAAATCCCTGATTTGATTCCAATAAAAAAGTTCCAGGAAGCTCTGCTGCTAAAGGGAACCCAGCTAAAATCTAATCGCCAACTGTCTAAATCTCGATTAAAGCGGAGCTGTGTGTAAGTAAACCCATGATTTTTAAAATCAAAACCAGAGGAACCACCAATACTCCATTTAGGCGTAAGATCGATGTCTCCCGAAAACATTAGAGAATTATTCGAAAAATCGTTTTGTCTTTTGTTATTGTTATAACTTAAAGAATAAGTAAGGCTAAAATTCCATGGAACTTCGGTTCTATAGGAGGGATATTTAGTTGTTTCTTTTTCCTCTTCTTCTCTATTTCTCCCAATGGTATCTCCAAAAAGATCATCATCTCGTCCTCCACTTGAAGTTCTCTC
>Ga0129324_10002282_pt1 | contig 11885 bp, 9 predicted proteins | sample CPBDNA_7_FD_96879 | JGI IMG/M metagenome (GOLD analysis project Ga0129324, IMG submission 96879) | Freshwater to marine salinity gradient microbial communities from Chesapeake Bay, USA - CPBay_Spr_15_0.2_DNA | ecosystem: Environmental > Aquatic > Marine > Coastal | place: USA: Chesapeake Bay... | reverse complement strand
TGGAATAAAAGTGTACCTAGCATTAGTTACTGTTAGTAAGAGATGATGCAAATGATTTTGGTCTGGTTCAGCTGGAGACTTGTTATTTAGCAATCTTTCTATTACGACTCTGACTAGATCTATAGATGGCAGGAATACTAGTAAAATTATTTGATCAAATAAAATATAATTCCCATTAAACAAATTAATAAATATCAGTGCAAATAAAATAGAAAGTAAATTGACTCCTGAATTTCCAACAAAGATTTTATTTAGCAAATTTGGTACTAAAATAATAAATAAAGAAATTGCAATAGAGACATATAATAGATTACTATTACCAGTGATTATTAGGATCGCTATTATCCAATATATACATAAACCGATGGCAAGTCCGTTTAGACCATCTGAAAAATTCAAAGCGTTATATATAAAAAAAATGCAAAATACTGAAAAAAATAGAGAAGCTTGGTTTAAAGCTATAATGTACTTTATATCCTGAAAGACAAGTGCGTTTATAACTAGACTTTTATCTAGTGGTAGAACGACAAGTAGAAACGATAATAAAAAAAAAGTTTTAACTTTTGCCCCTAGATGCATTCTGTCGTCAATAAAACCTATTATAAAAAAAAATATTAGCAAAAAAAGCCAAAGTATTAATTGCTTTAGTGAAATTGATGCCGAGTAATTTTGATATATAAGAGCTCCGATTAAATAAGGTAAAATTATCAAGCCACCAATAGAGGCAATTGGTTCAGAATGAATTTTCCTTATGCTATCGGGATTATCCATTATTTTTAAAGAATTTGCTATTTTTTCTCTAAATAGTATTAAAATCAGGATAACAAAAAAAAATATTGTATGAAAAATATAATCTTGATTCATAAGGTTTGATACTTTCATAAACTAGAAAAACAAATGATTCAAAGCTTTATTGATAAAAATAAAAAACACCTATTCATTGAGCTTTTAATATATCTTATTCCTTTTGCAATTATTGCAGGTCAAGCTCCTCTTAATTTGCTTTCAAGCGCAGTATCTATTATTTTTCTAATTCTTATTTTTAAGAGAAAAATTTATAATGAATATAAGAATTATTTCATATTTTTATATTTCTTGATATTTTTCCTTATTATTAATTTAATATTTTCAATTAACCCCTATGTATCTGCTCAATCATCGCTTAGTCTTATAAGATATTATTTTTTCTTTTTAGCGATCCTTTACTCATTAAGTAACATAGATAATTTTAGATTAATTTTTACAAGAATGCTTTTTGTGGCAGTATTATTTGTTATTATAGATTCTTATATTCAATATTTTTTTAACAAGGATATTTTTGGGTATCCCAGTTTAAATAACAGACTAACAGGACCATTTGGTTCAGAAAAAGTTGTTGGAGCATATATCTCAAAGCTAATATTTTTATCATTTAGTTTTCTAATAATAAAAAAAATTAATATTCGTTATATTTGTCTAATCACTATAGTAGCTTTAGTCTTGATAATTCTCTCTAATGAAAGGTCATCTAGTATAATGTTTGCGACATCTATGTTGCTATTTTTAACTTTTTGCCAGGTCAGGCTTCTTTTTAAATTTGCTATATTATCTTTTGTTCTTATATTCCTATCCTTATTGTTAAATTATAACACTCAACTAAAGGAAAGGTTCATTAATGAGCCAGCTAAATATTTTAAAGACAATCATCATAAAGCACATTTTTTAACTGCAATTGAAATATTTAAAGACAATAAAATTTCAGGATCTGGAGTAAAAACATTTAGAGTTGCATGCCATAACAAAAAGTATGAAAATATTAAAAGTATCTATTATAAAAATCGATGCACAACCCATCCTCACAATCTGTATTTAGAAATTATTTCTGAAACTGGAATTTTGGGAATATTAATAATTATATCGGTAAATTTTTATATAGCTTTTCAATTAACGAAAGGTTTTTTCACAAAAACAAAGTTTAGAAATGAAATACTTTTTATTTTTTGTAATTTTTTTATTTTATTTTGGCCACTGCAAACTACAGGATCTTTTTTTTCAAGCTGGAACGGAGTTTTTTATTGGCTATTTTTTGCTTTCTTTTTTGATTTTAAAAAAAATATTTTAACAAAAAAGCCGATACAGACGTAGTTGTACCTTAAGTGGAATTACAAAGAATCTTCGCCCATTGTAGTGAAATGTTTCTATTAATTGATAATCATTACACTTTAAATTTTTTTTAGAAAACTCTTCAAAAGATCCATCTCTATTTTGGTATAAAAATAATTTTACTTTAGAGTTTTTGTCAAAAAATTTAGAATCGTATGTATTTAAAATATTCTTTTGATGAATATAAACGGGGACTTCATTTTTAAGATAAAAAAAACTATTAAAATTTGAAAAATATTGTTCATTTTTGTATTTATTATTCATAGTCATTATTATTTTTTTTTGATCAAAAATTTTATCTTCCATATTTAACTTTTCAGGAACAGTGATAAAAAAAGCTAAGGGCACAGTTACAATTAAAGAGCATACCATTTGTAGTTTAGCCAAATTATTTATAAATTTGAATTTTATTTCTTTTGCAAAAACACTAATAAATAATAGCAAAGGAAGAAACCAGCGCGATTGGTAATTATTTAATATTAAAATTGATAATAAAAATAACACAATAATTAATAATAAATGCTTATTCTTCTTATAATCGAGGAAATAAACAAAAAACATTCCAATTCCCAAAGTTCTAAATAAGTCTACAGGTTGGAGAGGAACAATCAATTTAACGGGAATTAAAATTATTTGATAAAATTTAGAAAGTTTATCAGTAAAATCCATATTTGATGCAGTGAGAACTTGTTTACTGTAAATATTCCACCACTCAAAATTTAATTCATTAATTGAAATAATCGGTAAGAATGGATCTTGATATATTTGATATTTTATTATCAAGAGTGGCAATTGTGCAATTACAAAGATAGCGCCACTAAAAATTAAAAGATAAATTTTATTTTTCAAGCCAAAATCAGTAGTAAGTAGAATGTAAATTACTGCTATTATCAAAAATGGAAATAAAGTTACTTTTGATACTACTGCAAATATATTTAAAAAAATTATCAAAAAAGATTCTCTGTAAGAAATCTTATTTTTAAATATATGTATATATGCAATTGTATAAGCGCATATATAGCATGGTAGTAAGTACATTTTTTGACTAGCTACTAAGGTTATTATATATGGACTAGAAAGAACAATTGCGTTCCCAACCCAATCAGACCCAATTTTTTTTTCCTTAAAAAAATAATTATTTGATAAAACTATAAAAAATAAATAAACAAAGTTTAAGTAACTTGAGGTGTTGGTAAAGTTTAGTTGTAATCCAAATAGATTTACAAATTCATTAGCTCCTATTCCTAAATAGTCAAACCAGTGATTTATATAAAAAGTTCCATCAATAATTTTTTGAGGAATTTCTAAATGATACCTAATGCTATCTTCATCAGATGGGATTAAATCCGCAATAAAAAAAAAACTAATAATACTAATTAAAATAGTTTTTTTATTAAAATTTTCGTGAATAAAATTAAAAATTTTTGAATAATTGTGTCTTAAAAAAACTCCTCCTAAAAACAAACTGGCCGTTGAAAATGCTATAGAAAAAAATTTACTATCTATATTTAGCAAAAATAAATAAGCATTGATGAGATAGATTATAAAAAAAATAAGAGAAAAACTAAAAATATTTAAAACTAAATTATTTTTATTATTAAAAATAAAAAAGCTGATTCTCTCAGCAAATGAATAAAAGCCTAGTAATGATAATAGTATTATTGGTAAATGCATTTTGAGTCTCTCATTATAAGAAAATATATTTTAATTATTTTTTAAAGCTGTTTTTATATGCTAAACATTTTAATTAATGAATATTATATTTGCAGGTTTTTTTCACCCGATATTAGGGGTAATATCCTCTGTTCTACTGGTTTTTGGTTCTGAATTGTTAGGAGAATTTTTATTGAGAAGGTTTATTAAGCCATTCTTTTTTTTAAATTTTGCATTTGGTGTAATCTTCACTTCTCTAATTTGTTATATTTTTATTATCTTGGGTATATCCAAATATACCAATACAGCCATTGCTTATTTTTTACTTTTAATTGGAATATTTAATATGATTTCCTTTAGGAATTTAAATTCTTATCAAAAAATAAATTTTAAAATTTTTTATATTTTATTTATACTTTTATTATTGTTGATCGTATCAATTGCACCTCCCACCATGGCTGATGCCTTAGGTTATCACTTAGGTGTTGCAAATTATATAAACCAAACCCACAGCTGGCCAAACCCCAATATGTGGTTACATGCAAATATTTCAGGTCTTGGTGAAGTTTACAATTCTTTAGGATTGCTAGTATATTCTGATGTAGCTGGTTCCCTAGTCCAGTTTGTTGGTTTGGCATCATTTTTATATTATTTTTCTAATATTATTAAAAATAAAGAAAGGTTGTTTTTTTTTAACCTCTTTATTTTAGGTTCTCCAGTTCTTATTTTTCTTGTATCAGGATCTAAATTTCTACTTTTTCCCCAGCTAATAACTACTTTAGTTTTGTATTTTTTAGTTTCTAATAAAAGAATTAGTACTAATTTATTTTATATACTAGTTTTTTTACTTTGTGGTGCTACCAGTTTTAAGTTATCTTTTTTTATTCCATCATTTGTATTAGGTATTTTTGCCTTAACCAAAACTGATTTTAATTTAAAGTTAATTTATAAATCTATATTGATTGGTATATTTTTCTTTCTACCAAGAATTTTATTTAACATTTCAAATCTGGATCAGCTAAGTTTTCCTGAAATGTTAGTCCAAGTTCCAGATGAGTTTTTATCAAATTTAAAAAATTATAGAGAAAATTATTTTATTTTTCCAATTAATTTATTTTTACCAGATTCATTAGGAAAAATATCAACTGTTTTAGGAGCAAATTTATTTATTTATTTTCTTATAAAAAAACTAAATAAAAATAATTTTCAAATATTTGCAATATTTTTAATAACATCTATTTTGTATTATTTTTTATCAATGTCTGTCGGAAGAATGTATTATGAAATGATACTATGGTTATCATTATTTATTGTTTTTAAAGTAGATTTTAGAGTCAATTTAAAAATAGCAAATTTATATTTGTGCACTAGCTCCTTTTTGGTTGTGGTAATGCTTTTTTCTGGTTTATTTAACTTGGTGCCCGGATTGTTTAGTAACAAGTCTAGGGAGGTAGTCATGGAAAATAATGCCAATGAATATAAAGCCATAAGATGGATAAACAAAAATATAAAAAAAGACAAAACTGTTGTAACTAACTTAAGATCAATTTCACTATTAAACGCGAAGGTGATTCCAATGGACTACTTAAATTACAACATACCAGATAATGAATTAAATGGTTATGTTGGTTTTATAAGAGATAGTAAGTTTGATTATGTAATTTTAAAAAATTTTTCAGATAAAAATTTTTTCTTGTTTAAAGAATGTAGTGAAACTAAAAGAATTACTTCTCCAAAATTCACAAACGAAACAAGAAATCCATTTAATAGAAAAAATAAATATTTTGTAACAATTTTAAAATTTGATAATAAAAACAATATGAATTGTATTAAAAAACTAAAATGAATATTTGTATTTTAGGAGCGGGGTGGTTTGGCTGTTTTATCGGAGATGAGTTAATAAAAAAAGGATATGCAGTAACTATTTATGAAAAAGAAAAGAGCATTTTTAACAATGCTTCTGGAAACAATCAAAACAGATTGCATCTAGGATTTCATTATCCAAGATCTTTTATTACCAGAAAATTATCCATTGATGGTTTTAAAAAATTCAAAAAAAAATTAACTACTTTTTCAAAAAAAATAAAGAATAATTTTTACGTAATAGCAAAAAATTCCAATAGTAAGATTAGTTTCAAAAAATATTTGTCAGTTATGAAACTCTCTAAGTTAAAATTTAAAAACATTAATATAAATTCATTTTCCAATTTAAGAAACATGGAAGGAATTGTTAAATGTGATGAGGAAGTAATTTTATTAGAAAAAGCAAAAAAATATTATAAAAAAAAACTCAAAAATAATATCTTGTATAATCGTGAAGTTAAGCACATTGAAAAAAAAAATAAACAATTCGTAGTAGAGAATAAAAAATATGATTTTGTAATTAATTGTACTTGGTTGCAATTCTCAAATAAAAAAATAAAAAATCTAGTATATGAATACTGCGCAATTTTTCTTTATAAATGTAATCAGAAAAATCATCCAGCTGTGACAATTATGGATGGTCCTTTTTATACACTCTACCCATGGGACAGTAAAAATAATTTTGGTCTTTATTCTGTTAGAGAATCTAGATTGCTTACAGGTAAAAATATTGAATTGTTAAAAAAAAAAGTATCGGAAAATATTGACAAAAGTTATTTACGAACTGTAAAAAATAAAATTGAAAAAAAATATTCTTTTTTCTACCCCGAGTTCAAAAAAAATTTTAAATTTTTAAAATATTTATGTAGCTATAGAACTATTGTAAGAAATAAAGATGATTCAAGGGCATGTCAGGTAACGGAAAAAAACAATTTTATTGACATTTTGTCTGGTAAAATTGATCATATCTTTTATGCTTTAGAAAGGGTTGAGCAATGTCTGAAAAAATATTAATTATTGGAAAAAATTCTAAAATTTCAAAAGAGTTGTTAAAAAAAATTCCTAAAAACAAAACTGTTTTTCAACCTTCAAAAGATATTTGGAACATGGAAGATATTAATTTTGATAAGCTCAAAATAGCTTCTATTAAAAAGGCAAATAAAATTTTACTTTTGCAATCATTTATTTCTTCTATCCCTTTTTTAAAGAGAAATTCTATAGATATTCAAAATCAGGTATCTGTAAATCTTTTATCTGTTGTTAAGATTTGTGAAATTGCGCTCCAGAACAACAAAAATGTAAAAATTATTATTTTGGGCTCTGAGTCAGGAATTAAAGGTTCTTTTGATATTGTGTATGCTCTAACAAAATCTGCTATACATAAATATGTTGAGGAAAGACAAATTAAATATCCAAAGCAGCAGTTAATCTGTATAGCCCCATCCACTATTATTGACGCGAATATGACACTTAAAAGAAAAGATAAAAAAAATATAAAAAAATCTATCAGAGCTAACCCGAAAAAACGAGGGATTCTCTCAAAGGAAATTTCCAATTTGATTTATAGTCTTTTTTATGAACAAACAGATTACTTATCTAACACCGTCATTAGAATAGATGGTGGTAAGTTTGCAAGAATGTAATTCACTTACTTGTCTAATGAGAGCAGAGAAATTACTAGAGAGTTTGCTATTAAGTTAATTGAGAAGAAAATTAAAAAATTTAGAAAAATAAAATTTATCTCTCCAGTAAATATTTGTACTCCTGTTAATTGCATTAAAATTGAGCCAATAATCAGAAAAGCACTTATGAAAAAAGCAAATTTTAAATTAAATATGTTAAAAAATGTTGATAGCCATTTCCCATTGTATAAGCCCAGCTGTTTTGCCCTTAAGCTTGCAAAAAGACCTAGCATGAAAAATTGAAAGGATAAAAAAAATAGCACTATGTTAACTGATACTATCTCGAACATTTCAAAACTTGAAAGTCTATCAAGCACCAAATAAGTCATCGGCACAGTAAGAAAAAAAAATAGAGATGGAAAAAAATACAACCATTTAGGGCAACAAATTAAAACAAATTTTAAAGTTTTTAATCCATCACTAATAGTTTTTAAGTGACTCTTTGCATTTTTTCTTCCATCTTTAAATAAAGTAATAGGTACTTCAGATACTTTTGCATTTAGAACTTTTGATTTAATTAATATTTCTAAACAAAAAACCATGCCTTTTGAAAAAAAATTAGCATTTTTAAAAAAATTTTTTCTTAATATTTTCATTCCACAATAAACATCATTAAATGGAAGTGAGTAAAATATTTTACCTAAAAAAGAGAACATTGGATTTCCTATTATTCGGTGGCTTATCGGCATCGCCCCTTTCTCAATTTTTCCTCCTCCCGAGGGCATTCTGCATCCTTGAACTAAATCGTAACCTTTATTAATTTTATTATAAAAAATAGGCAAATCTTCAAAATTGTAGCTATCATCTGCATCTGCAATTAAAATATATTTTCCTTGGGAATTATTAATACCATTGACAACTGCGCTTCCATAACCTTTCTCTAGACATGGAAAAACTTTTGCGCCCATTTTTTCTGAAATTTGTATAGATCCATCAGTACTACCATTGTCTGACACAATAATTTCTGCAGATATATTTAATTTTTGAATCTCTTTTTTTGCCTTTTCAATACAAGTAGCAATGGTTTCTGACTCGTTTAAGCAGGGTATGACTACTGATAAATCCATTACATTTAATACTTATTAGTTGGTTGCGGGGCTTGGATTTGAACCAAGGACCTTCAGGTTATGAGCCTGACGAGCTACCAGACTGCTCCACCCCGCGATAAAAAAAACCACTTATAGCAGGAATTGGTTTATTTACAATTAATTATAAAAGTTTCTAATACCCAAATATGAATTTTCTAAAAATAGATAAAAACAAAATAAACTCTTACTTGGCATACGAAATACCTATTATTTTTTTCATATTTTTAATCTCACGATTATTTACAGTTTATTATTTGGATTTTGATATTAGTAATATTTCATACGGATATCATTTATTAGATGTTAGCTTACTAAAGGATGACTTTTTAAAATCAATTCTTTTTTTACATTCACAGCCGTACCTGTGGAATATCTTTAATGGACTTGTAGTAAAATTTTTTGATGGAGATGTTATTTATATATCAAATTTTTTTTTATATTATCATTATCTGCTCACAATTATTTCAATTTATATTATCAGAAAAATTACGCTTTTTTTTAATCTTTCAGCTACCAGAAGAATTATAATAATGTTGTTTGTAACTCTAAACCCAGCAGTAATTTTTTATGAAAATATTTTTTCATATGCTCACACAACATTTTGTATTTTTACAATATTAACTTATTGTATCTTGAAATATTTTAAAAATTACGAATTAAAATATGAATTATATATTTATTTATTATTATTTTTATTAGGCGGCATTTGGTTGCTTTTTCAACCAATCTTATTATTGCTTGTGTCTTTTATAATTTTTAGATTTTATACAAAATTAAATATAATTTCATTCTATGTGTTCGGACTTCTTTTCTTATTAAGTATAGCTCCAGTTATTAAAAATAAGATTATTTTTGGTACTTTTATTAATTCCAGTAAATCCGGACAAGATTTTGGAACTGTTTTTTACGATTGGCAAGATTACTGTGGACATCCGATTAAAGACCAGCAAAAAAATATAGAAGAGTATGAAAGAGTGTATAAAAAAAAATTTAATCATAATTCTTTAATTGGTGAAAAAGCACAATTTAATAATTTAGGAATGATAGTAATAGGAAAAAAGTGTTTTAAGATTACGATTAATCGAATTTTAGATAATCCAAATTTATATTTTACAGGCAGACTGAAGTCATTTTTAGCATCTCATGGAAAGTTTTCATTTGACTATGTTCATCCTACTCCAAAAGGATGGAAAATTTTTTATAGTCCTATTATGAATACTTATAAAAATAAAAATATTAAATTAATTAGACAGATGATAATTTTTTGCTTCATGATGTATTTGTATTTTACACTTATAAAGTATTTTCTTTTTACAAAAAAAAAGTATTTAAAAAATGGAATTTTTTATTTTGGTCTTATTTATTTTTACTTAATGTTTGTTTCAACTATGGCTGCAGGTACTGAGCAAGAAAGAAGTCTTTATACAGGGTTTGTCATAAATGTTATTTTTTTAATAATTTTGTTAAAAAATTCTTGTATAGTAAAAAATAAAAAATAGCAGATACAGTATAGAAGCAGAACTATAAATTTTTATAGAGCACGCAAGCTCAAATCTTAACTTTTATCAATTTTAATGAGATATCTGTTAAATATATACAATATACTAAATAAATATATACCTGATGTTTGATAGAGCATCCTATCCAAACCTACTGATGCATGAAATTGCCAGAGTGGATCTGTTGTAAAGTAAAATATCGATAGAGAAAGGCAGCAATTTAAAACAAAAAGGAGAAAAAAGAGTTTATTCTCGTAAGAAATTTTTTTTATAAACAATAAGTATAAATTTAGTAATAAAAATATTAAATATATTGGATACTTAAAAAAAACTTGAATCAGTTGGTAGATTAGAACTGGTAAACGTTGTAAGATTTCTAAGGAGAAAATTTGAGATACGGCTATAAATTCATAGCCTTTCCACCCAATTAAGCTTTCTTTGAAATAAAAATTAAATACTGAGAATTTAATTACAATTAAAAGAATGAAAGAAAGACTGTATAAAACTTTTATTTTCGAGCTATATTTTTTATGAATCAAAAAATAAATAAGGATTATTAATAACCAAACAAAGCCTTCATTTTTTACCCAAAGAATTAAGTTAGCATTTAAAATACAGAGGAAGTGGAAAATATTTAGATTATTAAAGTTATTAGCTTTCCTGGCAGTTTCAAAAAGAATAATAATCAATGCAAACAGTAGCGGTTCTTGATAGCCAGAAAAAAGACTGTGATCAAATGTAAGAATAGTTAATAGAAATATAGCTGTAATTTTTGTTATAAATGATAAGTTAAATCTATTAACTAGAAAAAAAATACTAATTAAATAAATATATATATAAAAAATTCTTCCTGTGTATTCATAATCGACTATACTATTTTTCCACAGCAATCCCCATCCGTAGGTGCCTAAATGTGGATAGGCTACAACACCAGGAACATTCAATAAATTTGAAAAGTTAAATCCATCATAAAAATTTTTGGCTTTAAAAATCCAAATTACAGATGCATCCCAGTCCATTCTTGGATTTACAGCTATTTTGAAAGAAAGCATTATGGAAAAAAAAAGAAAAATTAAAAACAGATAATTTCTTTTTATTAAAATACTTTTATAAAAGAAGACGAAATTAAGAAGACCCAAAAATGTAAATATACAAAATACATAAATAAGGTTTAATCTAAAAAAAGAGAGTATTAAAAATAGATTTAAAACTAAAATTACATTTATGCTGAAAATTTCGAATAAGTCATTATTTGTAATCTTTAATGAATTAAAAATAACTTTTGATGGAAATAAAAAAATTAGCGTTAACCCGATCGTTAAATAAAAAATATTAAATATTTCAATCATATTTCTGCAAAAAGAAGCAATCTTGCTCTTGATTCAAGATCTTATAAAAGCCTAGATTTTTATTTTGATATAATAACTTAAATTTATTTTCTTCTATTTTTATTAAGTTATTCTTATTATTAATAAGAATTAATTTGTCTTTATCAAATTGCTTATTGGTATGAAGGTACCCCATCCAATAGCTATTATTAAAAGAAAAATTAGGATTGAGAATTTCTAAATTGTGGTCTTTTTTGTGCTTGTTAATATTTTTCTTTATAAAACCATAACTTTCTTTACCACAATCACCATAAACTTTAGTCATTCGCTCATCGTAATTAGATTTTAAAAGAATATAAGTATCCAAAAAAAAATTATTGGAGTGCATTATTACTAATATCAGTAAAAATAATAGAACAGTTGTTTTCTTTTTAAGAATTTTCATTGAAAGTTTCTGTGAACTACCTTAATTCAAATTAAATAATTAATAATGCTTAACATAAATCAATATCTAGAAGAAATAGCTTGTCCCAGTTGTAAATCAAGTGATTTTAATATTTTAAGAAAAGCTAATTATCAAGGAATTAAAGACCTTGAAGGATTGCTTCAAATTTACAAGTCATCCGCAGA